>FLNY01000023.1_pt1 | contig 43823 bp, 39 predicted proteins | sample 1140381 | NCBI WGS metagenome assembly FLNY01 (sample SAMEA3878172, study PRJEB12797) | bioreactor metagenome | biome: Moose rumen | place: Sweden | collected 2011-10
ACCTCGTTCTCGCGGGCAATCTTGACGCCCTCATGCAGTTTCTCTAAGGTGGGATTGGTCATCACGCCAGGGTTCTCAACGATGGTCTTGCCTGCCTCTTTGAGGATAGCCACCACCTGGTCGTAGATGCCGTTACGCTTTACACTGCCACTGCCGTAGTTGAGCAGCACCACTGGGCCGTAGCCCTTCAGTTCGTCCTTGAGGAAGTTCAAAGACTCATCACCAAAATACAGTTTGGTTGGGTTGTAATAAGAAAAGTTTCCTAACATAGTTTTTTTTTATCCGTAATTCTCAATAAGATACTTCACAAACTGCGGGTCACCGAAATTTCTGGTGCCTGCATCGTGCTGGTTCATCTTAGCAATCTGAGCCATATCATCGTCACTCAGCGAGAAGTCAAAGATGTCGATGTTCTGCGCCATACGTTCCTTATGGCTCGACTTAGGAATAGCCACGATGCCACGCTGGGTGAGCCAACGGAGAGCGACCTGAGCGGCAGTCTTATTATACTTGGCACCGATAGTAGTCAGCAGATTGTTCTTCACGATGCCGTCTGTTCCTTGTCCACCGAGTGGATACCAAGCCATCATCTTGGTGCCAAACTCGCCAAGAATCGGCTCAATTCCAGTCTGCTGAGAAAGCGTGTTGCACTCCAGCTGGTTCACCATCGGCTTCACGTCCACATAGTGGGCAAAGTCGAAGAAACGTCCTGCCTGGAAGTTGCTCACACCGATGGCACGAACCTTGCCTGCACGATAAGCCTTCTCCATAGCCCGCCATGTGCCGAACACGTCGCCGTAAGCCTGATGGATGAGCAGCAGGTCGATATACTCCGTCTGCAACTTGCGCAGACTCTCGTCGATGCTCTTGGCAGCCTTTTCCTCACCTGCATTGGAAATCCATACTTTTGTCACGAGAAACAAGTCCTCGCGCTTCAGTCCGCTTTTGCGCCAGGCATTACCCACGCCCTCCTCATTCTGATAGGCCTGTGCCGTATCAATCAGGCGATAGCCCACACTCAGCGCATCACTTACGCAACGTTCACACTCTTCAGGGCTTACCAGAAACACGCCGTAGCCCAATGTCGGCATCTTGACACCGTTTGATAGTTTAATATACTCCATAATCTTCGTTATTAATATCCTAAACTATTAAGCCACTTCTCGACCTTTTTCTTTTCTGTGCGCACCTCGTGACCGTAGATGCTGAAGCCCTTGGTGACATTTGCCCCAGGGAAGGCCTTCTTTACATCTTCTACACAACTTGCAAGACCAGATCCCTCATGAGTGGTGAAGGGTATTACGGTCTTGCCCTTCAGGTCGTTAGCATGCTTCTTGAAGAAGGTGAACATCACTTGCGGATAGGTGCCCCACCATACTGGACCGCCGATGAACACTGTGTCGTAACTGCTCAAATCCACGTCACCCTCATACTTTGGCAGTTCTCCTTTATTTGCTTCTTCCTTAGCCAACTTGATAAGCGGATTATAAGCCATTCCGTCATACTTATGAGTAACGATTTCAAACTGCTTTGCACCAGTCAGTTCGGTGATGTAGTCAGCAACAATCTTTGTGTTGCCTACCTCAATATTTCCCACCGAGTAGTTGTCTCCTGCATGTGAAAAGAACACTACAATTGCCTTCGAATTCTTGTTCATTACTTTCTTTTGTTTAGTGTCGCCGCTGCATGATAATGATACGAGCAGTGCCATTGCGGCTGTGATGATACTCTTGATATTCATTTTATATACTCTTTATTAACTTTGCTGGATTGCCGCCAACGATAGTGTTTGGGGCAACATCCTTTGTTACTACTGCGCCTGCTGCCACTATGGCATTTTCGCCTATGGTAACACCTGGGCAAATCGTGACATTCATGCCTATCCAGGCATTCTTCTTGATGGTTACCTTGCGGTAGGTGTACTTGGTATGGCGCTCGTTAAAATCGTGGTTGATAGTCGCTATTCTGACCCCAGGGGCAACTTGTACACCATCCTCAAACTCTATACCACCTGATGCGCTGAGTATTGCCGAATGGTTGATAAACACGCCTTTACCCATCTTTACTCTATTGCCGAAGTCGCAGATGAAGGGTGTGAGGATTCTCACATCGTCCAGTTTGCGTCCAAACAGCTTTTCCAGTTCCTCCACGTAAGTAGGGTCATTAGGCATCTTTGCATTAGCCTTTGCACATAGCACACGCGCACGCATCATCTCGTCTATGGCCTCCATGAAATATGGCTCCCTGACATCAGTAGGGCCGCCTTTCGCCATCAATTCAAAAACATAACCTTTTGGATATTCCATAGCTTTTCAATTAAGAATTATGAATTATCCCAGCGCCTGATTGGTTGACCACTCGAAATGCTGCTCACGCTCACTAATCCACCAGCGGCCGTCAATCTTCTCGTACTTATCGTAGTAGCGCACTGCATGGGTGGTCAATATGTCTTTGCCATCCTGCTCTGTCACCAGTGTAGCCAGTGCATAGCATGTTCCTGTAGCATGGGTTTCGTCAATGAAATCCACGCTCTGCTGTCCGTTCATGTGGAACGATACCTTAGCGGCACCGAAAGCCTTGTACTGACGAATCATGTCATGCACATCAGTTGCCGTCATACCCAGTTTGCCACCGAAATATACATTCAGCTTGATGTCGGGACGAAAAATATCAACATAGCAGTCCTGATTGTTCTTGTCACTCTCTGTTGCATAGAAATCTACTAAAGCCTTCAACTCCATGCGGTCTTGCATTCTGAAATCCATTACTTAGTTCCTTTATTAAATTCGACTGCAAAGGTACGGCGCTTTTTCGATAAGTGTGTTTCACAAATTGCGTCATGATTTTCACTTTTTACCGAAAATATTCGTTTATTTCATAAATAGTGTGTATCTTCACAGTTCAAAAAGAACGATATGAAAGCAGATTTTCAATATTCCACAGACTTCTATGGGATGAATTCCTATGAGTTGAGCCACACCTGCATGCATCTGCTTTGCTTGGCAGGTGAGGGTAGTTTTGTGTTCAACGAACATTGCTATCACATTGTCAAAAACGACCTCGTGGTAATACCTAGTCCCGAACGTGTGAAGAACCTTGCGGCACATGCCGATTTGCAGGTAGAGTGGTTTGCTGCCGACTACAAGTTTCTGCAGAACCTGTTGCCGTCGAACAACTACAGTATCGGGGGCAGTATCTCGCTGAACCAAGACCCCGTCATCAAACTGACGGATGAACAGGCTCGACATCTGCTGAATGACTTTCATCGTCTGCGTGACCGAATGGATGACCGCCACTTGCAGTTCCATCGTGAACTCATGGGCAGTCTCTGTCTGACGATGATGTATGACATCTTCGAAGCTCACGCCCAACGTGACGCAACAGAGAATCATAGCGATCGGGCAGGCTATATTGTGAAACAGCTGATGGCACTGCTCGCCACAGGTATCAGTCAGACGGAGCGTGAGGTGCGCTATTATGCCGAACGGCTTAATGTCTCGCCCAAGTACCTCTCTGAAACTGTGCGCCGTATGACGGGACACAGCGTTACCTCCTATATCGACCGACATACTATCCCTATACTGAAAGACTATCTGGGTGACGAAAGTCTGTCGCTCACCCAGATAGCCGACTGCATGAACTTTGCCACGCTTTCGTATTTCAGCCGTTACTGCACCAAGCATCTCGGTCTGTCGCCCAGCGAATACCGTCAGAGTTTGCAACCGAAGTCACGATTGGATTAATCAATGCCAGTGGGACGGTTTCTGTGTCAAAATATTCTTACAATATAATCTTTTTACCATTCTTTATAAATAACCCTTTCGAGGGATTGCTTACTTTCTGACCGTTTAGGGTATAATAGTTCTCATCACCATTTGGAGAGTGGGCGCTGGAGAGGCCTATTATGCCTGTTGGCTTTGCAAGCGACAGCGTAACACTGATGTTGTTTTGGCCAGCCTTCAGGAATGTGCGAAGTTCACTTTCTGACAGTCCGTCGATATGTCCTAAACGTGTATAACTCCAAGAGTTTGAATCGTAGAAGATACAGATGTATTGTCCGCTGTAGAGCACTATATCTCCTGGCTGGGCTATCATCTGCTCGTTTTTCGTTGTCAGTGATTGACCCAATGAGCCCCAAATCTCAAAATTGTTGTCGTTGAGCGTGACCGTGATGGGCGCATCCTGCAGTGTGGCAACCAACTCGCGTGTGGCATCATTATCGACCAGCGTCACGCTCTGCGTTTGTCCACCGATGGTGATATATATCTTATCCATAGTAGTATTCTTTTCTGCGAAATTCAGCGTCTTGAGCCAGTTTTCTATCAGTGTTGCACGATTACTGTGATTGCTGGCATTAATCCACAAGGCATCGCCCATCCATGTGACATCGGGCAAAAGTCGATTGGCATCACTTACTACACCGCTTATGCCGCTCGAATGGCTCGATACAATCATGCTCATGTGCTTTCCAGCCATTTGCGAAGCATTCTGGAACAGGTAAGACTGCATGATGGCAGCCATCTGGCTCCACCATAGAGGGGTGACGATGATAATGTTCTGGTAGCTGCTGAGTGATGTTGTAACGGGGTCGATGGCTGGATAACTGCCGGCATCGTTTGGATTAGCTTTGATGGCATTCAGCAACTGAGTGCCTAAAGTATAGTTGTTAGCCTCGTATTTTAGTCCCTTTTCAGCGGGCAAAATCTCAAGAACGTCAGCCTCAATCTTACTGGTCAGCGTGTTCACTATATCGCGGCAGTTGCCTGTGTAGCTGTAATACACCACAAGCGTCTTGCTGGTATTTATAGGAGTTTCTGCTTTCACTTCATTATCTGCAGAACAGCAGCAGAATAGCATTGCTGCTAAAAACATTAGAATATGTTGCATCGCTATCTTTGTTTTTTGAATATCAGTTTCATCGTCTCCGGGTCGAGGGGGTTCATAGTGGGCAGTTTCAGGTCTTTCACCATGTGGAGCGTGCCCTGCTTGTACTTTTGGAAGTGAGGGGTCTTCAGATGTTGCTGATAAGCTTCATCGGAGGCGTAGATTTCAAGAATGCGAATCTTTGTGGAGTCTTCGGCTCTCTGCATGGGGTAAAGGCAGATGACGCCAGGTTCGCGCTCTATACTCAGGCGATCCACCTCGTTAGCAAAGGCAAGATATTCCTTCATATACTGCGGATAGACCTCAATCTCAGCAATGCGGACAATCATGTTTGCTGTGGCGATGGCTGCTGCTGGCTTTTCTCCCGTCTGTTCAAACAACCACTTCGCATTCTTCCACAGAATCATCTCCTTGAATGGTGCCAGGTCTGGCTCTTTCGAGAGATAATCCTTCATCCTCGCCAGACTCTGTGTGAGTACTTGCGGAGCGACGTAGGGATAGTCGGAACCATAAAGCAGGTGGTCAGGCGTGGTGATGGTGAGCAGCATGCGGATGACCTCGGGAGAGTGCGCACCTGCAAGGTCGTAATAGAGAGCACGAAGGTTGGCTTCATAGTCAATCTCACCTACCATCTTGTTGGTTTGCATCACTGGAGTCAGCGATTTCATGCGAGGAATGGCAAGTGGCAGATAGGCACCGCAATGAGGAACTATTACCTTGATGTTGTTATAGCGAGCTAACACATTGCGACTGATCATATTCGACACGGCACGGGTAGTCTCCGAGAGATATTCCTGCATGGCAAGCGGGGTCTGTTGCATCACCTGCTTATTTACTGGCTCGGGGCGATGCGGATGCAGGATGACAATAGCCTTGCGCTCATTCAACACAGAGAAAAGCGTGTCGAGTTCGGGTGCACCAAGATACTGTCCATCGACATTTGTTGCCAACTTAATGCCATCAGCCTTCAGTACGTCGAGCGCATACTTCGCTTCTTCAATGGCTTTCGAGACATCGGGCAGAGGTAATGCTGCACAAAACAGGAATCTGCCTGGGTGCTCTTTCTTGATACGGGCGGCAGTTTCATTGGTTTGTCTCACCACCTCAGCTGATGATGGTTGTGGTGCTGCCAATGTCAATACCGATGTCTGCACACCAGCCTCGTCCATCCATCTGAGATGATTCTCCACATTGTACTTTGGCAGTGGGAATCCCTCGTCCATCACTCGTCCCTCTGTTTCAAGAGCCAATACAAACTCAGGAGTGATGATGTGACTGTGCACATCAATCACGCCCTGAGCGAAACCGTTTGCTGCTATCATAAGACTCAGCAATAATGCTTTAGTTTTCAAATCTTAACTATAATCTATCAACTATCAACTATAAACTGTCCTTAAGTACTTGTACTACCTCGTCGCGATTCAGAATGTAGTACCCCCCCTGGCAGATAGGGCAGGCATCAGCCATTCCCTCAATCAGTTCTGGTTTAGCACCACAATCAGTGATGTTCATTGCCAGTCCTAATTCACGCATCCACTGTTCCATAGTCTCAAGACCCTCCATTGCAACCTGCTCGTCAGTCTTGCCTTCTGCAGAAACGTTCCATACATTCATTGCCAGACGCTTGAACTTCTGTACGGCATCGGATGACTTGCTAATGAGCAGACGATAGTAAGCACCGCTGACGGCTGCAAGTGTATGACCGTGGGTTGCATCGGTAAAGGCAGCAACAGCCTGCCCCAACATGTGAACCATCCAGTCGGTAGCTTTGGCGCGGTCTATGAGAGTGTTGAGTGCCCAAGTGGCTGTCCACATGATGTTCGAACGAGCCTCGTAGTCCTCTGGGTTTACATTAGCCTTGCGTGAGCTGACGATAAGCGAACGCATCAGACCCTCTGCAATGTAGTCGCTGGTATTGTCGTCTGTACCAGAGAGATACTGCTCCAGAATGTGGCTCATTATGTCGTAGATGCCAGCCACCATTTGATACTTTGGAACGGTAAAGGTGAAGCGGGGGTTGAGGATGGAGAAATCTGGGTTGCGGAAGTTATAGAACATCTTGCGGTTCTCCGAGTGACTGGAGATAACCGAACAGCTGTCCATCTCAGAACCTGTTCCTGCCATAGTGAGCACGCAGCCTACAGGAATCCAGCGGCAGGTCATCGGTTGCCAGTTCTTGAAGTAGTACTCCCAAGGATCTCCGTCGTACCATGCGCTTCCGGCTACTGCCTTGCAGTAGTCAATGGTTGAACCACCGCCCACACCGAGGATGAAATCGACATTCTCCTTGCGAGCCATGTGGGCACCTTCTAATACCTTTTCTATAGTAGGGTTTGGCATAACACCAGCTATCTCTACAACCTCACAGCCAGCTTTTTTCAGTTCTGCCATCACCTGGTCGTAGATGCCGTTGCGCTTAATGCTGCCACCGCCATAGCAGAGCATCACCTTCTTGCCATAGTTTTTAAGTTCTTCACTCAGTTTGCTTAAAGAATCCTCACCGAAGTGCAACTTCGTAGGATTGTGGAATGTAAAATTGCCTAACATGGTTTTAAAATTTTCGTTTTGTATTTATGATTTCTGGGTGCAAAGGTATAGACATTATATTATATAGGTATTACATATATTAGCTGATTATATACCAATTTCGCAGATTTTAATTGAAAACTTCAAAATATATACCATTATTAGATTATTATATATATCTTTGTCCCCGATATGAAGAATATTCTGAAAGTTGATAATCCCAACGACTATGCCCGTTTTGTGGATGCGCCCGTGTTGCATCCATTGATTAGCATCATCCATTATGATGAACTGGCACCCTTCCGTCATAGCCTGAACAACTATGGCGTGTATGGGCTGTTCATTCAACGACAGTTTCCCTTCAATCTCTCTTACGGCATGAGAAAATTGCAGGTGAGCGATGGTTCCATTATTGCCGTTGAACCAGGACAAATAGGTGGTTTGGAGGATGATGGTGAGCGCATCTCGTTGTGTGGATGGGTGTTGTTGTGGTCGCCGGAACTGTTGCATGGCAGCGAGTTGGAACGTCAGATAGACCGCTATCAGTTTTTCTCGTATTTTTTCGATGAATCGCTTCGGATGGAACCTGAAGAATGGCTTTGCATCACGCAGCTGGTGGCGCAGATGCGACAGGAGCTACAGGCACACGAGGATTCGCCATCTTTGAGAAACATACTTCTGGGCTATTTAAGACTGATTTTGGAATACTGCAACCGCATCTACCAACGTCAGATTTCCAAAGAGAATAGGGGAGAGAACGACCTACTGAAGCGCTTTCACAACCTGTTACAAACCTATTTCCGTGAGAATCGACAGCTTTCGCAAGGTTTGCCCACCGTTGCGTGGTGCGCCTCACAGCTTGCCTATTCGCCTCGTTATTTTGGCGACATCGTCCACAAAGCCACAGGCGGCACCGCCATCGGCTACATTCATAATTATATAATAAATCAGGCGAAAAGTCTGCTTATGCAAGGTCATAACATCAGCGAGACTTCCCGCCTGCTCGGTTTCGATTTTCCGCATCATTTCACCCGCCTGTTTAAGCGCATTACAGGTCTCGCTCCTCGCGAGTTTTTAGGGAAATGAACTGTAAACGAATGTTTTGTGAATTATAATAAATATATTTGAACTATGTCATACATGAACAAATTTACCCAATCGGAAGAGTATCGTCGTGACGAACTCATACGCATCATTGAACATTCTGTAGAGAAACTGACTCTACAGGAACTTGAAGCTCTCTATTACGATATGACTACTAAGTCGTATATCAATGATAATTAGGGTTGGCAGACTCTTGACGGTTTTCTGTCATTCAATTACTTCAATGTAAAAACTGAATGGACGGAAACCGTCGTTGCAGCTGATCATTGCACTCATAGGGTTTTTCATCCAGCCATCGTAGAAATTTCCTTCTCCTCTGGCAAGCGACTCAACAAATTCACGCATGGATTGCCATGCAGACGGACACATCCCTTCAGGACATTTCCCGTCCTCAGAAACCCATTGCTGTCCCTCTGTTACATCACAAGTATGTTCAATTGGGTTTTCGTATTTTGCCATCAGGTCGTTATAGACGGTCTGACGAATGGCTGTAATCCGTACTTTGTTCATTACAGTATCTATAAATAGTATTGGTTTTTATGCTAAAAAGAAAAGACTTACTCCAAAGACGGAGATGAGTGCTCCGAGGATAGACTTCCATGTGATAGGTTCACGGAAGAGCAGATAGGATGGTAGGATGATGATAATAGGTGTGAGAGCCATCAGTGTTGAGGCTATACCTGCACTGGTGTATTGGACTGCCATTAGTGAAAAACCTACTCCGACGAAGGGACCGAAAATGGTTGTTGTGGTGGCAACTGTCATACCCTTCGCATCATGGAATGCCTGACGTAGAGGACTGAATCCCTGACGGAAGTACATCAATATTGTGAATCCTATGATACCTGCTATGCAGCGGAAGAAGTTGGCACTGAATGGTACGAGCCAATCTGGTATGGTGCCTGTGTCATAATGGTCCATGCCGATTTTGCTGAGAACCAGTCCTACTCCCTGACAGAGGGCTGCTCCGATGGCGAAAAGCACTCCGTTGAGCGGAAGCTTGAGCGATAGTCTGTGGCGTTCGCCGCGACCAAGTACGGAGATGCTGATGCCGAGGAGGGTTATAAGCATTGCCAGTATGCTTTTGGGAGCCATGTGTTGACCAAGGGTTATCCAAGCTGTCAGTGCTGCAGAGATTGGGGCGAGTGTCATAAAGAGTTGACCGAAGCGCGAACCGATGATGATGTAACATTGAAAGAGGCAGAAGTCGCCAATGACATATCCCACCAAGCCTGAGAGGAGCATCCATTCATATGCTTCAGCTGAGCCTCTAGATGGGAGTGGTGAACCTGTTGAATACCAAAAGAGTATTAGTGAGAAAAGTAGCGTCAGTGACATGCGCAATACGTTGAGTGTGAGGTTGCCCATGCGTTTGCTTCCGTATTCGCTCAACAGTGCTGTGGCTGTCCATGAAAATGCAACACCTATGGATATGAGTTCGCCTAAAAATGCCATAGTTATTAATTTGGCACAAAGGTAGAGGTTTTTCAGTTAATAGTTAATAGATAATAGATAAAAGTTTGCGAAAAGAAAATGGAGGTGCAACACTTGGTTGCACCTCCATAGTAAGGGACTATTTGTTCTATAAATCCAAACTATCCTCTTTTAGAAGGAAATCGAAAAGACCTATTGTCAGTATGCCTTCTTCATTGCGACGTGGCATGATGTGGTCTTTCACAATTATAATTTTCTTGAAAGAGTCATTGATGTTCATTAGTGAGCGAGACTCCTGTATCTCCTTTTCTCTGTCAGGTATAGACAAAGCCGACTGTACATAATACTTCTTGCTGCCGAGGCTGGCAATAAAGTCCACTTCCAGTTGAATACGAACCCACTTGCCATCCTTGTCCTGCTTCTTTATTTCAACCATTCCGACATCAACACTGTAACCACGTACAAGTAATTCATTGTAGATGATATTCTCCATGATGTGCGTTTCCTCTTGTTGACGCATATCTAGGATGGCATTTCTCAAACCTATATCAGAGAAATAGTATTTGGATAGCGTGTTGATGTATTTCTTGCCTTTTATATCGTAGCGTATGGTTTTGTTCAGCAGGAACGACTCAGACAGGTAAGTGAGGTAATTTGCAATCGTCTGACTGCCAATACTCACATTTTTGACGCTTTTGAAGGTGTTCGACAATTTAGTAGGATTGCATGGTGCACCTATAGATGATGCCAAAATAAGCACCAGCTCACGCAGTTCATTATCATTTTTGATTCTGTGCCTTTCGATAATATCAGCCAAATAAACTGTTTCAAACAAATCCTTCAAGTAGTTGATTTTCTTTTCTTCAGTCTCAAAAGACTGTATAAGTGGCAAACCTCCATAGGTGTAATATTCACGCCATGCATCTTGCTTGTCACCGCCAACGGCAGAGTAGAACTCCGCAAAAGACAATGGGTTCACATGGATGGTCTCTCCTCGACCACGAAACTCCGTTGGGATATCTGAAGATAGGAAGTGAGAGTTGCTGCCTGTCACGTATGTGTCTGCATTATCAATATGACGGAAACTATTCAATACATCTACAAACTCGTCCATCAGTTGCACCTCATCAATGATGATATAATAAAGATCATTGTCCTTGATTCTGTCATGAACATAGTGAAGCATAGTGTCAGGATTCCTCAGTTCCTTGTTCATGCGGTCTTCAAGGTCTATGCGGATGATATGGTCATCAGTCACCCCATTATCTAATAGGTAATGATAGAACAAGACGTTCAGCAGATACGACTTGCCACATCTGCGGATTCCTGTTACCACCTTGATAAAGCCATTTTGACGGCTTTCTATCAACTGCTTTAGATACCTGTCTCTTTTTATCTCCATCATTTGCATTATATTTTTGCCAGTATTGGCAACTTTTTACAGTGCAAAGGTAAGGTTCTAATTTCAATCCTACAAGATTTAGCGTTAAAAAGTTGTCAATCTTGACACTTTTTTAATGCAAAATAATCTTTTACTATACTATTTGTGGTTCTTGCCAAGCACCTTTTCTGTTTGTTGAACATCACCGACCAAAGTGTTGCGTTAACGATTTGGTGCAAATTTACTGGTGAGCCTCAATATTGGCGTGTTTTTTGTTCCAAGTACTCGACTTCTCATCCCATTGATAATGACTCAACACTCACGATATTTTGTAGAATAGCGCCTAATACTTGATGAAATCATCAAATTTTCACTACAAACAATAAAATTATGTGTATTCTGCTGAATTATGAATTAATTTTTGTAACTTTGCCGTCAAACAACAGTAATCTATTATGGCAAAATTAAATCGTATAAGAATCGTTCTAGCAGAACACGACCTAAACAACAAGTGGTTGGCAGATAAACTTGGAAAGGATCAGGCTACTATATCCAAGTGGGTCACCAATACCACCCAGCCCAGCCTTGAAGCCCTCATTGCGATAGCCAATGCGCTTGAAGTTCCTGTGCAGGAGTTGGTGAGACAAGAAGAAATGAAGTAGAACCCACATCAAAGAATTTATGAAAGATAACAAAGACATACAGTCACAGGCAGAACCCTATATCGTGAAGTCGCACGATATTCATATTGACGCGGACTATGCGGATTGGATAGCAGACATAAAGAGTCGCTATCGTTCTGCACAGGTGAAGGCTGCTGTCAAGGTGAATGCGGAGAAACTTCTGTTCAATTGGCAACTTGGACGTGACTTGGTTCAGAAGAAAGCCGAAGAACGTTGGGGCGCTGGAGTTGTGGAACAAGTAAGTTTAGATTTGAAGCGAGAATTTCCTAATGCGGATGGCTTTTCTGTACGCAATCTTTGGTATATGAAACAATGGTATTTGTTTTATACTCAAGGAGAGGAAGCAATTCTGCACCCAGCTGGTGCAGAATTGCAAAGAATTGAAAATCAATATATGACAAAAATGCACCAGCTTGGTGCAGAATTGAGTTCCGAAAAACTCCACCAGGTTGGTGGAGAATTTCCAATGCCTTTTGCGTTGGTACCTTGGCGGCATCATGTTGAGATAATAACGAAATGCAAATCAATAGATGAAGCCTTGTTCTATGTGGGTAAGACAATAGAGCAAGGACTAAGCCGTGATGCGCTCATCAACTGCATCAAAGCAAACCTCTATGAGCATCAAGGCAAGATTGTCAACAACTTTACCGACCATTTGCCAGCATTGCAAAGTAAACTCGTTCAGGAGGTTCTTAAAGAAAACTATGATTTTGGCTTTGCCACGGTTGAACACGAGATTTATGACGAGGCCGAGTTGGAACGAGCCCTTACCGAGGATGTAACCGCCCTTCTGCTAGAATTGGGAACTGGCTTTGCCTTTCTCGGCAAACAGAAGGAACTTGTTGTCGGTGGCCGTTCCCGTAAGATAGACTTGCTGTTCTACCACATTCGACTGCGTTGCTATGTCGTGTGTGAGCTGAAGGCAAAACCATTTGAACCAGAGTTTGCAGGCAAGTTGAACTATTATGTGAATGCCGTTGATGAATTGTTGAAGACAGATGATGAAAATCCAACAATCGGCTTGCTTGTTTGCTCCGATATGGATAAGATTGATGTTCAATGGTCGTTTAATGGTATAAACACCCCAATGGGTGTTGCAACATACAACAACATTAGAATCAAAGATGCCTTACCAAGCCAAGAGCAATTGGCTGAGCGTGTGCGCCTCTTGCAAAAGGAGTTGAAGGAAACCAAACGCTTGATGAGCAAGGTGGATAATATTGATTAATGCAATATGAGTAAGATTGACAACGAAATAAAGGAAGGAACTCCACGTTTCAAGAAAGGCGATGCCTTTGTGGAAAGGGCTCCGCGCCCTCTCGTTTTTATGGAGGTAAACGATGTGAAAGTTTCACAGAGCTATATCAACGACAATGGCGGTAAAGATGGCGGTAATGTCGTAGAAAACGTCGTAGAAAACATCACAGATGCCCCCAGTTTGTCCCCAGTTTGTCCCCAGCTTTGTCCCCAGTTCTGTCGCAAGTTGTCACAAGTCTGTCACAAGTTGGAAGGAAAGCGTCTTAAAGTTAAACATGAACCCTGAATCCTGAACCCTGAACCAAAAGTAGGCTTGTTCCCTCGAAGATGGTTTGGAGATGTAAGAAGATAGATAAAAGTTTGCTTCAGGAGGGCATCATAGTAAAAAGCAAACAAGAATATTAAAAACGAAATATAACTCTGATGAATTACGATAATGGATTCATATTGCAGAAGGCTGTGGACTGGTCGTTGCTGAATGACGGGATGACCATTCCGGTGTCGGTGTGCTTGCTGTTTTACTCCACCACAACGACGACTTCACCCGTTCGCAGAACAACGACCATACGAACATCATTATCATCAGCCCCAATTACCACTGCATTATCCATAAGAACAACCCACACTTCAACCGCAAAAAGTTCCAGTTCGAGTTCCAGAATGGCGAGGTGTTGAAGCTAAAGTTGTATGAGCATTTGAAGGTGGGATGCGCATAACACATAGTTGTGATTTGAATGAATATACGAGCGAAAAGTGAAGAAAAAGGAAATAAAACGAATTGATTTGTTAAATAATGCGGAATCTTGTGTGATTTCTAAAATCTTTTCGCTATTTTTGCAGTCAAAAACAATTCACATCCAAATAATGGAAAAGGACATTAATCGCCTAAAAGTAGTACTGGCAGAAAAGAAGAGAACCAATAAATGGTTAGCAGAACAACTTGGTTGTGCTCCGACGACAGTGTCGAAGTGGGTTACTAATGCTTGTCAGCCACCAATGGAGACTTATCTTAGAATCGCTGATGTTCTCGAAGTGGACATTAGCGAGCTATTGAATAAGAAGTTTGTCAGTACAAAGACAAAGGAAACAAATGAATAGACGAATAGAATATATTATAGACGAAATACTGGACCAGTACATGTATGCTGATACTACTGACCGCCCTTGGATTATTGGATTCAGTGGCGGAAAGGATTCTACGGTTTTGCTTACACTGGTTTGGCTGGCTCTTAGAAAGATCAAGGAAGAAAAGATAGTGCCATTTCAACTTCGACGTCCCATATATGTGGTTTGCAACGATACAATGGTAGAAAATCCTATTATATCCTCATATGTGGATGACGTACTATCTCAAATAGAAAAGAAGGCTCGTGAGGAAGATTTACCAATCTTCGTCCGAAAGACTATACCAAAACTTGAAGATTCCTTCTGGGTCAATGTGATTGGTAAGGGATATCCTGTGCCAAACACAGCTTTCCGTTGGTGTACTGATAAGATGAAGATTAAACCGACAGCACGATTCATCACCGAACAGGTAGATGAATGTGGCGAGGCCATCATTTTAATTGGCACACGTAAAGCCGAAAGTGCGACTCGTGCAAGATCTATCAAGAAGCACGAAATTCACGGGCAACGCCTGACCCATCACACCATATTGCATAATACATACGTATATGCCCCAATAAAAGAGTTGATGTTGGAAGAGGTTTGGTATATCATCAATGCCGTTCCATGCCCATGGGGATTTGATAATAAGATATTGTTTAATATCTATATGGATGCCAGTGCTGATGACTATGAATGTCCGACCGTAGTTACAGATAAGAGCCACGGTTCTTGCGGTCAAAGTCGCTTTGGCTGTTGGGTTTGCACGGTTGTTAAAGACGATAAGTCAATGCGCTCACTCATCAAGAATGGCCGTGAGTGGATGCAACCCCTCTACGATTTCCGTATAGAATTGGACGCAGAGAGGAATATTATTGAAAACAGAATGCCTTTCCGTCGTGATGGTCGTCGTGCAGTAAATGACATGGGACCATACATTTTCAGCTACCGCGCAAAAATTCTACGCAGATTGCTGGAGGTTCAACATGAGTTACAACAACGTGATCCTAAAATCAAACTGATTTCAGACCAAGAGCTGATTGCCATTCAGGTGAACTGGTACCGCGACTTCAACTTCGGTTATCAGGTGTCAGAAATATATAATTCAATTTATAAAGAGTCTTTCAGTATGGAAGAGAACGAGAAGAACAAATTAGAAGCAGAACTTATGCGTGAAGTCTGCAAGAATAATCCCGACGAAGGTGAGCTGATTGAACAGTTGTTGCTTCTTCAGAAAAGCAAGTCGCTGATGCAACGTCGTCGTGGATTGAAAAATGAAATCGAGTTACGTTTGAAAGAATTCTTAAACAGTAAGAAGCAATGATTATCAAGTCTATTGAACTGAATAACTTTCGCATCTATCGAGGAATCAATCGAATTGATTTAACCCCAGAAGGTGAGCAGAACATAATCATTGTAAGTGGTAACAATGGTTATGGTAAGACAACGTTTCTGATGTCTCTTGTATGGTGTCTTTATGGCAAGAATATGGAGAAAGTTGATGAACTATACAAGAAAGAGATTGACGAAAAGGGTTCATATAGCAAATATATAGGAAATAGTCTGAATTCTTCTGCTGCCCAAGATGGCGAAACGCGGTTTTCTGTCGCCGTTACATTTACCAATGTTGAAATACCCAATACCACTTGTACGGAGATAACTATTGTCCGTTCGTACGACAGAGCCACAAGTACGTCTGATGAGTTGGAGATTCTCATAGATGGTAAGGTTAGTGATTTGTTCAGTGACAAAGACGAGGAAGAAATGTTTATTCGTGACTATATTCTTCCAATAGAAATTGCAAAGTTCTTCTTCTTTGATGCTGAAAAAATAGTATCATTTGCACAGGTGAATACTCCTAAACAGCGCGCAGAATTAAGTCAGGCGTATTCACAAGTGTTAGGTATACAGAAATATGCCGAGCTAAAAAATGAGTTGGAAAAGCTTCAAGATGACTATCGCAGAGATGCAGCGCAGCCACAAGACAAGAAGGAATTTAATGAATTACTCGCTTCAATAGCAACAGATGAAGAATATATTTCCGACTGTGATAGCCATATTACAGAACATCAAGAAAAAGTATCGCTATTGAAATACGAATGTAATGAACTGCAAGAAAAGCTTATCCGAGAAGGAGACTTAATGAGCGTTGAACGTCTTAATGAATTGAAGGACGAGCAGGAAGAATATCAGAAAGAAGTAACAGAGGCTCAAGAGGGATTGAAGGACCTTTATAATTTCATTCCCTTTGGTCTCGCTGGCAATGTACTATCGGAAGTCGCAATACAGCTTAAAGATGAAAAGACATTCCGTCAGAATAAGTTGCAGTTGGAGGGTATTGAAGAAAAAACAGATGTAATATTGAACGACCTCGATAAAGCTCGTGATACTTTTAATGGTTTTATTGATGTTAAAATCAGAAACTTTTATGAAAAAGAAATCAAACGCTTAATCCTCAAACATTTTTATAATGATATTGATGTTGAGAAATTTGATTCGTTCCAAACATTGCATGACTTTACAGATTTACAATATGATGATTTCCTTGGACTTATTACTAAGATAAAGGAGTGTAAGACTTCGTTTGAATCACTATTCAACAAGTATTCCAAGGCTAAAGCAGAATTATATTCGATTGAGAAGAAAATCAGAGAAGCAGAAAAGAATGCAGAAAGCGACTACATTCAGTCTCTTCGTCTGAAGAAAGAAGGAAAAGAAGGAGAGGTTACTAAGCTACAGGAAGAAATTGCTCGTTTGAATATCGAAATAGAAAGGAAGAAAGAAGAAATCAAGGCGGCAAAGCAAAAAAAGAAAATACTTTCAGACCGAATAGATGTTTCTGCAAAGAACAAGGCTATAGATGACGAAGCCACACTTCTTATTCAAACAATACAGCAATTCCTCCTTCGTTTTAAAGACGAAAAGAAAAAGGCTTTAGAGAAAAGGTTGGAAGAAAAACTAACAAGTTTTTTGCATAAGAAGGATTTGGTTCACCATGTGGTTGTAGATATTCAAGGAAATGGAGAAGATGTAGATATCAACCTATTTGACGCAAGTGGCAGGAAAATAGATAAAGGAATTTTATCTATGGGTGAACGTCAGATGTTTGCTTCAGCGCTGCTTGGTGCATTGGTGGAGGAAACTGGTTTGGATTTTCCTGTCTTTATAGACAGTCCTATGCAAAAGTTTGATGTAAATCATAGTCAGAATATCTTGACTAAGTTTTATCCCAATGTTTCCAAGCAGGTAATTCTCTTCCCTCTTTTAATGAAAGAATTAACAGAAGATGAATATGGCATGATAGAGAAATATGTAAAAAAAACATATCTGATAGAAAACACAAAGACTGGTTCTCGTTTCATAGAGGTCGAGCCCAATAAATTGTTTGATAATTATAAGCAACAATAATATGCAGATAAATATAAAAACATCATCAGCAAATCAGGCCATTGTTTCCAACCTTACACAGAAATTACCAGGTGGAGCAAAGGAGAACATCATTGCACGTGTAGCGTTGGGATTCTCTCTGGCGACTGGCAAAAGGTTCCAGCAGAATGAATTTAATGTCTACGATTCTCAAGGTAAGGAGTATAAGGAACATATATTGTTTGACTCTGCCAACCGAGATTTCTATGTTGCACTGATATGTCAAGCTTATGGAATAAATAAAAACGACGAATTGATTCCAAAATATGTTAAGCTTCATATTGACCACGGTTTGGAACAAATCAACTATTTATTTGAGAATCGTCCCCAATATACTTTCTTCGATTTTTTAGTAGAGTATTTGGGGAAAGGTATTGATGCTATTGAAGATGCACCTGTTCCACTTGATGCTGTGAAGAACAACAACCAACATATCAACAAAACCACTTTCACAGGGCCAATAGACATTAAGATAGGATACAATCCAAAAACACAGGAGCCAATCACATTCTGCTTCAACAATACGAAAATATATAATAATCAGCACATTGCAGTGGCGGGCAAGTCTGGTTCTGGTAAGTCACAATTTGCATTAGAGTTCTTACGTCAGTTAGTAACTAAAACGCAAGGACAGGTTAACTTCCTGTTCTTGGATTTTAAAGGTATTTCTGCAGAAGACAGAAAGAAAATGGAGGGATTCTTTACAGAGACCCATACAACTTGTATTAATGCCCCCGATGTTCCATTCCCTTTAAATCCCCTGACGTTTATTGACAACATCAATGATAGAAACAAATTGGTTGGTATCAATAAGTTTGTTGATATAATCGCCAAATATTCAAATATTGGTAAAAAACAGCAACAAACTTTGAAGGATGCTGTTCAAGAGGCCTTTATTCAACAAACAGGTGGTGACTATCCTTCGCTAAAAGATGTCTATGATATTATTATTGAGCAGATTGGAGATAATCGCGATACTCTGACTGAAATTATGGGGCGTCTTAGTGAATACGAGCTGTTTGCCTCAAAAGTGAATAATCCTAGTGCATTTTTGAATAACAATTACTATCTTTCATTGTCTGGCGAACTGGATAGTACTGTCCGTTTCACTTCTGTATTCCTCATTATCAACTACATCTTCAACGTATTCTCTAATATGGGAAGTACTGAGGTAAATGACAATTACAGAGAAATGCGTTATGTTTTGATGATAGATGAGGCACACGATTTGTTCCGTGAAAAGAAATCACTGGAGATATTAGAGGTTATTTTAAGAAAGATTCGCTCTTATGGCGTCTCTGTGTTCCTTCTGTCGCAAGGAATAGCCGAATATAATACGGCAAATTTCGATTTTTCACAAGAATGTGAAACATCGTTCCTCTTACCCATAAACGATATGGCAAATACTAAGGCCATTAATAAATTTTTGGGCCTAACCATTAGAGATGGGAATACGGCAATTAGGAACTTAGAGAAACTTAGTAATGGGCAAGCAATCTCTAATGTTAAAGAATATCAACGTACAGAGGTTTTTGATGTTGTACAATATTGGAAAGAATCAAGATAATTGACAGAGCCCTATGAAAGCATTATCATTACAAGAAATAAATGATGCATACCCTGAAAAGGTGTATAATATTGAAAGCTTTGTCTTGAATATTAACACGTGGCCAAACGTTCGCCAAGAACTTGGCAGTTTATTTCATGATGGTTTACGCTTAAAGTTTGATGAACATATTCGCGAATCATTGCCGAGAACAAAAGGGATATACATCTTTTTTGTTGAGCCAAATTTCCCCTTCCTGCCAGAAACACGTTACTTGATGTATGTAGGAAAGGTGACAGGAACGGATACGTTTTTTCATCGTTTTTATGAATATGTATCAAATATAGGAAATCTTAATCAACGGCAAAATACGATGCTATTAACAAACTTATGGCCAGAGAAGACTTGGGTCTATGTTTATCCATTGGATTTATCAGATAAGGAAATAGAATCAATAGAAGATAATCTAATTGACAACATTGTACCTCCATTAAACAATAGAGTAAAAGCTACATCAGCACATAATAGTAGGAGTATATATTTTTAGTTTGTTGAATATGAAAAATTATTTGCATCTTCCTTGCTTGAGAGGAGTCATTGGTAACTGGACTTATTTTAGTTCAGTAATGAAGATAAAGGATGTGGTAAACCGCATAATAACAGTATCCGAATCAGACGAGTTATATACCAAAAACATCAATGATATTTTACAGCGAGAAATTAGCACAAAACGTGTTGGTCAACTGAAAGAATATCTTAATGGTAATCCAGAGCATTTTTTTAGTAGCATTATCGTTGCAATTTATCAAGGGAATCCCGTTTGGTCAGATTTTGATATTGAATCACAATTCCGGATAGACAATAACCTGTTGGATACTGATGATATCGGATTTATTGAAAACAAAATTGGTATATTGTCTTTGTCGGGTAGTGAAACTATTTTTGCTTTAGATGGTCAGCATAGAATAAAAGGCATACGCGAAGCTTATAAAAAGAACAAATCAATAGGCGAAGAGGAGGTCGCATTGATTTTCGTGGTACATAATCACGAGAACAAGCAAAGAACAAGACGGCTTTTCACCGTACTTAATAAATATGCCCAAAAACCGAAAGAAGCGGAACTAATTATTCTTGACGAAGACGATGCTGCGGCTATTATAACCAGGAAGTTGGTTGATAACCATGAGGTTTTAAAGCTAAAAAACGCAGTATCAGATACTAATGGTGCAAATATTCCTGCCACGGATTTACACAGTTTTACAACATTAGTAATGGTCAATAGAATCAATAAGCTTGTTCTCTCTAAATATAAGATAGACTATACTAAAAGACCTGATGAGGATAGATTAAACCAATATTATCAGAAGTGTATTGATTTTTGGGATTATTTCTTCGCTCAATTCCCGATAATAATGCAATTCATCCAAGGTGAGGAATGTAAGTTTTCTAATGGAGATTGTTATAATAGGAATGCGGAAACTGGCGGCAGTTTGTTATTGAGACCCGTTGGTCAAAAATTGTTTGCACAAATTTATAATGCATTCGATGAAGACAACAAGTTAGATGTCTTGACATCAAAGATTTCATTCTTAGATTTTAATCTTAATGGTGATTATTGCAAATATATCACATGGAATAATAAGATGCTTCCCAAATCCGAGACATTACAGAAACGGGTGTTCTTTTATGCTTTAGGTCTTTCTGCAGATTCAACTATTCATTCAGATTTGAAAAAGGTCTATGAGAATTATGGTGCACATTACAATAATAGTATTAGGGTTATAGATGAAGGGTAAGGCTAAACTAACAATAACTGAAGCTGCATTAGAAGTACTGAAGTCGGCAGAAGGTACAATGTCGATACAAGAAGTTTATCAAGAGATTGTCGATAAGTCTCTCTATGAATTTCACGCTCAGAATCCATTGGATGTTGTTCGTGTAGAGTTACGCAAGCATTCTGTTGGTATTGATTTCCCTACAGCATCAAAGAAAAAGTTTTTTGTTTACGACGAAACAAATGGACGGTTTAGCGCATTGTATAAGAAATCAGAGAAAGCCTCTACTGCAAGTAAAGATAATACTTATTTGACTCAAGTCCGAAACCTGTACGACTCTTATTTGAAAGATTTCAAAGCTAATATTCTTGTTCAGTTGAAGAAAATGAATGCCTATGACTTTGAGGAGTTTTGTATGCAACTTCTGAAAGTTTATGGCTTTATTAATGTGGCAGTAACGCAAAAGAGTCGAGATGGGGGTATTGACGGACATGGGAAATTGAAAATTGGTCTTGCTTATATGAATGTTGCATTCCAGTGTAAGCGATGGGATAATACGACAATTAGCAGGAAAGAGATAGATGCTTTTAGAGGAGCAATACAAGGAGAATATGAGCAAGGTATTTTCTTTACAACATCATCCTTCTCCAAGGAGGCAATGAAGTTCTCTATTAAGCAAGGTGCTGTACCTGTTATTTTGATTGACGGGAATATGATTATTGATTTCATGATTGAGAAACAATTTGGCATTGAACACGAAGATTTACCAATATATGTCAATGCTATTGACAAAATCTTTTCAACATAGGCAAGTCCCTGTTATACTTTTTGTTTTGTGGCTCATCTAATAAAACCTTGCAATAATGAATAAAAGAATACAGGATCATCAGGGACAGGAGCTTTGATTCACAACAAGGCGTAGTATCACTTCACAAGAATAACGAAACCATACTCTAGGCTGCTTCTAAGCTTACTCATGAGTATGGCAAGAGTGAGGCTAATAGATGTAAGATGTATGATAGAAGATGTAAGATGCGGAACTGAGCAATAGAACAGAAATCGAAAACGTTATAAGAATATATGACTCAAGATACAAACAACATCCCAGAACTTCAATCTCCTTTCGAGCAGTTGAGAGAGATTGATGCCGATGGCAAGGAATGGTGGAACTCACGCAAATTGGCGAGAGTGATGGGCTATGGCAAATACTTGAACTTTGAACGTGTCATAGCTAAGGCACAGGCATGGACTTCACAGAAGGGCTATCATCTGGGTGAGCATTTTGTGGAGATAACAGAGATGGCTGAGTTGGGCAATGCTGCTGTCAGAGAGGTGACGAGCATTCGACTTTCTCGTGCGGCCTGCATGGCTGTGGCTATGAATGCCGACCAAAAGAAAGAGATGGTGAAGGCAGCACAGCAGTATTTCAGCGCAACCATGACTCCTGATGTGGCGGTGAGAAGTATGGAGTCTTCAGTACTCATGTACAGAGGTGGACATGGAAAAGTACAGGTTCAAGTTATCTTCGACACCAATACTTTTTGGCTTTCACAACAGAGAATGGCAGAGTTATTTGGTATCGACGTTCGTACAGTTAATTATCATCTTAAACAAATTGATGAAAGCGGAGAAATACATTTGTCCGACACTATCCGAAAAATTAGGATACCTTCGGACAAATGGTCTGGCGAGGTGATGATGTATAACCTTGATGTGGTCATTGCCGTGGGTTATCGTGTGAATAGCTATGAGGCTACTCAGTTCCGTATATGGGCAACACAAGTTCTGAAAGAATATCTTACCAAAGGCTTTGTGCTGGATGATGAACGTCTGAAGGGAAAGAACGTATTTGGGGCAGACTACTTCGATGATTTGCTTGACCGAATTCGGGAGATACGTATCAGCGAACGACGTTATTATCAGAAGATTACGGACATATATAGCGAGTGTAGTTCTGACTATGATAAGGATTCCGAAGAAACGCAGTTGTTCTTCAAGACTGTACAGAATATGATGCATTATGCGGTAACAAAACAGACTGCTGCCGAGATTATCTATGACCGTGCGGATGCAGAACGCCCTCATATGGGTTTGACAACATGGAAGAATGCACCAGACGGAAGAGTTGTGAAATCGGATGTTACAGTAGCCAAGAACTATCTCAGCGAAAAGGAAGTTGATTCGTTGAACAGGTTGAGCAATGCCTTTATCGACATTGCAGAGCAACGTGCAGAAGATCATATCTTGATGACAATGGCAGACTGGTCGGCTCTACTACAGCGATATATGGATTTGAACAACCGTCCGTTACTTCCAGATGCTGGCCGTGTGACTCACGAACAAGCTGTAGAAAAGGCACTCACAGAATATGACAAGTTCCGTGTCATTCAAGACTGTGAAATCATGAGCGATTTCGACAAGCAGTTGAAACTATTGTTTGGAGATAAGAAGGATTGATTTTCTAATTCCAAAGTTCTCCCATACAACTACCCATACAAGTACCCGTACAAGTTCAATCGACATACAACCGTATTCTGAGAATGTAACGCGTTTGGTATTGGCAATCGGTAAAGAAGAAATGAGTGTGAAGAGCATGATGGAGGCTGTAGGTTTGAAGAACCGTCCGAACTTTATGGATTAGATCCAAAAAATTTTGTAAGCTTCGGACAAATGGTCTTAATCCCTGTCTTTCTCGAAGGTTATGCCGTCATAGAGGGCTTGGGTACCTTCGGTGCTGGCAGGGATGAAATGTAGGCGGACGGCGCGGATGTGTTTCTTGGCACGGAAGTCCTTGGGGTTTTCTACTTTCTCACTTTCGATTTCCAGTTTCATTGTTCCCCAGCCATTCAGGTAAACACGATCTCCATCACGCAAATGCTGATTTATGACATCTATAACACTGAGCATAACTGCGTTTATGTTGATTTCCTGCAGTTGTGAGCGGGCAGCTGTCTCTTTGAAGATTTGTTTACTTGTAACTGTTTTGTCGTGTACTGCGACTGCTTTATACTTGCCAAAAGTGGGTAAGGTTGGCTTTGTTTCTTTCTTTATTTTGTATTTCATATTGATAGAATAATTGTTTGCATGCAAAATTACATATTCTCTCGATAATATGGACTGTTTTCTCGAAAAATAATGTTTTATTGTTTTGTTTCTGTGTTGATATTAAAAATCCTACAGGAAAATATTAAAAACAGCATACACCATACACCTTTATAAGGTAAACTACTGAAACTAAACCTATAATATTTATTTTAACCTACACTATACATACACTAATCATACATCTTATATACACCAAGCCTACACCCGAAATACACTCGACCTACACTAAGGGCATCGGATTTTTGATGGGCTGGCAGCAAATTTTCAATTGTTGTATATCTAAATGTTCTTCTTGCTGGTGTATTGTAATTATCTAGAGAATTACTTGAGTGTTTGGTAAGGTAAATTTTTCTGCATGGTTATGTAATCTGAAAATTTTCTAGAGAATTTGCAGACTTGTGTGGTACTTGGATTTTGTTGCTCCCTAATGCAGATTCTGTTCCTTCCCTATGGTGTATGTAAAATGTATGTTATGTGTATGATTGGTGTATGTAGATAATTGTGTAACTTTCAGAAAATAAATATATTCTATTAAAAAGGTGTATGGGTGTATGCTTCCTTATTTTATTTTTACAAATAGTTAGTTTTGTCAGAAATATTTTTTACCTTTGTGTCCGAAAGTCTTTAACCTTAGACTGTGTAAATATTATGAAAGTAACATTACTAAAGAAATCGGGTAAGAAAGAAGTTGTCAACCGTGTGGAATTTGTTGCTATGATAGCTGCAATACGAGATGGGTTGGTTGGAAACTCTGTTAAAAAGACTCGTGAGGTGTATAACCTTATGGAAAAGCATCGTCAGCCTGATGGACAGATTGAGACCAACTGGGACGGAGGCATCGGTTTGCCGAGAATCTGCTTTGCTGCAGAATACATCAATCGTAAGGGTGAACTTCAGATGATGGCTTATAATGGTCTTGTTGTCTTGGAGGTCAATGACCTTAAATCATACGAACGGGCTGTAGAGATAAGGGAACTGGCTAAGAAACTGCCTGAGACAATGGCTTGCTTTCTGGGAGGTTCGGGCAGAAGTGTGAAGATAATATGCAGAGGTGAGTTGTTTAGGAAGATTGATGGAAGAGGTAAGAAGGAAGAGGTAAGAGGTAAGAAGGCTGATGATGATAGGTTGTTGCCTAAGGGTGAGGCTGAGATAAAGCAGTTCCACCTTAATCTATATAATACAGCTCGCAGGGCATATCAGAATCAGTTTGGCTTCGACATAGAATTCCTTGAGCCCCGACTCGACAGGACGATATACATGAGTGCCGACCCGCAGACATTCTTCAATCCTGATGCCCGCCCGTTCTATGCTGATACGGAAAATCATGAGATACCCCAACCTGTAAAGATAAGTCGCGAAGAGGACCGCCTGATGCCAGGGCGAACAGTAACACGAACCTATCATCTGAATTGGACCTTTATCGTGGAAACGGTTATGGGGCATTACTTTGAACTGCCTGATGAGAATAGGGAGGCTGAGTTGCTGATGCAGATTGCCACGAAGTGTCTCGATCAGGGCATTCCGCTTGCCCATGCGCAGGGGCTGACGTTGTTGCATCCTGTGTTCAGTAGGGATAAACTGCTCGTAGAAAAGATTTTCCAGATAGTATATAGTGTGACAGAACAGGAAGAGTATCGCAAGAAACGTAAGATTCATTATCTGAAGAGTGTGCCAGAGGACACCATTCAGGCAATGAAGACAGAGATTTTCCTGAACTCCAACTATGAGATGCGAAAGAATCTGTTGACGGGTGTCGCCGAATATAGGGAAAAATTCAGCGATGACCAGCGTTTTAAGCCTTTGACAGAAGAGGTACGCAACGATATGACTCTGAGGGCTACAGAATTAGGTATGAAATCGTGGGACAGGGATGTGAACCGTTTTATCGACTCCACACGCATTGAGCAGTATGACCCAATAAACACTTGGCTTGACGAACTGCCAGAATGGGATGGGCACGACTATATAGCAGACCTTGCCAAACGAGTGCCTACAGACCAGCCACAATGGGAGAAATACCTGAAATACTGGCTTGTTGGAATGGTGGCACAATGGCGTGAGAGTGACAAACAGTTGACAGGAAATGCCCTGACTCCGCTGCTGATAGGCAGGCAGGGGTGTGGCAAGACCAGATTCTGCAAGATACTGCTGCCAGAGGAACTCCGTGACTATTATAATGATAAGTTGAACTTCAAGAATGAGTTTGACCTGAACATCGCCTTGACAAGTTTTGCACTCATCAACATAGATGAATTCGACAAAACGACAAATTCGCAGCAGATAGTACTGAAATACCTCTTGTCGTCAAGCGATGTTAAATTCCGTCCGCCATACGGCAAGACCATCAAGTTCTATCGCAGATACACTTCGTTTATTGGTACCACAAACCAGATGAAACCCCTTGTTGACCCTACTGGCAGCCGTCGGTTTGTATGTGTAAAGGTAAACGGCAATATTGACTTCAGCGACACTTTGGATCATTCCCAGTTGTATGCGCAGGCACTTCACCTGTTTAATAGGGGAGAGCGTTTCTGGCTGAATGATGACGAGATAAATGTACTGATAAAGGAGAATGAACCGTTCCAGAAACTGAATGACCTGGTTGAGATGATAGGTGAGACCTTCCGCAGTCCCAAAGAGTCAGAACAAGGCAAATGGTGGAGTCTTGGCGAGATCAGCGCCTTATTATCCCAGCGATATGCCAATTTCGATACAGAAACACCATTCCAGAAAATAGGCAATGTCCTTAACAACATTCAGTTTAACTTCGAAAGTAAACGCACCAAGAAACACATGGAGTACAGGATGGTGGAAAAATAAAAGAAGTGCAGCAATTCGCTGCACTTCTTCGTTATGAATGTTTGAATATTATTTATTTCACCTCCTCGAAGTCGGCATCCTGAACGTTGTCGCCACCGTTTGACTGGTTGTCGTTGCCTGGCTGCTGACCGCCCTGGAATCCTGCACCTGCGCCGGCTGCGCCTGCACCTGGCTGAGCACCTGCAGCGTACATCTTCTGACTTGCTGCCTGCATCTTTTCGTTGAGGGCATTGATAGCTGCATCGATCTGTGCTACGTCGCCGCTGTCCTTAGCTTTCTTCAGTTCTTCGATAGCTGCTTCGATAGCTGGCTTGTCTTCTGCAGGAACCTTGTCGCCATTCTCCTTCAGGAAGTTTTCTGTCTGGAATGCTACAGAGTCTGCCTGGTTGATCTTGTCGATACGTTCGCGTTCCTTGTTGTCGGCTTCTGCGTTTGCTTCTGCCTCAGCCTTCATACGATCGATTTCCTCCTTAGAAAGACCGCTTGATGCCTCGATACGGATTTCCTGTTCCTTGCCGGTTGCCTTATCCTTAGCTGATACTTTAAGGATACCGTTGGCATCGATGTCGAATGATACTTCAATCTGTGGAACACCACGACGTGCCGGTGCGATGCCTGTGAGGTTGAAGTTACCGATTGACTTGTTCTGTGATGCCATTGGACGTTCACCCTGAAGTACGTGGATAGTAACTTCTGTCTGGTTGTCGGCTGCAGTAGAGAAGGTCTCTGTCTTCTTGCAAGGGATGGTAGTGTTTGCCTCAATCATCTTTGTCATGACACCACCGAGAGTTTCAATACCCATTGACAGTGGAGTTACGTCGAGCAGGACGATGTCGCCTACACCTTCTTCCTTGTTGAGTATGGCACCCTGGATAGACGCACCTACTGCTACTACTTCGTCTGGGTTAACACCCTTTGAAGGAACCTTGCCGAAGTAGTCCTGAACGAGCTGCTGAACAGCTGGGATACGGCTTGAACCACCAACGAGGATTACTTCATCGATTTCGCTTGTAGAGATGCCTGCATCGCGGATAGCAGCCTTACATGGTTCGAGACATGCCTGGATGAGGTTGTGTGCAAGACTTTCGAACTTAGCACGTGTGAGTGTAGTTACGAGGTGCTTTGGCACACCGCCTACAGCTGTGATGTATGGCAGGTTGATTTCTGTAGAAGAACCGCTTGAGAGTTCAATCTTAGCCTTTTCAGCAGCTTCCTTCAGACGTTGCATAGCCATTGGGTCTTGTGTAAGGTCGATGCCCTCTGCTGCCTTGAAGTCGCCTGCAAGCCAGTCGATGATTACCTGGTCGAAGTCATCACCACCGAGGTGTGTGTTACCGTTTGTAGAGAGCACTTCGAATACGCCGCCACCGAATTCGAGGATTGATATATCGAAAGTACCGCCACCAAGGTCGAACACTGCAATCTTCATATCTTTGTTGGCTTTGTCGATACCGTAGGCAAGTGCTGCGGCTGTTGGTTCGTTGACGATACGTTTTACGTCGAGTCCGGCAATCTGACCTGCTTCCTTAGTAGCCTGACGCTGAGAGTCAGAGAAGTAAGCTGGAACGGTGATGACAGCTTCCTTTACCTCCTGACCCAGATAGTCTTCTGCTGTCTTCTTCATCTTCTGCAGAATCATAGCAGAAATCTCCTGTGGAGTATAGAGTTTTCCGTCGATGTCAACACGAGGAGTGTTGTTGTCACCACGCTTTACTGTATAAGGAACACGTGCGATTTCCTGCTGTACCTGATCGTAGGTTTCACCCATGAAACGCTTGATTGAGAATACTGTGTTCTTTGGGTTTGTGATAGCCTGACGCTTAGCAGGGTCACCTACCTTACGTTCGCCGTCTTTTACAAAACCTACAACAGAAGGAGTTGTACGCTTGCCTTCGCTGTTTGCAATTACTACAGGCTCGTTGCCTTCAAATACGCTGACACATGAGTTTGTTGTGCCAAGGTCAATACCAATAATTTTTCCCATAATCTTATAATGTTTTTGTTGTTAATACTCTTGTTATTTGGTTGTGCAGTTTCGTATGTGCTATTCAGCAGTTTGAAACTGACAACAGATTAATCTACAAGAAACGTGCCACGTATTTCGAAACTGACATTTGTACTGACAAGGTATGACAAATTGTCAATAAAAAAACTGCAGGTAGGAAGTGAAATATCATAATATTTAAATGAAATAGGTTGTTTTTTTTCAAAAACATGTATCTTTGTGCAGATAAATTTAAGACTCATGAAAAATCATATAGTATTTCTTCTCTTTTTCTGTTTGTGTGGCACAATCGGAGCTCAGGTGGAAGTGACTCCTGAAGACTCTGCTCTTGTTGTTCAATTGTTGCAGAAAGCAAAGACAGAACGTGGGGACGAACCGCGGATGATTTACTTCGGAAAACAGTTTCTGGGTCTGCCATATGTGGCACATACGTTGGAAAATGGTGACAGGGAACACCTGATTGTGAATCTGCACGGACTTGACTGCACTACGTTTGTTGAGACTGTGGCTGCATTGTCGTTGTGCGATTCGTATGATCAGCGTACATTTAAGGATTATTGTCAGTGGCTCACCACATTAAGATGCCGCCATGGTAAGATGACAGACTACACAAGCCGACTGCATTATTTCACGTGGTGGGGAGAGGATAATGAACGTTTGGGACTGGTTTGTCAGGTGTATGATCCGCAAGTTTTTGTGGAGACTCAGACGATAGATGTATATTACATGACTACTTTTACAAAATATTATAAACACCTGAAAAGCAATACACAGTTTGTAAAGAAGATAGGCGAGTACGAGAAAGCTTCTAAGGGGCAGAAGTTCCGCTATATTCCCAAACGGCTGCTGAATATGCCACAGTCTTCTGCATTGGGTGTAATACACGACGGAGACATCATTTCGATACTTACTTCGAAAAAGGGACTTGACACTCAACATATAGGAATTGCCTTTTGGGAAGACGGTAAGTTGCATCTGATGCATGCATCCAGTTTATATAAGAAAGTGGTCATGGACAAGACGACATTCTTCGACTATGAGGCAAAGCAACCTTCGCATATCGGTATCAGAGTGTATAGGGGAGTGAAGTTCTGAGGAAACAATAATTTTGAAAAACAGAAAACGATGAAGAAAAGTTTATTCTTTCTGCTTTCTATGCTTCTGTTTGTCAGTTGTAACGGACAGAAACGTGAAGGAGCAAGCACAGAAGTGGTGCTGGAAACGACTTTGGGTGATATACATATCGTGCTCTTTGACGATACTCCAGGACATAGGGATAATATCGTGAAGAATGTGAAGGACGGGAAGTACGACGGAGTGACTTTCCATAGAGTGATTCGTAACTTTATGATTCAGACAGGAGACCCTGCGACTAAGGGGACAAATGGAGTGGCACAAGCATCAGACAGTGCTGCTGCCAAGACTCCGACAGAGCGTATTCCTGCTGAGATAGTTTATCCTAAGTATTTCCATCAGAGAGGATTTGTGGGTGCAGCCCGTGACGGTGATGATGAAAACCCTGACAGAATGTCGGATAAATATCAGTTCTATATCATCACAGGCAAGATTTGTTCTGACGACGACCTGGACGGATATGAGTCGGCAAGAGAAGAACGTGATGCTCAGATTCTGTTTGAAAAGATTTGCAAGCAACATCAAAAAGAGATAGATGCTTTGAGAGCAGCTCGTGAACAAAGACGCCTAAGTGATAAATTGGAGACTTTGCTCGATGAGGCTCGAATGAAGATGATGGAAAATCCTCCTCTCACTTATACCAGAGCACAACGCTCGGCATATCGCAGTAAGGGCGGGGCTCCCTGGCTTGATGGTGAATACACTGTGTTTGGTGAGGTTGTAGAAGGTATGGCTGTGGTGGAAAAAATACAGAAAATCAAAACCAATGCACAGGATGTGCCTTTGGCAGAAGTCAGAATAAAAAGAGCATATATAAAATAAATGAGTTATGAAAAAGAGACTGTTTTTAGTGTTTTTGGCACAACTTATTGTCATGGGGATAGATGCACAGGTGTCCTTTGGCAAGGCTGAAAAATTTAATAGTGATTGGCACTTTTTGCGTATCGACACTTTGTGGAATATTCGTGAACGCTTTCGTGAGGGCGAACGTATGCCAGAGTCGCGTCCTGGTATGAAGGATGTAGATTTTGATGACAGCCGGTGGCGTCGTGTTTCTGTACCACACGATTGGGGTGTAGAACAGCCTATGTCGCCCGATAAAGGTTCGTGTCAGGGCTATCTGCCAGGAGGAATCGCTTGGTATAGGAAGCATTTCAGAGCTACTGATGCTCCGAAACAGTATGTGTATTTCGAGGGCGTTTATAACAACTCGGAAGTATATCTCAACGGTCATTTGCTGGGTAAGCGTCCAAGCGGATTTGCTTCGTTTATGTATGATATGACACCATATCTGAACAGAACGGGCGACAACGTATTGGCAGTGAGGGTGAACCATAGTGAGGAGAATGATTCACGTTGGTACACAGGTTCCGGAATCTACCGTAATGTGTGGCTTATCAGTGCTCCCGAAGTACATCTGGCACAGTGGGGAACAGCATACAGGCTGAAGACTATCAACAAGAAGAAAGCGGAGTTGGAGGTAGATGTGGAGACTGCTGACTGCAGAACAGAGAAAAGTCCTTTGCAGTTGCAGGCTACAATAGAATTGAAAGATGCAGAGGGTAGGGTTGTTGCAAAGGCAGAGCAGAAGATAGGTACTCAGGAAAGGAAAACTGTAAAACTTAATGTTGTGAATCCGCAGCGTTGGACTCTTGACAATCCGTATCTCTACACATTGACTACAACATTATCGAATGGTGACGCGTCAGAGGTGAAAGTTGGATTGAGAACATTGCAGTTCTCGCCAGACAAGGGCTTTGCATTGAATGGCGAATGGATGAAGGTGAAGGGAGTCTGTGTGCATGATGATGCCGGTGTGCTGGGTACTGCCGTTCCTAAGGAAGTATGGCGCCGTCGTATTGCAGAACTGAAGTCGTTGGGTGCTAATGCTTTGCGTTTGAGTCATAATCCTCATGCTCCAGAACTCTACGACTTGTGCGATGAGATGGGTATGCTTATTATGGATGAAGCTTCCGACGAATGGGAGTTTCCTAAGCGTAAGTGGTTGAAGGGTTGGAATCAGGGTGCTCCTGGTTTTCAAGGTACATACAGCTATTTTGAAGAATGGATAGACCGTGATGTGGCAGATATGATACGTCGCGACCGTTGTCACCCGTCTGTCTTTATGTGGTCTATCGGTAACGAAGTGGATTATCCTAACGACCCTTATTCTCATCCTGTGCTCAATGGTAGTGGTACAGAATTTACGCAGCCTGTGTATGGAGGATACAAACCTGAACAGCCGAATGCTGAGCGCATAGGTCTGATAGCACAGAGATTGTCGAAGATTGTTCGTGATATAGACACCTCGCGTCCTACAACAGGAGCTTTGGCAGGTGTTGTGATGTCGAATGAGACTGCATATCCTGATGCAATCGATGTGGTTGGCTACAACTATACAGAAAGCCGTTATGGAGTAGATCATAAGAAATACCCAAAACGAGTATTATATGGTTCGGAAAACCGTCACGACCTTGCTGCATGGAAGGCTGTGAGTGAAAATGAACACATCTTCGGACAGTTCCTATGGACAGGTATAGACTATCTGGGCGAAAGTGGAGTTTGGCCTGCCAGAGGTTCGTCAGCCGGTTTGCTCGACTTGGCAGGGCAGCGTAAACCTAACGGTTGGTATCGTGCTGCGTTGTGGAGCAATAAGCCTGTTTGCTACATAGGTACTTATGCTGCAGGTCCGCAGCGGTTCGGTTCGCGTCAGAATAATCAGCGGACTACTTATGTGTCGCCTTATGCAAACGATACATGGAACTACGAAGAAGGACAGAAGGTTCGCGTGGTTTGTTATACGAATGCTAAATCTGCACACCTCCAGCTCAACGGACAGACTATAGGCGGTGAACCGACCAAAGATGAAAATTCCGGCATACTGTATTGGGATATAGATTATGCTCCGGGAACTCTGTCATGTGTAGCAGACAACGGCAGCAGTTATGAGGTGAAGACGGTAAAGGCACCTCATGCACTGAAGGTGACTACCGATTCGTTGGCTCATGTCTTTATAGAAGTGATTGATGAAGATGGTAATCTTGTGAAGAATGCAGACCATGAAGTGACACTGTTTGTTCGTGGTGCAAGACTCTTAGGTATGGAGAACGGAAACATGTCAGATGTGACAGTTGCAGGTCGTCAGCGTCCTAATCGTTTACGCGTTTATGGAGGACGACTCGTGGCATATATCGACCCTGCGACAGAGGGTGGACAACTGACAATTCGTGCTTCGTCGCCTCTGTTGCCTAATCCGACAACCACTATCTCCATTAACCGATAGAACAAATTAATAAAACAATGATAAAAATGACAAAGACAAAGTTATTTCGCAAATTGCTTGCTGTAGCGCTTTTGCTGGGCGCAGTTCAACATGCAGATGCACAACGTAAGGAAACAATTCTCAGAGACGGCTGGCGTTTCTCCAGAGCAGAAAATCTCACCGGTACTGATGCGGCACAACCGAAATTCAATGATAAGGGATGGAAGGAAGTGAGCATTCCGCACGACTGGGCAATCGCAGGTCCTTTCGATAAGGAAATAGACAAACAGGTAGTTGCCATAGAGCAGAATGGAGAGAAGGAAGCTACGGAGAAAACCGGGCGCAGTGGTTCGTTGCCTTGGATAGGCAGCGGTTGGTATCGTACCAGTTTTACAGTTGATAAAGACTGTGCAAGAGCCATTCTGAACTTCGACGGAGCAATGGCAGAACCCGAAGTGTATGTGAATGGCAAGAAAGCAGGAGAGTGGAAATACGGATATAATGCTTTCAATGTGGATGTGACTCAGTTTGTGAATAAGAATGGGAAACCAAACACTTTGGCTGTTCATCTGCAGAACGTAGAGGAGAGCAGTCGTTGGTATCCCGGTGCCGGACTTTATCGTCCTGTGAAACTGATTCAGACTGGCAGAAGTGCTATTGCAGAATGGAGCATTACTGCCAATACGATTAGTGTTACTCCAGATGACCGCATGGCGGTAGAGCAGTTCGGTGCTCAGGCAGTCGGTTTCGGAGGGCAGTTTCTGGGCTTTGATTTCATTGTACGTGTTGGAAATAAAGAAGTGTCTCGACTGGTAAGACTTGACCGCGACGGCAAGGCAACGACTACAGGTACTTACTTTGGTGTGGATTGTTGGTCGCCTGAAACTCCTGCACTCTACGATCTGACAGTAGAACTCTGTGTGGTAAACAACGATGGAAGTAAGGGCGAGGTGCTCGACCGTCAGAAGAAAAAGATTGGTTTCCGCACTGTTGAGTGTAATGCAGAAGTCGGTTTTGCACTCAACGGCCAGAGTCGCAAGATAAAAGGCGTATGTCTGCACCACGATTTGGGTTTGCTCGGTGCAGCAGTGAATAAAGCTGCTATCGTACGACAGATAGAACTTCTGAAGACGATGGGTTGCGATGCTATTCGTACAGCCCATAATATGCCGTCGCAGATTCAGATGGATGTGTGTGACTCACTGGGTATGATGGTGATGGCTGAGAGTTTTGACATGTGGGTATATGCAAAGTGCAAGAACGGATATGCCCGTTTCTTTAAGGAATGGAGCGACAGAGATATTGAGAACCTTGTAAGGGCAAATCGTCTGCACCCTTCTATCATCATGTGGAGTGTAGGCAATGAGATTCCTGAGCAGGGCATGAAGAATGGTCCGCAGATGTTGCGCCACCTGCAGGAGGTAGTTCGTATGTACGACAAGACTCGTCCTATTACCAATGGTATGGATCGCATCGACAATGCTCTGAATACTGGTTTTGCTCAGGTGGCAGAAGTACCCGGAATGAACTATAGAGTACATAAGTATGAGATGGCTCATGAGCGTTTAGGACAGGGTTATCTGCTGGGTAGCGAAACCGCATCAACTGTATCGTCTCGTGGTGTTTATAAATTCCCGCTTACAGAAGAAAAAGGTGTGACATACCCCGACGGACAGTGTTCGAGCTATGACCTGACAGCTTGTTCTTGGAGTAACCTGCCTGATGACGACTGGCAGATGCAGGACGACAAATATTGGGTGATAGGAGAGTTCGTATGGACAGGTTTCGATTATCTTGGTGAACCCACTCCTTACGACAATTACTGGCCGAGTCGTTCGTCGTACTTTGGCATCTTCGACCTTGCCGGACTGCCCAAAGACCGTTATTGGCTCTATCGTTCCCATTGGAATAAGACGGAGAACACCATACATCTGTTGCCTCACTGGAACTGGGAGGGCAGAGAAGGGGAGGTTACTCCTGTGTACTGTTACACAAACCATCCGACCGCAGAACTCTTTGTGAACGGACAGAGCTACGGAAAGAAAACAAAAGACCCTAATTCGCGTTTGGACCGTTATCGTCTGCGTTGGAACGATGTAGTCTATAAACCCGGTGAAGTGAAGGTGGTGGTATATGATAAAGACGGCAACGAAGTGGGTACTGAGACTATGAAGACAGCTGGAAAACCAAACCGTATTCGTGTTACAGGCGACAAAGCTTTGTATAAGAACGAAGAATACCCTTTGCTTAAGGCAGACGGAGAAGATATGGCATTCCTTACGGTTGATATAACTGATAAGCATGGAAACATCTGTCCGAATGCAGATAATGAAATTCATGTAGAGGTAACGGGTAGTGCTGTGTTCAAAGGAATGTGCAATGGTGATGCAACCAGTCTCGAACCATTTACTTCTCCGTTTATGAAGGCATTCCACGGACAACTTGTGTTTGCTATCCAGACAGTTAAGCAGCAAGGATTCATCAATATAAAGGTGAGCGGCAAGGGACTCAAACCTGCTACTTTGGAGATATTTGCTGAATAAGAAATGCGGGCAGATGCTCTATATTTTTGAATTTTTTAATTCTATTATTTTTTAATTCAAATATATTGCGTACCTTCGCGGCGCAAAACGATGAAGCATAATGGCATATACAACAATTATAAACCTACTATCACTACGACTTACACGGTTGTGGTGAGAAAGGTATGTCTGTATATGTGCAAAAGATAGAAACACAATGTATAACCCTTTCTCACGATGCTGTGAGAAGGGTTTTGTTTTTATCATGCTCTCTTGCGGACCAGTGAGATTATTATTAAAAACTAAAATATTATGGCAGACAGATTATTTATTTTTGACACAACATTGCGCGATGGCGAACAAGTGCCAGGATGTCAGTTGAACACAGTAGAGAAGATTCAGGTTGCAAAGCAGTTGGAAGCTCTCGGTGTGGATGTGATTGAAGCAGGATTCCCTATCAGCAGTCCGGGCGACTTCAATAGTGTAGTAGAAATTTCTAAGGCAGTTACATGGCCGACTATTTGTGCGCTGACTCGTGCAGTGGAGAAGGATATCGACGTGGCAGCAGAAGCTCTGCAGTATGCAAAGCACAAGCGTATTCACACCGGTATCGGTACTTCGCCTTCTCACATTAAGTATAAGTTCAACTCTACTCCAGAGGAGATTATCGAACGTGCTGTGAGAGCTGTGAAGTATGCTAAGAAGTATGTTGAGGATGTAGAGTTCTACGCAGAGGATGCAGGTCGTACAGACAACGAATATCTGGCTCGCGTCATTGATGCCGTAACAAAGGCTGGCGCTACTGTTTGTAATATTCCTGACACGACTGGTTTCCGTGTGCCAAACGAATATCACGAGAAGATTAAGTATCTTTACGAACACGTAGATGCTTTCGCTGCAGGAAAGTCTATCCTGTCAACCCACTGTCATAACGACCTCGGTATGGCTACTGCAAATACGGTTGCCGGTGTGCTTGGCGGAGCTCGTCAGGTAGAGGTGACAATCAACGGAATCGGTGAGCGTGCCGGTAATACTTCACTTGAAGAAGTGGCAATGATTTTCAAAACTCACCCCGACCTCGGTATCGAAACAAATATCAACACTACAAAGATTTATCCTACGAGCCGTATGGTTTCGTCGCTCATGAATATGCCTGTTCAGCCAAACAAGGCTATCGTGGGACGTAATGCCTTTGCTCACTCTTCCGGTATCCATCAGGATGGTGTGCTGAAGAATGCTTCTACTTACGAAATTATGGACCCTAAGGAAGTTGGTATCGATGACAATGCAATCGTACTTACAGCCCGCAGCGGTCGTGCAGCCCTGAAGCATCGTCTCCACGTAAACGGTATGGATGTAGATGGTGATAAACTCGATAAGATATACGAGGACTTCCTTAAGTTGGCTGACAAGAAGAAGGAAGTTACCGATGACGACATTCTCGTTCTTGCAGGTGCTGAGCGCAGTGCAACTCACAGCGTAAAACTCGACTACTTGCAGGTTACAACAGGAAAGGGTGTTCGCAGTGTGGCAAGCATTGGTCTGCAGGTGGCAAACGAACACTTCGAGGCTGCTGCATCGGGCAATGGTCCTGTGGATGCTGCTATCAATGCCCTGAAGAATATCATCAAGCGCAAGATGACCATCAAGGAATTCACTATCCAGGCTATTTCCAAGGGTTCGGACGACCTCGGCAAGGTACACATGCAGGTGGAACACGAGGGACATGTGTATTATGGTTTCGGTGCCAATACCGATATCGTTACCGCTTCGGTTGAGGCTTATATCGATGCAATAAACAAATTCAGAAACTAAAAGGATATTATGGGTAAGACTCTATTTGATAAGATTTGGGATGCCCACGTGGTGCAGAATGTGGAGGACGGGCCGACACAGTTGTACATCGACCGTCTTTATGCACACGAGGTGACCAGTCCGCAGGCTTTCGATACTCTGCGCGACAAGGGTATTAAGGTGTTCCGTCCCGACCATGTAATTGCCATGCCCGATCACAACACCCCTTCTGACCAGCAGAAGGAGATTCACGATCCGGTAGGGCGCAAGCAGGTGGAAACTCTTGCAAACAACTGCAAGGAGTTTGGCATCAAACATTTTGCAATGGGAACGAAAGACAATGGTATCATCCACGTGGTGGGTCCTGAGAAGGCTCTCTCGCTGCCTGGAATGACTATCGTCTGCGGCGACTCCCACACCAGCACTCACGGAGCTGTAGGAGCTATCGCAATGGGTATCGGTACAAGTGAGGTGGCACAGGTTCTCGCTTCGCAGTGTATCCTGCAGTCGAAACCTAAGACAATGCGCATCAGCGTCGAGGGCACCCTGCCAAAGGGTACTACAGCCAAGGACGTAGCTCTTTATATCATGGCTCAGATGACTACAAGCGGTGCTACGGGTTATGCTGTGGAATATGCGGGCAGCGCCATCAGGAATATGTCGATGGAAGGTCGTCTGACTCTCTCCAACCTCTCGATCGAGATGGGAAGCCGTGCCGGTCTGATTGCTCCCGACGAGACTACGTTCGCTTATCTGAAAGGTCGCGAATATGCTCCGAAGGGTGCCGATTGGGACAGGGCGGTTGAGGAATGGCGCAAGCTCTATTCCGACCCCGATGCAGAATTCGACAAGGAGGTTACCTACAAGGCAGAGGATATCGCTCCTCGTATCACTTACGGAACCAATCCGGGTGCCGGCATAGCTATCGACGAGTGCATTCCTTCGCTTGAAAGCATTCCGGAGGCAGACAGGGCTCAGTTCCTCGGCATGCTCGATTATATGCAGTTCAAGCCCGGTCAGAAGCTGGAGGGCACACCGGTTGACTATTGTTTCCTGGGTGCTTGTACCAATGGCCGCATTGAGGACTTCCGTGCATTTGCCAGTGTGGTGAAGGGGAAGAAGAAGGCAGAAAACGTCGTTGCATGGCTCGTGCCCGGTTCGTGGCTCGTTCGCCAGCAGATTACCGACGAGGGTATCGACAAGATTCTGGAGGAAGCAGGATTCGAACTCCGTCTGCCTTCGTGCTCCAGCTGTCTGGCAATGAATCCTGATAAGGTTCCCGCGGGAAAACTTTCCATCTCTACAAGCAATCGTAACTTCGTAGGTCGTCAGGGACCCGGTGCGCGCACCGTCCTTGCCTCGCCGCTCGTTGTTGCAGCATCTGCCATCACAGGTGTTATTACTGACCCGAGGAAAGTTTAAGGTTTAAAGTTTAAGGTTTAAGGTTTAAAGTTCAAGGTTTAAAGTTCAAAGATTTAGAGAAAAATGGCTAAAGAGAAATTCGACATCATACAGTCAACCTGCATTCCTATCGAGATTGACAATTGCAATACCGACCTGATTATTCCGGCGCGCTACCTGGCAAGCACCACTCGCGACCCTAAGTTCTTTGGCGATGCATTCATGCACGACCTGCGCTTCGATGCCGAGGGCAAGCCGGTCAGCGATTTCGTGATGAACCAGCCGGAGTATTCTGAGGCGCCCCGCAAGGGTGTTCACGAGATTATCGTGGGCGGTCAGAACTGGGGTAGCGGATCGAGCCGCGAACATGCCGCTTGGGCCATCTCCGGTTATGGCATCCGTGTGGTCATCTCCAGTTCGTTTGCCGACATCCATCGCAACAACCTGCTCAACTGCTTCGTGCTGCCCGTCATCGTGAGCCGCGAGTTTCAGCAGGAACTCTTCAGCAGCATTGCTGCCGACAGCAAGACTGAAGTCAGGGTGGATGTGCCAAACCAGACAGTCACCAACATGGCGACAGGTCACAGCGAACACTTCGAAATCAATTCCTATAAGAAGTATTGTCTGATGAATGCCTACGACGATATCGACTTCCTGCTGAGCAATAAGGAGAAGATTGAGGCATTTGAGAAGAAATAGCGGTTATCGGTTATCGGTTATCGGTTATCGGTTATCGGTTAGCGAGCTTAAAACTATTCCATAGATTGTCGTTGGGGACTGGTGCCTCGGCGACAATCTGTTTTTTGCTGACGGGGTGTATGAACTGAATCTTGCGTGCATGCAGACAGATGGAGCCGTCGGGATTGCTGCGCTTCGCTCCGTATTTCAGGTCGCCCTTGATGGGGCAGCCCATCTGTGCCAGCTGACAGCGAATCTGGTGGTGGCGTCCGGTCTTCAGTACTACCTCTATCAGGTAGTAGCGGTCGCTCTTGCCAATGACCTTGTAGTCCAGTTCTGCACGTTTTGAGTTTCTCACCTCATGGTCGTAGGCGTACGACTTGTTCTGCTTCTCGTTTCTCACCAGCCAGCTGACGAGTGTGCCCTCCTGCCGGGGCGGCATCTGACTGACTACGGCCCAGTAGGTTTTGTGCACCTCGCCCCCGGCAAACATCTTGCAGAGGCGGGGCAGTGCTTTGCTGGTACGTGCGAAGAGAACCAGTCCGCTCACGGGTCGGTCGAGCCTGTGCACAACACCGAGGAACACGTTGCCCGGTTTTGCATACGCTTCCTTGATATACTGCTTCACGGTTTCCGACAGCGGTTGGTCGCCCGTCTTGTCGCCCTGCACGATTTCGCCGCTCCGTTTCGCCACGATTATGATGTGGTTGTCTTCGTAGATTACTGTCATGTGTTCTCTCTCTATATATATAATATAAAATGTGGGAAAATCCCGTTTCGGCGGCAAAGCTACGAAAAAAAAGTCGAACAGCCCAATACTTCGGTTTTCCGGTTGCTGCCTTTTTTCTCTCTGAATCTGTTGCATGTAAAAATATTGTTGTATATTTGCGGCGGAAAAAAGTAACAAGATTATGGCAACGACAACTGCAAAACGACACAATGCGCATCCAGTCAGCTATTACTGGAATCAGGTAAAAGATTTGGATAATAGTCAGAAACTGGAACTTATAGCGATACTTGCAGAGAGTATGAAGCCTTCAGCAGGGTCGGTAGAAAAAGGTGATGAGGATTATTCGCTCCGTCCATACACAATGGAGGAAGTAAATGCAATGCTTGATCAGGCAGAGGCAGAAATAGCAGCTGGTCTTGGAACACCTGATGAGGAGGTGATGCGTGAAATGGATGCAGAAATAGAGCGCTGGGAACAGGAAGACCTTAAGCTTGAAATATCTGAAAGGTTATGAAAGTTATCTGGCAGGAATGTGTGAAGGTTGGCAGACGGCAAGTTGCCGCATATATTCGTAAAGAGTTTGGCACAAAGCGAGCCGCAAAATTCCGGCAGGAGGTTGGCGAAACTACCAAAATGTTGTGTGACACCCCGCAGATTGGCTCTATCGACCCGCTCTTTGCTGACCGTCCGCAGACCTATCGCAGTGTTGTCATCAAAGGGTTGAGCAAGATGGTCTATCGCATAGATGGCGACGTCATTTATATTGTAGCTTTCTGGGACACTCGCCGCGAGCCGAAGAATCAGGCAAGGAATGTCAAATCTTAATTTTTTATATACAAACCCCCTGATGCCTCCGTATATTCACGAGCATAAGCGATTGGCGGAACTCTCGGGTTTGTGGAATGAGATGGATGAAGAGCAACGCTATTTCCTGAATTTTATTCGCCCCATGAATATCGAGGCTCGCTACCCGGATTACAAGCGTAGCATTGCCAATTCTCTTGATGCGGAGAAGACCAGAATGATAGTTGAAAACACTAAAAAAATGCAGCAATGGATACTCCAAAAGTGCTTACTCGCGATGAAGCCCTCCAGCTCGTCAGAGAATACAAACGAGTGATATCCCCTCGTTTCAACGGACAGGTCAAAGTTATCATGTTCGGTTCTTACTCCAAGGGGTCTGCCAACAAGTGGAGTGACATCGACGTGGCAGTCATAGTGCCGAAGATTGATGACAGCAAATGGCTTGAAACATCTGTAGCCCTTGGCACTGATGTGGACAAGGTAAGTTTTCTCATCGAGCCTGTTCTCATGGCAGAAGACCGCTGGTCGCCTCTCTACGATGACGTAATGCGAACAGGTGTGCCTGTATGAATTTCTATTAAAATTCCCCCATAATGCAAACAGAATACTTACATATCCTTCCGGGCGGTGCTGAGTCTCAGGGCTCGGCAACGGAGAGGGCAAAAAATACCCCCCCCATAACGTAAGTAGCTGTAATGTAACTGTTTCTGCGCTGCGGCGCGTCGATATACCTTGGCACGTTCCGATTCCCGACAAGGGTATGGCGGGGTGTGCCTTTGCTATGTAAGCACTTTTATTTCTTAACCATATAAATATTTTTAACCTATAAACAAAAATGCTTATGAAACTAAGAACTTTACTTCTTTCTGCGCTCCTGCTGCTGTCGGCAGGCACGGCATGGGCAGACGTGGAGATTAACGAGACGAATTTCCCGGACGGGAATTTCCGCAGCTTGCTGCTGAGTTGGAGTTACGGCAGCGATGGAGTGATAACGGATGGGGAGATTGGCAATGTGCCTACGATGATTATCGCCGGGGATGACAACTCGCCTGGAAATATCCGCAATCTGCAGGGCATAGAGTATTTTACTTCAATAACAAAGTTGGACTGCTCCTACAACCGGCTCACTTCGCTCGATGTGTCGAAGAATATACACCTAAACATGCTGTACTGCTCCTCCAACCGGCTCGCTTCGCTCAATGTGTCGAAGAATCCATGGCTTTCATTGCTGTACTGCAACTCCAACCAGCTCACTTCGATTGATTTGTCTGGATGTACGGGAGTGACAACGCTGGAATGTTACGAAAATCAGCTCACCTCGCTTGATGTGTCTGGATGTACCGGACTGAGATGGCTTAGTTGCGGCGACAACCAGCTCACTTCGCTTGATGTGTCCGGATGCACTGAACTGACATGGTTAGGCTGCTCGTCTAATCAGCTCGCTTCGCTTGACGTTTCGACAAATACTAAGCTGACTCAGCTGTGGTGCGGTACGAACCTGTTTACTTCGCTTGATGTGTCCGGATGTACTGGACTGACAATGCTGGGCTGCGGCGACAATCAGCTCACTTCGCTCGATGTGTCGAAAAACACAAAGCTGGCAAGGCTGTGGTGCTACTCCAACCAGCTCACTTCGCTCGATGTGTCGAAGAATACTGCGCTGGAGTATTTGTACTGCTACTCCAACCAGCTCACTTCGCTTGATGTGTCGAAGAATACGGCGCTGACACAGCTGTCCTGCGAAAACAATCAGCTTACTTCGCTCAATGTGTCTGGGTGTACTGAGCTGAAATATCTCTCGTGCTTTCTGAACAAAATAAATGGCGCTGCTATGGATGCTCTCGTTGAGAGTCTGCCGTTTGTATCCAACTGCTCGATGTGGGTTGTTTTCAACGAGAATGAAGGTAACGTGATGACCACCACACAGGTGGCTGCTGCAAAGGCTAAGGGCTGGACACCACTTTATTTTGACGGAACAGAGTGGAAAGAATATCCAGGCGTTGTTCCTTCTACTGCCATCACAGGTGTAGAAGCCGACGCGACCAACGACTCCGCTCCTTGGTACACTGTCAGCGGTGCACAGCTCGACAAGGCACCTACTGCTCCGGGCATATACATCCACGGCGGACGGAAAGTGGTTGTGAAGTAGGAAACGAGAAAGCAGCGTTTGCTAAACCGTTAGCAAACGTTCCAAACAGGAAAGCAGCATTTGCTAAACTGTTAGCAAACGTTCCAAACGGGAAAGCAGCATTTGCTAAACAGTTAGCAAACGTTCCAAACAGGAAAGCAGCATTTGCTAAACCTTTAGCAAACGTTCCGAACAGGAAAGCAGTATTTGCTAAACCTTTAGCAAACGTTCCAAACAGGAAAGCAGTATTTGCTAAACCTTTAGCAAACGTTCCAAACAGGAAAGCAGTATTTGCTAAACCTTTAGCAAACGTTCCAAAC
>FLNY01004012.1_pt1 | contig 43821 bp, 37 predicted proteins | sample 1140381 | NCBI WGS metagenome assembly FLNY01 (sample SAMEA3878172, study PRJEB12797) | bioreactor metagenome | biome: Moose rumen | place: Sweden | collected 2011-10
GAGCGGAAAACGAGACTCGAACTCGCGACCCCAACCTTGGCAAGGTTGTGCTCTACCAACTGAGCTATTTCCGCAATATATTTGTGCCCACGACAAGAATCGAACTTGCACGTCTCTCAACACTCGCACCTGAAACGAGCGCGTCTACCATTCCGCCACGTGGGCTCTCGTGTTGACTGTTGTCTTATCTTTGAGCGGAAAACGAGACTCGAACTCGCGACCCCAACCTTGGCAAGGTTGTGCTCTACCAACTGAGCTATTTCCGCATTCACCTAAGACCTTTCCTCTGAAAAGCGGTGCAAAGGTAAGATACTTTTGGCAAAGTACAAAATAAATGCTGAAAAAATTTCAATTTTATTTCATTTGCGAATAAGCCGACGTATTAGGATTGAGGCAAGAAATCATAATTTCACAGTTACCTTCTTTCCTTCGTAGCTTACGGTCTTGTCGAATTTCTTCGGTTCTTTATCGCCTTTTGCTCCTATGACAATACGGAAGTTGCGCTTTTTCAGCATACCCTTATACTCTCCTTTTCTCTGATGAATGGTCAGAGTCTTCTCCTTGTCGTTCCATGAGAACTGAATCTCGCTGAAGTCGCCCTTCTCGTAGTTATAGTTATCGCCTTCATCCTCGTACAGGGTAAACTTGCCATCCTGTCCCGGATAGATACGCAGTTCCAGATTGTCCCAAGGTTTTTCGTCGGAGTACTGCACCTGAGGTCCCATAGGCAGAATGCTACCAGCCTTCACATATACAGGCATTTCATTGATTGGGCAAGGGCGTTTCACAGTTCTGCCGCCTCTCACCTTCTCGCCTGTCCAGAAGTCGTACCAGTCATTACCCTTTGGCAGATACACCTCTACTGGTGCTGCAGCTTTCTTTACATCAGGATAGATAAGGTGTCCTTTCTTATCTGTACCGAGCCATGTATAAAGCGGATCGGTAACAGGTTTCACGAGCAACTCTCTGCCGAACATATACTCATCATTTCGCAAGATAGCTTTTCTGTCGTCAGTATAATCCATCAGCAACGGACGCATCATCAAACCGCTATGCTGAACTACTTCGCCAGCCATAGAGTAGATATATGGCAACAGTCTGTAGCGCAGTTCTATGTATTGCTTCATCACGTCGTATGCCCAGTCGCCTTCTTTACCGAATTCATAGAGTTCGCTTACCATTGGTGATGAACAGTGGTTTCGCATCAGAGGCATGAACGTACCCCATTGCATCCATCTAACCTGCAATTCCTGTACTGCCGGACTTTTTGGGTTATTATCCATATCCCAGTAGAAGAAACCGCCTAAGTCGGTATTCCAGAAAGGAATGCCACAAAGTGTGTAGTTAAGTCCGCTTGGAACCTGTTTTTTCATCTCTGCCCATGTGGCTTGTATGTCACCACTCCACGAGAATGTGCCATAATGCTGAATACCCATTGCTCCGCTACGAGTCATCTGAACGGAACGCTTATGGTTATCCTTCATAGCTCTCTGATGTTCGTAGATACCTTTGTTTGTCATCAGAGGGAAAGCATTCTTAACCGAGCGCCATGTGCCGGCACTGGTTTTGTAATCATCATCACCTTCCTTAGCGAAGTGGTCTGGTTCGGTAGAGTCCGTCCACCACGCATCGAATCCGATATTATAAAGGTGTGTAAGTTCGTCCCAGTATATATCACGAGCCTGGGCATTGAACGGGTCGTATGGTTTTACACCATTATTCCTTGGCCAAGTCTCAAACGGCAGCAAAGCACCAATCTCTTTCAGTCTCTGGTAGGGTTTTGTCCAAGGACCGAAATTAGCCCATATGCTTATCATCAGGTGAGCATGATTATCGTGTACATACTTAGCCATTTCCTCTGGCGACTTGATTCTTGGCTGTTTTCCGGCTTTCTTATATTCCTCAGCCAGTTTCTTCAAGTCATTAGGCAGATATTTAGCCCATTGCTCATCTCCCACCTTATTTATATAATAAGGATTTTCAAATCGCATAGCATTCCAGTTTGAGTCGCAACCCCAATACTGCCAGTCCTGCACGATACCATCAAGTGGAATACGCAGTTTTCTGTATTTATCAAGAACATCACAAAGTTCATCGCTTGTCTTATATCTCTCCCTGCATTGCCAATGTCCCATAGTCCAGAGCGGGAACATAGTAGCCTGTCCTGTCAGTTGTCGGATGGCAGCAATCACACCGTCCTGTTTTCCGTCGCGATACATCACATAGTAATCCACACCTTCAGCCACTTCCGACTCAAAGGTCATACCCTCAGCAGAGTCCTCAAACAGACTCTTTCCTGCATTATCCCAATAAATACCATAACCCTTTTCAGAAGTAATATAAGGAATAGCAATGTATGTGTTATCATTCCACAGAATCTTCTTCTGACCTCTCCAACACATTGTTTCATCACGCAACTGTCCCAATCCGAAGATAGCCTCGTTATCTTCCAAAGTCCAAGTCTGTCTCACCTTCAGTTTTCCTTCGTCAGCATCGCCTTTTCTTACCTCCATCTTCGTTGCTTTCTCCTTGATTATAGGTGTTCCCTCAACACCAAGAATCAGCAGCTGACCTGTCTTCTTATCAAGACGCACACTCATACGACTCGACGACAGCATAGCATATTTGCCGTCATTGCTTTCATCCACATCTACACCAAACTTTTCCCCCGGATGCAAAATTACCGAGAAACTCTTTTTCTCCATAGGAGCAGCTCCCTTAGGTTGCTTTACCACCCTTACAATCTCAGGTGAGTAGAACTCCACCTTCACTTTCATGTCGGCAGTTTCCACACTTATAGTTCTTTGTTTGTCCTTAGCCGAACAGGTGAGTCCGGCAATTAACGACAGAATAAGGATTGTACTTCTTTTCAAATTGGTTATAAATTCCATAGCTTTATTAATTTAAGATTAGTGTTGCAAAGGTAATTGTTTTTCAATAAACACACAAAAAAAATCCTATAATCATTGATTATAAGACTTCAGATGTAGCGGGTATGGGAATCGAACCCATCTTTCATGCGTGAGAGGCATGTGTCCTGAACCGATAGACGAACCCGCCAAAAAAAGAGCGGAAGGAGGGGGATTCTTTCTCGACAAACTCGAAAGCGCTGAAGCGATGGCGAACCCTTATGGTTCGAACCCCCGAAGCTTCCTTACTTCGTTGCGGAAGGAGGGGGATTCGAACCCCCGGTACGGTAACCCGTACGTCAGTTTAGCAAACTGGTGGTTTCAGCCACTCACCCATCCTTCCGGAAACTTATAGCTGAATACTCTGGGGTTGTTTCAATGTCCCCAAGGAGTGCCTTTTCGTGAAAAGCGATGCAAAGGTAGTAAAATTAAGCATAGTGAGAAAAGAAAAACGAAAAATTTTTCGATGAAGTGCATTATTTTTTAAGTGTTAGTCTGCTTTTCGCTGTATTTTGTGTAATTTTGCATCGATTTGTACCATTATGAATAAGTTTAAGGACATAATCGAAACCGGATATGGTTTGATTGAGGTAGGTCAGCATGAAGACAAACGAGGCAGTTTGTGTTTTGCAGAATGGACTGATCTGCCTTTCGAACCAAAACGCATCTTCTGGATTCATGACGTAAAATCAGGACAGAGTCGAGGTAAACATGCTCACAAGGAATGTGAAGAGGTAGTGTTTGCCGTTAGCGGTTCGTTCGATATGTTTGTAGATAATGGTAAAGAACAGGCTACATTCCATATAGACTGCCCCAACAAAGGGATTTATATCGGCAAGGGAGTATGGTGTGAGCTGAAGAATTTCCAACCGGGAACCGTCTGTGTAGTTGTTGCAAATATGGAATACATGCATCATGGATACATAAATAGCTACGAAGAATTCAAAACCATCTCAGCAGAATGACACTTACACCATACAATAAGGAAAGAGAAGCTGAATGGAACGAGTTCGTAGCCCATTCGAAGAACGGTACTTTCATGCTCGATCGCAGATACATGGACTACCATAGCGACAGATTTGAAGACTGCTCTCTGATGATTGAAGACAAGGAAAGAATTTTTGCCGTATTCCCTGCAAACCTGAAACGTGACGAAGGTTGCGTGTATTCTCATCAAGGACTTACCTATGGTGGTCTCGTGATGAGTGACGAGATTGACACAACAAGGGTTCTGGAAGCCTTCGAACTCATTTGCGACTACTACAGACAGGCTTTCGGAGCGAAACACATCATCTACAAACCTATTCCGTTTATTTACTGGAGACAGCCCAGCGAAGAAGATGAATATGCTCTCTGGAGAAACAATGCACAACAGATTGCCTGCGGACTATCCACTTGTGTAAATCTGAAACAGCCTATTACATATAATTATTCGCGACGACATGCGCTAAGAAAAGCACAAAAACAAGGTGTACGAGTAGAAAGAACAGACAGCATAGAAGAGTACTGGCAAATCCTTAATGAAGTACTCCACAAAAGACATAATCTGACTCCTGTCCATACAGCTGATGAGATGAAACTGCTGAAGGACAGGTTTCCGGAAAACATCCGTCTTTATGCCGTTCGCGATAATGAAGGCAAGATGATTGCCGGCTCTTATGTCTATATATATAATAATGTAGTACACACCCAGTATATGAGTGCTACAGACGAAGCCCGCCAATGTGGAGCCCTCGACCTGCTCATAGACTACATGATAAAAGAATTCGCACCTACACACCAATGGCTCGACTTCGGTATATCAACTGAAGACAACGGACATTGGCTCAACGAAGGACTGATATACCAAAAGGAAGGATTCGGAGGCAGAGGTGTTTGCTATAACCAATACGAGATAAGGTTGTAACGAAAGACGAAAGACGAAAAACCAGTAAACGGTAAACAGTAAACAGTAAACTAACAATGCATACAAGAGAAGAAAAGATGGAAGCTTTCGGCAGGTTGCTCGATGTGATGAACGACCTAAGGGAGAAGTGTCCCTGGGACAGAAAGCAGACGAACGAGAGTTTACGTGCAAATACAATAGAAGAGACTTTTGAGTTGTGCGACGCAATCATAAATGATGATGAATTAAATATTTGCAAGGAATTAGGTGATGTATTGCTTCATATCGTTTTCTATTCAAAAATTGCTGAGGAAAAGCAGCAATTCGACGTTGCTGACGTATGCAATAAGTTATGCGACAAACTGATTTTCCGTCACCCACACGTCTATGGAGACGTAAAAGCAAATACTGCTGCTGAGGTAGTACAGACTTGGGAACAGATAAAGCAGAAAGAAAAGGACGGCAACAAAACAGTACTAAGTGGAGTACCGAATGCCCTACCCTCGCTCATCAAGGCCTATCGCATACAGGACAAAGCTCGCAATGTGGGTTTCGACTGGCAGGAACGTCGTGAGGTATGGAAGAAGGTAAAAGAGGAAATAAGCGAGTTTGAGGCAGAGGTAGAAAACATGGACAAGGAGAAAGCTACAGAGGAATTTGGTGATGTAATGTTCTCACTCATCAATGCTGCCCGACTATACAAGATAAATCCAGACAATGCTCTGGAAAAGACAAATCAGAAATTCATCAAACGTTTCAATTATGTGGAGTCAAAGCTGAAGGAGCAAGGAAAGACCTTCCAGGACACTTCGCTTGAAGAGATGGACAAATATTGGAACGAAGCTAAAAAACAATAAAATATACGACATGTCAGACTTACAAATACTTATAGAAAAGATAGGCAATATAGTGTGGGGGTGGCCTATGATTATCATGCTGTTGGGAACACACATCTTCCTTACAATCAGATTGAAATTTCCGCAGAGAAAGGTTTTCAAGGCGATTAAGATGTCTTTTGCCAAAGACCACGATTCCGATGGTGACATAAGCCAATTCGGAGCTCTCACCACATCTCTTGCTGCCACCATTGGTACTGGAAACATCATAGGTGTGGCAACAGCTATAAGTCTTGGAGGACCAGGAGCCGTACTATGGTGCTGGCTTACAGGTGTATTCGGTATTGCCACAAAATACGGTGAAGGTCTGCTTGCCATCAAATACCGACAGAAGACAAGAAACGGAACTATTCTTGGCGGACCTATGTACGCACTAGAGAAAGGTCTTAACTGCAAGTGGTTGGCAGTACTTTTCTGCATATTCACCGTTTTGGCTTCGTTCGGCATCGGTAATACTGTTCAGGCAAATGCCATAAGTGAAAACATCTCACTTGTCATGGAACCATATGTCAATCCGCACTACACACGCATGATTTGCGGATTTGTAATTGCCACACTTATTGGTTTCGTTACTATTGGTGGCGTAAAGAAAATAGCAACCTGGTGTACAGCCATCGTACCTATGATGGCTCTATTATACATTATAGGTTGTGTATATATACTTATCTTAAATCACGAATATATCCCAGCTGCATTCAACAGTATTATTGAAGGCGCATTCTCCACAAAGAGTATTGGTGGTGGAGCTGTCGGTTCTGTAATGATGATAGCAGCCCGCTACGGTATTGCTCGAGGACTTTTCTCAAACGAATCAGGTTTGGGTTCGGCACCAATCGTAGCTGCAGCAGCTCAGACACGCAATCCGGTACGTCAGGCTTTGGTGTCAAGTACAGGTACATTCTGGGATACAGTCGTTATCTGTGCTATCACAGGACTTGTTATCACAACCAGCATTATCGCCTCGCCAGAGATTAGCGAAGATGCAGGTGGTATGCTTACAAAAGAAGCTTTCGGTTTGGTTCCTTATGTAGGTACAATTATCCTTACATTCGGTATTCTCACATTCTCTTTCACCACCATCCTCGGTTGGAGCTACTATGGCGAAAGAGCTATGGAATATCTGTTTGGCAAACACTCTACCATACTCTATCGAATAGTATTCGTTCTTGGAATATTCATCGGTTCTATAATGAGTCTTGCAATGGTTTGGAACCTCGCAGACATATTCAATGCTCTGATGGCTATACCAAACCTCATATCACTTCTGTTGCTCTCCGGAGTAATAGCAAAGGAAACCCAGCATTATTTGTGGAATAATAATCTGGACGAAAAAATGGAAGAGGAGTAGAGTTTAAAAGTTTAAGAGTTTAAAAGTTTAAGAGTTTAAGAGTTTAAGGGTTAAGGTTATCGTTAAGGTTAAGGTTAAAGTTAAAGTTATTATATGGAAAAGGATTTGTGTATAATCATGCTTACGGCTGGTATCGTCAGTCTGCTATTCAAGATGTTCAAGCAGCCAGTTGTGCTGGGATATATTGTAGCAGGAATGATGGTAGGTCCATACATGCTTGGTGAGTCGTGGATAGACGAAGAGAACGCAAAGGTATGGGGTGAAATTGGTGTGCTCTTCCTGCTGTTTTCATTGGGACTGGAGTTCAGTTTCAAAAAACTGCTGCAGGTAGGCAATACAGCCCTGATTGGAGCCACAACAATAGTGGTAGGCATGATGGTAGTCGGTTTTGCTGCCGGCATGCTGATGGGGTTGAATTTCATCAACTCTCTCTTCTTGGGAGGTATGCTTTGTATGTCTTCCACCACTATCGTGTTTAAGGCAATCGACGAGGCAGGACTCCGTGCCCATAAGTTTACGAAAGTCTGTTTCGGCATCCTCATCATCGAAGACCTCTTTGCTGTAGTTCTGATGGTATTGCTTTCATCAATAGCTGTGAAAAACGAATTCGAGGGTTCGGCACTCGTCTTCCAAATAATCACTCTCCTGCTCTACCTCTCCATTTGGTTTATCAGCGGCATTCTGATTATTCCTACCTTCCTTTCGCAGTTCAAGCACCAACTGAACGACGAAACACTTACCCTTCTCTCCATCGGACTCTGTCTGGGTATGGTACTTCTGGCAGTAGAAGCTGGATTCAGTAGTGCTCTCGGAGCATTCGTCATGGGGTCTATATTAGCAGAGACCGTCGAAGCAGAACGAATCGAACACCTCATACAACCAGTAAAAAACATCTTCGGAGCTATCTTCTTCGTGTCTGTCGGAATGATGATCGACCCACAGATGCTGATTATGTACTGGCACGCAATCCTGATTATCACCCTCATCGTAGTCTTCGGACAGATATTCTTCGGTTCTCTTGGCACACTCCTTAGCGGACAGTCGCTCAGAGTATCCCTGCAGACAGGTTTCTCATTGGTACAAATAGGTGAATTTGCCTTCATCATCGCTTCGTTGGGTGAAAGCCTTAATGTGACAGACAAAAATCTATACCCTATCGTCGTAGCCGTTTCTGTCATCACCACATTCCTCACACCTTACATAATGAAACTCGCCGACCCGACACTCGCGTTCCTCGACAAACATATGAGTGAGGAAACGAAGGAAATACTTGAGGAATATCGCAAGAGTCGCAACGAAAATAAGAAAGACAAGAACTGGAAACGAATCCTGAAGATACTGTTTACCTCCGGTTTGCGACAAATCCTTACTGCTCCAGGCATCAGAAACATAATGCACCTGTTCAATAAGAATCTATATGCCCGCGAAAATGCAGCAGAACAGAAACGAAGCATGATGCAGGAGACACAAACCTCGCTCCTCAGTCTCGATATTCACATCTCCGAATTCGACATCCCTGCCAATTCCACTTTCTGTGGTCACACCCTGAAAAGTATTGGCATGCGAGGAGCTACAGGTGCCAACATAGTCAGCATAGTCCGAAGCGGCATCAACATAAACATCCCTAACGGAAGCAGTCGTATCTTCCCTAACGACAAAATAGTCGTAGCCGGAACCGACGAACAGATGGATGCCTTCAAGAAACTGCTTGAGGATAGTATAACTGAAAACGATGAAACTATCTATTCTCACAATAAGATAGAACTCGGCAATATGATTCTCGACGAGAACAACAAACTTGTTGGTAAGCTGTTGAAAGAATCGAACATACGCGAACAGACTCAATGCATCATCATGGGTGTAATCCGTCCGTCAGAAGCAAGTGTGCTCAATCCGGAACCAAACATAAAGTTCCAGGCTGAGGATATCGTTATCATTGCAGGCGAGAAAGAAAATATCAACAAGGCTACTGCAATTTACTCGGAAATGAGTATTGCAGAAACGGAAGATAAATAAGACCTTTGCCAACAAAATAACAAGACGACTTGAAACTCTCAGAATTAAAGACAGGCGAAACAGGCATCGTAGTTCATGTACATGGACACGGAGGCTTCAGAAAACGAATCGTAGAAATGGGATTCATCAAGGGTGAGACCATAGAGGTTTTGCTCAATGCCCCCTTGCGCGATCCTGTAAAATATAAGGTGATGGACTACGAGGTGAGTCTGCGTCGTGCCGAGGCAGAACTGGTGGAAGTAGTCAACGAAGAGGAAGCAGAACGATACGCAGCCGAACACCCGTTCCAGCATGGTATTCCTGCCGATGAGAAAATTCGTCGTGTAGCTCGCATGAAGGAACACGAACTGAATGTAGTATTCGTTGGAAATCCAAACTGCGGAAAGACATCTATATTCAACATAGCAAGTGGAGCACACGAACGGGTTGGTAACTACTCCGGAGTTACCGTAGATGCTAAGGAAGGACAATTCGACTTCGAGGGCTACCACTTCAATCTTACCGACCTGCCGGGTACTTACTCCCTGACTGCCTACACACCTGAGGAGCTGTATGTGCGTCAATACATCATCGAGAAGACTCCCGACGTCATCATAAACGTAGTGGATGCAAGCAATCTGGAACGCAACCTCTACCTCACTACCCAACTCATCGATATGGACGTGCCGATGATTATGGCTCTGAATATGTACGATGAACTGCGTACAAGCGGAAACCAACTCGACATGTTGCAATTGGGTACTCTGCTCGGAGTACCTGTAGTACCTACGGTAGGACGTACCGGAGAGGGCGTTCAGGAACTGTTCCATCAGATTATCGAAATCGAAGAAGGCAGACAGGCTATAGCCCGCCACATACATGTGAACCACGGACAAATCATCGAACAGAACATAAAGAAGGTAGAGGCTCTGATTCGTCAGAATCCGGAACCACACCATAACTACTCCGGACGTTTCCTTGCCATCAAGATGTTGGAAAACGACAGACAGATTGAGGACATCATCCACAAGTTGAACAATGCCGACGAGATAGTCCGACAGACAGAAGAATGTAAGCAGAACATACTTACGGAACTAGAAGAAGACAGCGAATCAGCTATTACCGATGCAAAATACGGATTTGTCCAGGGAGCCCTGAAGGAGTGTTTCAAGAAGAACCATCCCAATGCCCGCATCCTCACAAAACGAATCGACTCAGTAGCTACAAGCAACATATGGGGCTACCCTATCTTCCTGCTCCTTATGTACATCATGTTCTACTGCACATTCAACATAGGTCAGTATCCCATGGACTGGATTGACACCTGTGTGGGTTGGCTTGGAGAACAGGTTTCGCAGTATATGGCCGACGGACCACTCAAAGACCTTATCGTCGATGGCATCATAGGTGGTGTCGGAGGAGTCATCGTATTCCTTCCAAACATCATGATTCTCTATGCTTTCATCTCCTATATGGAAGACTCCGGATATATGGCTCGTGCAGCTTTCATCATGGACAAACTGATGCATAAGATGGGACTCCACGGAAAATCGTTCATACCGATGATTATGGGTTTCGGTTGCAACATACCTGCCGTAATGGCTACGAGAACTATCGAAGACCGCAAGTCACGACTCATCACCATGCTCATCATTCCTCTGATGTCATGCTCTGCCCGTCTGCCGGTATATATCATCATCATCGGAGCATTCTTCCCGCATAACTCAGCACTTGTCCTCTTCGCCATGTATATCATTGGCATCATGCTCTCAATACTCATGGCAAAACTCTTCAGCCGTTTCGTAGTGAAAGGCGGAAGCAGTCCGTTCGTAATGGAACTGCCACCCTATCGCCTGCCTTCGGGACGTAGCGTGATTCGTCACACATGGGAGAAGGGTCGTCAGTACCTGAAGAAGATGGGAACCACCATTCTGGCTGCCAGCATCATCGTGTGGGCTCTCAGTTACTTTCCACACCACGACGACTATTCCGACAGTCAGCAGATTGAAAGCAGTTATATCGGACAGATTGGCAAAGCCGTAGAACCTATCATCCGTCCTTGCGGCATGGGTTGGAAGGAAGGAGTCAGCATCGTTACCGGAATCGGAGCAAAGGAAATCGTTGCCTCCACTATGGGTGTACTCTATAGCAGCAACGGAAGTGTCGTTCTGGAGGAAAGCGAAGCTGAACAGTCGCGACTCTCCCGACAGATTCTCCACCATAGCGGACTCACTGCCCTCTCCGCCTTTGCATTCATCATCTTCGTACTGCTCTACATGCCTTGCATAGCTACCTGCGTAGCTATAAAGAACGAATCGAACAACTGGCGCTGGGCTCTATTCACAATAGTCTATACCACTCTGCTGGCTTGGCTCTGTTCTATGCTCGTATTCCAGATAGGCAGCCTATTCTAACCCACACAACAAGATGCAGACAACAATAGTCATAATCATCCTCGCAGTCACACTCCTGCTAACCCTGCGTCACTACTACCGCCGTCTAACCGGTAAGCAGCAGGGATGCAACTGTTGCAGCCAGAACGGATGCGGAGAATGTCACTGCAAAGACAATTGTGAGTCCTGTTCTACACAATAAACAGCCCTCGCATACGTTATTAAATAATGTATGCACACGAATTTTCGTTTCACATTTATAAATGTCCTCATATTGGCACTCCTCGTGTCAGTATTCTTTTCGTGTGGCAATCCCAACGTATATCATAAGAAAGGCGATCAGGCTTTCCATATAGGCGAATACTACAAGGCATCTACCTTCTACAAGAAAGCCTATTCGCGTACCCCCTCCAAGGATAAGCCGAAACGTGCCCAGCGAGCATTCCTCATGGGTGAATGCTACCGCCACATCGGTTATTCGCAGAAGGCAGTAGCAGCCTATCTCAATGCTGTTCGCTATAAGTATCCCGATTCTCTCTGCATCCTCCACCTGGCTCGTCAACAGTTGAAATGTGCCCAATACAAACAGGCTGCAATCAATTTTCAGGAATACCTGAAACTCGACCCTACAAACATACTTGCACGCAACGGACTCCAGTCCTGTACCCTTGCTCCACAATGGAAGGACAACCCCAACCAATATACTGTTCGCAAGGAAGCCATCTTCAATAGCCGTCGTAGCGATTATAGTCCTATGCTTGTAGGCGACGACTCCGACATCCTCGTACTCACATCCACCCGAAACGATGCTACTGGAGAAGACATCTCCGGAGTTACCGGAGTGAAGTTTGCCGACCTTTTTCAGGCTCGCAAAAACGATGAAGGACGTTGGCAACAGCCGGAAGGCATCGAGGGTTCTGTAAATACGGAATACGAAGAAGGTGCTTCTTGTCTCTCGCCCGACGGCAGAACTATGTACTTCACACGTTGTTCGTCCGATCCCGACTATCCACGCTATGCTGAGATATGGCAGTCGAGTCGTAGCGATGCCACATGGGGCAGTCCTACGAAATGTGAAATATCCAAGGACACACTCTCCAGCTATGCCCATCCGGCAGTTTCGCCCGATGGCAAGTGGCTCTACTTCGTAAGCGATGCCCCAGGAGGCATGGGTGGTCTCGACATCTGGCGAACCATGATTCTGGATAAAGGCTTTGGTGGTGCCGAACCACTCGGTCCGTCTATCAACACCCCTGGCGACGAGATGTTCCCTTCGTTCCGTCCCAATGGCGATTTGTACTTCTCCAGCGACGGACATCCCGGCATGGGAGGTCTCGACATCTTCATAGCTCATCCTAAGTACGAAGTAAAAGAGGAAATGGCTTGGGGCGACACAACCAACGTCACTTCTAACCTTCTCTCATGGGAGATAGAGAACCAGCAATACCCACTCAATTCTGCTGGCGACGACTTCGGCATGACCTTCGAAGGAGTACACAATCGTGGTTTCTACTCCACCAGCAGAAACGACGGTAAGGGGTGGGAACACATCTATTCGTTCGAGTGTCCCGAAATTCTCCAAACCGTCACAGGTTGGGTATATGAAAAGGATGGATACGAACTGCCCGAGGCTTTGGTATATATGGTAGGCAATGACGGTACAAACGAAAAACTATCCGTTCGTGGCGACGGCTCATTCACTCAGACCATAAAGACAGGAGTCGATTACGTCTTTCTGGGTACCTGCAAAGGCTACCTGAACGTGATGAATGCCCTCCGTCTCGAACCTACCGAGGAGAGCATCGACACCACCCTTCAGTTCCCGCTTCCGCCAATCAACGTACCTGTGCTCATCGACAACATATTCTACGAATTCGACAAGGCAGACCTCACACCCGAGAGTACTACAGCCCTCGATCAGTTGGTTGAGATGATGAATCAGAATCCGAATATCACCATCGAACTGAGTGCCCATTGCGACTATCGTGGAAACGATGCATACAACGAACGCCTCTCTCAACGTCGTGCCGAATCAGTAGTCAACTACCTCATTGCTCATGGAGTGAAGAAAGACCGTCTCACCCCTAAGGGATATGGTGAGAGTCGTCCGAAGGTAGTCACGAAGAAGATGACAGAAAAATACAAATATCTTGCAGAAGGCGACACCCTTACCGAATCCTTCATCCTGAAGAATGGTGATGAAGAAAAGCAGGAGGAGATGAATGCCCTCAACCGTCGTACCGAGTTCAAAGTACTCCGTACCACCTACGGCACCACTCTGAAGGAGTACGACCCTTCTGCAGTTAAACCAACCCCAGACAAGAAAAAAGAAGACGAAGAAAACTTCATCTTCTAAATCTTTACTTCGTACGAAAACGAAAACGAAAACGAAAACCTTTCACATTTCACCTTTCACATTTCACATTAAAACTCCTTCACAAACTTATACGAAAAGTTATTGCTGCGCACACTTGGGAACTGACACCTTGGGTCAAGATCTGTACGTGACTTCAGATGATCAATGATGCGGTTATAGCAATCAGCAGGACTCTCAGCCTTGCAGCGCACTACGAACGGAGTATCGATATAGCTGCACTTATTCGTTACGGCATTCACCAGCACACGCTTAAACACAATCGAACCCTCGTACCAACCTGGACGCACAGCACTCAGAGCCTCCATCTGCATGCGTTTCTTATCCGCATTCGACATATTCCTGCCATCGTTGCGAACAGCTTTATTCTCCTGTTCCAGACGATGAAACTCATCAGTCGTCTCAGCATCAGTCTTCAGGAAAAGCACATAATTATTGTAACTCACCTTCAGACGGAACGGATAGGTATTGTTCGACCTGTAGAAATCATTTATTCTGTTTGCAGTATTTCCATCGACCTTTATTTCGCCGATAGAACGCAAGAAATTCAATGCCTCATTAACGTCATGAGCCAATGCCTCGTGATTGAAATATCTAATAAATAGATTCATAGAACACAAAAAATATGTTATCTTAAAAACAAACTGTGCAAAGTTACTGTTTTTTCTTTATTCTCCACTCAGCAGGATAAAGATTATTTGCTCTGTTGCCAATATTTTTACAAAAACCTAACGGAAAACCCTCAAATGTAACCATTACATACCCCTTTTCCAGTCCTTCCTGAGTCAGCTGCATAGCCTCGCCTCTCAAGTACTGCAAAGCATCCTCCTCCGAGAGTTCCGCCTTCTGCCACTTCCCGTCTCCACCCATCATAGCCTCCGCCTGACTGGGTTCTACGGTTCCCTTCTTATCCACAACCCTTCCGGGTTCTATGCCTTCGAGTAGCGGATACAGATTCTTCTGCATCTTCTTCCTGTCGATAGCTCGTCGCACTCCCTCGCCATTTTTCCTCAGAATGGCAATGAAGAAACCCTCACCCTTCACTCGATGCGGATAGAAATGTCCCCCGCTTATTCCCCACTCCGCCTTATCGTTCAGGGGCAACACCTCTGCTCCCAACGTTTCAGCTATCCACCTCACATTATCCTCATCCTCAAAGTGGTTATATGTACAAGTGCTGTAGATGAACAAACCTCCCTCACGCAGGCAACCCCACACATCCTCCACGATCTCCCTCTGTCGTGCCTGACACATCATCACATTCTTCATGCTCCATTCCCCAATCGCATCACTATCCTTTCTGAACATACCCTCGCCCGAACATGGAGCATCGCACAAAATCAGGTCGAATGCCTCCTCCAGCGCCTTATAGTGTTTCGGGTAGTTGCAAGTCACCACCACATTCCTGTTTCCCCACTTTATTATGTTCTCCTTCAGAATGTTAGCCCTTTGTCTGATAGGTTCGTTGGCATACAACTGCGAACCCTCTGGCAGGTCGTTCAGCAACAACGTACTCTTTCCTCCTGGAGCAGCACAAAGGTCAAGAGCCACCATCGGTTCGTCCGTAGTCACATACTGTTTCAACAGCCAGCTTACGAACATCGACGAAGCCTCCTGCACATAGTAGCAACCAGCATGCAGAAGTGGGTCGAGGGTAAACGACGGACGCTCCTTAAGATACCTGCCCCATTCGCACCAAGGCACCCTCTCCTCGTCAGCAAATCGTCCCGACGGCTTACGCCTGTTCAGTCGTATGCTGCATACAGGATCAGTATTCAGAGCCTCCGCAAAAGCCTCGTACTCCTTGCCGAGTTGCTCCTGCATCATAGTGCGAAAATCGTCAGGCAGAATCATCTTCTAATCATGTCAACAAACGAATAACTCTGTTCGTGTTTCTCGTCCTTCTCGTGGTCCTCCCTCTCCGTCTCCTTCCATACCGTCTGGTCTATCTCAGGGAAAAACGTATCAGCCTCTGTCGGAGTATCGTGCACACAAGTCAGACAGAGTCTGTCAGCCAGTCCGATAGCCTGTTCGTAGATCGAAGCCCCACCGATGATATACACATCCTCGCTATGATTACCTTCATAATCATAACCGCTTCGGGCAGCCTGCAGAGCCTCCTCCAGCGAACCGTAACACTCAGCACCCGGGAAGGCATCCTTAGCAGCAGAACGCGACACCACGATATTCCTTCTGTTAGGCAATGCCCCCTTCGGCAGACTCTCAAAAGTCTTCCTGCCCATCACAATCGTATTACCAGTTGTCAGTTTCCGAAACCTCTTCATATCATTCGGCAACCAGTAAATCAATTCATTTTTCAATCCAATAGCTCTATTCTCAGCTATTGCCACAATTATACTTATCATTAACCGTTAACCTTTAACCATTAACCCTTAACCGTTCCAAAGTCAATAACCAATAACCATTAACCCTTAACCATTAACCATCATACGCTTACCGTAGCCTTAATATGCTCATACGGGTCATAATCCGTCAGAGTGAAATCCTCATACTTAAAATCGAAAATACTCTTCACCTCCGGATTGATATGCATCTTAGGCAACGCACGTGGCGTGCGAGTCAGCTGCAGACGAGCCTGCTCCAGGTGGTCGAGATACAGATGAGTATCGCCAGTCGTGTACACGAAATCGCCTGGTTTCAGTCCAGTCACCTGAGCCACCATCATCGTCAGCAGCGCATAACTGGCGATATTGAAAGGCACGCCAAGAAACGTATCGGCACTTCTCTGATACAGCTGGCAACTCAGTTTTCCGTCAGCCACATAAAACTGGAACAGAATATGACATGGAGGCAGATTCATATTATCTATGTCAGCCACATTCCATGCACTCACGATGAGACGTCTTGAATTCGGATTCGTCTTAATCTGGTCTATCACCTCCGTAATCTGATCCACGTGTCCGCCTTTATAGTCTGGCCACGAACGCCACTGATAACCGTAGATATGTCCGAGGTTACCGTCAGGGTCAGCCCACTCGTTCCATATTCTCACACCCCTCTCCTGCAACCACTTCGCATTTGTATTCCCTTGCAGGAACCACAGCAGCTCATAGATGATACTCTTCAGGTGCAGCTTCTTCGTCGTGAGCAGAGGGAACCCCTCCTCCAGGTTAAACCGCATCTGATTACCAAATACCGACAGAGTACCCGTACCAGTGCGGTCACCCTTCTGCACACCCTCCGTCAGGATTCTATTCAGCAAATCAAGATATTGTTTCATACATTCATAAATTTTTTGCGAAGATACAAGAAAAAAATGAGCCGACAAACTAATGTCAGCTCAAATTATCAAGAATTGGTTTTAATCAAGAATTAGAGAATTAGAGAATTTTCAACTTTCAACTAATTATGCATTATGCATTATGAATTATGCATTAATTTTAGCTTTCGTCCGTACCATCCTCGGTACCGCCACCTCCGTTGCCACCATTATCGCCTGGTTCTGGGTTGCTGCCTCCTTGGTTTGGGTTTTCGTTTTCGTTACCACCACCTTGGTTTTGGTTTTCGTTTTCGTTACCATCGGTCTTGCCGTCAGTGTCGCCTGAGTCGTCGCCATCGTCTGGAGTGATTGCATCACCAGAGCCTGTGTTCAGCAGGTTCTTGATGTTGTAGAACTCTGCCTTCTTGATGAACTCGCGGCTTGAGAGGTTCTCCTCAGCAGTCTGATCGGGCAGGAAACGGATGTGCAGAGCCTTCAGGTTTTCCTTCACGTTGAAGTCCTCCTCCTTGTCGGCACCGCCCTTCTGGCACTCGCATGTCAGGTAGAACGTACCCAGTCCGTTGACCTTCACCTTCTTCGACTCGAGGAGCATCTCGATGAGGCACGACTTGAACTTCTTCATGACGCCCTCAACTACGTCCTCTGTGAAAACTGAACCATGATCAGCGATGTGCTTAGCCATCTTTGAGATGTTCATGGTCTCAATGCTCTTTAGGCGAGCATAATACTTCCCGAACATTGCGGACTCTGAGTCCTTAATGTCGTTTTTGTACACTTCGTACAGGATTTTACTCATGTTTTACTTTGTGTTTATGTTGATACTAATCCAGGTCAGGAGTTTCCTGCCTTTCTTCCCTACAAAGTTACAAAATAAAAGCCGTTTCTGCAAATTATTTCAGCAAAAAAACACGTCTTTTTTCGCAAAAATTTCCTGCAAAAACGGGGTTAAAAAAGGGATGCAGATTAAGTTAAATCTGCACCCCATAGAACCCCAGTTTTGACGAGGTTACGGCTCACCATGAGTGAGGTTACGGCTCACTGCCCACGTGGTTACGGCTCGTAAATTGAGAGGGGTAAGGTCAATAACCTATAACCTATAACCAATAACCATTAACCCTTAACCTTTAACCATTAACCGATAATAGTCGCTATAGTCCTTGCAACCGGGTGGCAGCTGGTGGTGCTCAAGATTGGGCAACAGTTGTCGGAGTTGCAGGAAGAGTCGTTCGCCGGGTTCGTCTTGGTCGGGAAACATGTGAAAAGGAGTCGAGAGTTGAGAGCTTAGAGTTGAGAGCTGTTCCACATCCTTTGGTTTGAGCAGGGTTGCCGAAGGAATGGCAATTGCCTTGTGTCCGCTGGAGAGCATAGCCCAGCAGTCGGAGCAGCCCTCGGTGATGTAGAGCGGTTCGCCCTTCGCGAGTCTGTTCAGCACAGGCAGGTTGTAGATGCCGCACTCGGAACCTTGGGGAAAACGGAAACGAGGAGCTCGGTTTTCTTTTCTGTCAAGAACGCCGAAGGCCTCGCGAGCGGAAAGCGAGAACGAAGTGGCAATTTGAGAATTAGAGAATTGTTCGTTTTCGTTTTGGTTTTCGTTACTCAGGTTTCTATTCTGAATACCCACGAGTTGTCTTTCGCGGTTATAATAAGGTATCTGCAACCAGGGAATGCCGTGCTTGTCTTGCCACGAAGTGAGTCGGCACCAGCGCACTACCCTTTGGTTTATCCTGCGTTCATCAAAGAGGAACTTGCGGGCTTCAGTCGAGAGCCAGGGGCGTTCAAAGAAACGCTCATAGCGCGAAGCATCGAAAGATGTCTGGAGTTTTTCGTCTTTATCAAGAATTTGAGAATTAGAGAAAAGTTTTTCGTCTTTCGTCATTCGTCTTTCGTCTAAAAAACGGCAAGCTTCTTTGAAACCTAAGTTCATGTATCGCATCACGAGGTCAATGGTTCCGCCTGAAGCACCGCAGGCGAAGCAGCGGAAAGTATTCCTGCGCATAGAGAATGTCAGACTTGCATGATGATCATCATGGAAAGGACACAGGCACTTATGCATCCTGACTTGGAGTCCAAGTCGCTCTGCGACCCCCTCAATGGGAAGGTCGCGGAGCTTTTGAAGTTCAAACTTATCCATCTTTAACTATCTTTTCAGATAAGTATCTGTCTTGGTGTAGAGTCCTGTTTGGTTCGAATATGTGATGAACTTGCGGAACACCCACTTCGCCAACTGTCCCTTTGCCCCCTCTTTGCTCTTGCCGAGTTCTAAGCGGAGTGCTTCCAGCTGAGCTTCGTTAAAGGTGTCGGGCAGACTCTCCAGCATGTTCTTAGGGCCACTTTTCTGTGCCTCGCCAATCACATCGACACCATTCTTCAACATGTCTGCAAAGAGTTGCATTTTGCTCCAAAGGTCGTGATATACAAGCCATTCTACCAGTTCGCCCATCGATTTCGTCCATGTCTGATTATTGAGGAGCCATAGGATGCATCCAGCCTTCCAACTCGAAACGAGTGAACGGTGTGATATTTCGAACAGCAGGTCGTCATCTACCAAGTCAGCCAACGTTGCCATATCTTGAGCCAAGCGGTCAATCAGCTTATTCAGAGGCTTTATGATGTAGCGCCCTTTGCTTTGGTCGAGACGTGCCAAGAACTCATCCAACTTCTCGAAGAACTCATCGGCATACTTACCCTGTCTTGGAATGCGTCCACTACGACTGCCACGCGGTTTATAACTGAACACCATACGTCCGAAGGTTCCGTTAGTCAACTCGTATTTATAGAACTGACGCGTGGAAGCTGGGTTAGAAGAGATGGTAAAGCAGGCACGGATAATCGGATTACCAGTCACTCCGTCTGCCGTAGCACGCAAAGCACCAGCCCTATCGCGGTCGTACACATTACGGAGCAGCACCGACACCTGCTTATGTCCACCACAAAGGCGGTCAGCCATCTCCACCTCAGGCAGATTAAAGTACTGCGTGAGATTACCCTGCGCTTCGAGAGCCATCGCATTTTGGATAAATGCTGCGTTGGTAGTATTCGATGGTGGAAACCTAAAAGCCACCTCAGGGCGTTCTGGTTTTGTAGCATTAGCCCCTTTGATGCTTTTCAGTCTCTGCCATTCCAGAAGTTTCTTTTCTTCAGCTTCGTCGTGCTGGCGAAAATCGCGGCAAATAGCTTTCGCAAGTGTTGTCAGTTGACCTTTGTTGTCGCCAGAATGAGCCACAAGATTGGCCATCATGCCCGTCGGTTCCTTCCAACTGAGGTCAGGGTACTGAAATTCCGTGCCGCTGATGTGTGCGCCAATGATAGGAAAAAACGCCGGAACGAGAGCTTCGTGCATGTCTTTTGATGCCTGTGAAAGGAGTAATTTTATGAATTCTGTGCCTTTGCCAAGGGTAGGCATAGCGGGCGCAGTCGCCTTACTAATATCGTATCTCATTGTTATTTAGTTTTTTAAAAGATTAATAGATGACCGAGAATTCCAGTTATTCCAATTCCAGTTCGTTATTTTGGAATATTCCTTTTGTCTATTATATATATAACTTATTAATATATATATAGTTATATGGTATATAAAGAGGGTTTGCACTCTCATTTTCCTAATTGGAATTGGAATAATTGGAATAACTGGAACCACTCTGGTCAATGATTACTTATTCTCTCCAAGGCTTGATACTTCAATCAATTCCTTAGCTACCGCGATACAATAGTCCTGAAAACCAAAACCTTCCGTGTATCTAGGATATTTCAAGGTCGGGCGCTTTGTACCATCTTCTTTACTAACAACATTGATTAACCTGCCTTCATATACGCGTGGATTTCGCTGAACGTTTACTGGCTTCTTGTCTTGGACACCTTCTAAGAACGTGAAGTGTCTTTCATCATCGTGGACGATGGAGCCAGGCAAACTATCTCCGATGTTCAAGGAGCCGGGCTTGCGCGTAAGCAACTTCAAATCAATACACAATTCTGTGTTTGGAAAAAGATGCTTCAACAACCTTTCACGGTATGCGACAGCAAAGGGTTCATTACTGTGAAGCATATCAGCTAAGATGCTTCCGATAAGGCGAGGTTCATTTGACTTTTTCGAACCTGCCTCGATGTGTGGGTTTAATACCTTTGTCATGATTTTTAATTGGTATTAAATTGCCCTCTTGCACTGGCGCGATGATATAGAAGGGCGTTCTTCATCTCGTGCTCCGGAGCCGTGCTCAGTTTTTGGCTGCTACTTCCGCAAGAAAAGAAAGCGGCAGAAACTCCGAATAGAAATTTCTGCCGCAAAGGTAAGTACAAAATCAAGGTGGGTAAAAATGATTTATTTTACCCAAAAGTTAAAGTTTTACATCATTGATTATTTTCTTCAATTTAATAAGTAAAGAATAATCTTCAAATCCCATTCCTAGATACCTTCTATATGGGCTGTCCTGAATAGTCTGTTCTAATAACGAGCTATACTTTCGTTGGCTATAACTCTGATATACATCATTATCGCGCAAGATTCCAATGATGCGCATAAGATTATATGTATTGAAATTGCGATTATCCCTTGAAAAGGGACTAGGTCTCAATAGTTCAAGAAATTCATCGGTGCATAATATTTTTTCCCAGATAGAATTAATCATTCCCTGGTACTTTGTTGTTACGCATCCCATTATACGATTAACATACGTACGGACATTTTTCTTTACTGTTTCATTGCTTACATTTTTTTTATTTTCGTCAATATACAATCTCCCCTCTCGTGCAGCCATCATCAATGCCTCCACGTCAAAGTTCTCGGGGCAAACTTTTTTAAGTTTTGCCATATCAGCTTTGTTTTATGAGTGGAAAAGCATTAAAACGGCGCGCCCGTTTAACTCATGAGACTTCTCTGCTCATATCACTCGGTTGATATTATGTTTGAGGTTTACTCAGTTTTTTTGCAAAAATAGGTAATACTCTAACTGCCTTTTGCGATTTTGCGTATTTCGTTAGATTATCTAAAAAATCAAATTAGAAAATGACGAAAAACGCGTACTGAGAACCGCTACAAAGATAAAAAAAAGTGCCAGATAAAAAATGGGACAACGTTTTAGCCCTTTAGGGCTAAGTTTTGCAAGTTTTGTGCACAATTTCTATTATGTGACAATTTGTACCTGTTTAAAACCGTGACAAAATTTTATTTCTTTGTACAATACTTACAAAAACATGTATGGGGTTTACTATTCAAAAAAAAACGAGATGACAAAGTGATAGTCATCTCGCAAATAATATATTAATAGCTAGGTTGGGCTAACTAATATTACACAAATTAAAAAAAAGTGTCATTTGTCCCAAAATGGACAAATGCTCCAGAAAAAAGAAAGGGGCAAAAGAAAAAAGGCCCCTTGGATGTCGGCGGAACGGAGATTTTCAACATCACCCCCTTTCCCCCGCAAAGGTAAGAGGTTTTTGTGAAAAACTATGCGTCGAGAACAAGTCTTTAACATTGGTTAACAAAAAGAGTACTTTCGTCAATTGTTATATTTTACGATTGATCATTGATAATTAAATAATAATATGTAAATAAAAATATTATAAGATATAGGTACAAGCCTGAAGATTTTAAATACGTTTACTTTGGACAATAATATAATACACTACAATTCTATAAGCTATAACAATACCCCTCTAAACGTGACACTAATGTCTTCAATTATTCAATCATGCGTGAGCATAAATTCACCAACCATTTATTTTTTTCATATTCAATGATTTGCAAATGAATAAATTTAGAATCAGATACTATATAAGTACGAAGCCCATCCGATATTTGTACAGCTAAAACTGTATTATTTGCTTGCCATTGTGTTTTGTTGAGATTATATATTTTGTGATTAATCAAATCAATCCAAAATTCAATAACATCGCCCTTATGTACAATATGCCAGCGTGCATCATTATCAGTTGGAGTTATATCTTTCATATCTGTTGTTTCAAGAAACATATTCATTGAACCACTAACACTAAATCCGTTTTCAGCTAAAAAGAAATCTTTTTCTTGAGCGGTAGAAACTAGTGACATAAACAACATCAATATTAAAAATAGTCTTTTCATAATCTGTTTCAAAGGTTATATTGCCTGGAGCATTAACATTATTCACTCATATACTAACTCATATATTGTAATAGACTAGTGTAAAGCCTATTTAACATTATCCGGAATACATGGTATTATCACCCTATATTCACCACCGAAAAATAAAGGAGCTACCATCTCCACCCAACCATATTCGTTTTTAAGGTATTCTGTAATATACAATGTTTCATTAGCAGTATATTTACCCATACCAATAGATTGACCTCTATCCGACGCTGTCAATTTCATATCTTTAAGTATTGGCTCAACTATGTTGCCTTCGGGATCAAAACGCTTGAAAGATGCAATAGTTTTCAGTTCTTTTGCCCCGATCTTTAAAGATTTTGCATTTACACTAAATGCATTGCCATTGAACTTGGTATACAGGCGCCATTGATCATCACCGGCATGAACCTTCATACAGGTTACTGAATCAAGTTGAATAATGTAAACAATTCGTGTCCAATTACCATGTAAAGAGTCAATTAGAACAGTTCTTTTCTCCCATTTTTGAGCATTGGCAACCAAGATGACTAATAGCAATAATACAATTAATAATCTCTTCATTGTCATTTTGTTTTTTTATTCCGATTCAATAAGATACCATCTGTCAGGTATTCTAAACTTTATATCCATTAAGTAATCTCCATATACTGGTGATACAACCCGAATATATGCGCCTTTAAACTGTTTGGTAGTCAATAGCCATTCTAATATATTGTAGTCACGTATATTTCCAAGATAAGTTTTCATCTTGCATTTAGCATACATATTCATAATAGAACCATGTTCTGAAGGGTAGCCTTTCCAATCATCGGTCATTGCAAGCATTTCACCATCGGCTTTATAGATACCTACTCTCGTTTTGCAAGTATATTTTCTTTGTCCCGTTATTGAAGACCTATCAGCTACAAATATATGTGGGGGATTTCTTAACCACCATTTTACAGAACCATCATCATGTAATTCAATTACAACGTGTTGACTTCGTAGTTCCAAACGCCCCACATTTCTAAATAGTAAAGGGTCTGCTTCTAATCTGACAGAGTCTAGAATTTCAATTTGTGCCTTAACGAATAACCCCGTAATAAACATTATAAGGAATAGTAATAATTTTTTCATGAGTAATAAGTCATTATAGTTAATAAAATATGTTCATGTTTGCATATAAACAAAGAAAACGTGGACTACTTACTTCGTCTACGTAATCTGAGGTATCGGCAAACACCTAACAATCTTAAACGAGTAAAAGCCCACGCCAACGGCGTGAACAATCTACTTCAGTTCTTGATTGTTTCTGTCAATTTTGCCGATTTTCAGATTACAAGAATCAAAAGTGGACGTTCAGTCTATGTCCTTAGTCTATGTCGTTATGTTTTCATACGTTTTAGTTTATTTCTTTTTGTATATATTCAATGGGCGTTTACGCGAGGAACGGATGCTTAGCATCGTAATCTTTTGAGCGGTATATCTAAAATTTTCAGAGCCATTGGGCAAACATTGATTTGAATTCATTCATCGATACGGTATCACCACGTTCTGACTCCGCTATCTCTTCTTCGATGTCGGGTGTGATTTGTAACGTACCATTCACAATGTGCGCATAGCCAGTACACGGAGGTGTAGCCAGCACTTCTGTCTCAGGAATAACCACAGCCGATTCGTTAGCCATGCTACCATCTTCATCATTGATTATCGGATAGTCCTGCTTTTTCATAGTGAAAACGTTTATTCGCTGCAAATATAGTGTTTGGTAAGCAAAGAACAAAAAATTAAAAGGATTTTTCTTTCCCTACCCTTTGTCACCGACCATAAAGCTACTGATGAAGTAAAAAACAATTCGCAAAATTTGCGAATATATAATCTTTTGTATTACCTTTGCAACAGAATAATAAAGTGACATGGAGATTAAGTTTGAAAAGGACTATCTAAGAGAACTGTTCTATGACGGAGTGGCAAGCGATAAACAACATCGTTTTCAGCCACAAATAGTCAGGAAATATGTGAAGGTAGTGAACACTCTTGACTCTGTAGAAAAAGTAAGTGATCTGTACCGCTATCGTGCTTTACACTATGAGAAGTTGATTGGTGATAAGAAGGGACTGGAATCAGTTAGAGTGAATGACCAATATCGCATAGAATTTAAATCCAGCGAATCAGAAGGAATCACTATTTGCAATATTATTGAATTGTCGAATCATTATAAATGAAAATATTATGGGAAACTTAGGCTATGGAGCATTTGCCACTCATCCGGGAGAGGTTCTGAAGGATGAAATTGAAGAGCGCGGTATCAGTCAGCGACAGTTGGCAGATAGCATGGGGTTAACCTATTCGGTAATCAATGAGATTCTGAATGGTCGTCGTCCCCTGACTGCTAAAACTGCATTGATGTTTGAGGCTGCACTTGATGTTCCTGCCGATTCGCTGATGTATCTGCAGACTAAGTATAATATGCAGACAGCACGAAAAGATTCTACACTACACGATATTCTGAAAAAGATTCATAAGATAGCAGCTGTATTCTAAATAAATTTTCCCACCCATTACTATAATGAGTGGGATTTTTCTTACGCCAAAAGCCAACAGCCAACAGCCATTACTTAATCATCAACTTTTGTGATGCGACCTTGGGAGTTGCGGTATTTCTCGTCAATGGTCTGGTGTTTTTGTATGTATTCGACAAGTTTGTCGAGGAGGAGTATGTCGGTCATGTTCAGGAGTTTGCAGTCGAGAAGGGTGTCGTAGAATCCCCCACCCCTGTAGTAGTCGATGGTGGTGACGGTATAGGTCTTGCTCTGGTCGAGGGGTTCGTAGGCGGAGGTGGTACGATTGTAAATCTGCACGTCGCTAATGGTATGACTGACTGTATGGATGGTGTATTTCATGCCTGACACATGTGGGAAGAAGCCTTCTTCTTGGGGCAGACTCTTGGTGCATTGCTGAAGCATGTCGAGCAGTTGTGCTCCTGTGGCTTCGATGCTGCAAAGGTAGTTGATGAATGGGAAGGCATCGACAGTTAGTCCGTAGGTGATGGTTCCGGCAGGGATGGTGGCACGTATGCCTCCTCCGTTGATGAGTGACATGTCGCCAGGGAGGGCATCGAGCATTACGTCGGTAATGAGGTCGCCGAGGTTGGTTTCGTCAAGACGGCAGAGTCGTTGTCCCTGAGCATCGTTGATGGTTAGGTCGAAGTCGGTAGTTCCGATGTTCTGGTCCAGGATGGCTCCTGTCTCTTTTTTCACTTCGTCGAGGACTGCGCTGACGGTAGGACTGCTATAGTGGCAGTCGGCAAGTGGGATGAGTTCTGTGGTGATATGCCCATCTTTGATGAGGAGTTTTCCGATGTTGGCAAATTTGGTTCCCGTCTGGGTGATAGGTATGGTTTTGCCGTCTTTGTTCTGCACATAAAGGGCTTCGATGACGCTATGGGAATGTCCGTCGAGAACTACATCGATGCCGTTGGTGGATTCGACAAGTCCGACGGAATTGACATTGGATTCTGTTGGTAGTTCGCCCAGGTGGGATAGCACAACGACATAGTCGGCTCCTTCGTCGCGAGCCTCATTGACAGCTGTCTGTACGAGGTCATATACTTCGTCGGCACACAGGTCGTAGATTTTTTTGAAGTCGGAGTCGTAGAAGGAGTATGCCTCGGCGTATTCTGTGTCGGGTGTGAGCACTCCGACGAATGCCACTCGTTTGTCGCCATAGGTACGAATGGTATATGACGGCAGTACCTGGTATTCATCGACGCAGTCGAGGAAGTTGGCACAAAGCACTGGTGCCTTCATGCCGAGCAGGAGTTCGAAGAGTCGTGAACCTCCGAAGTCGAATTCGTGATTTCCAAGTGTTACAGCATCATAACCCACGCTACCCATGAGTCGGGGAATGTAGCTTCCTTTGCCAAGGGTGCAAACGGCATCGCCAGAGAGGTAGTCGCCACTACAGACTATACCTGCCCAGGCTGTATCGCTCTTGGCTATTGCATCGCGCAGTCCGGCAATGACGGGATAACCGTTAATGGCTCCATGCACGTCGTTTTCGTAGAGGATTACGATGCTTTTCTGCTGGACAGGAGGTGTGGGAGGTGCTGGTGTGTCGTTTTTGTTGCTGCAAGAGATAATTCCACCCAAAAACAGTAGTAATATGTAACGGGAAATATGTTTCATTTTTGCTTATTTATTTAAGTTTCGCAAGCTTAACTTTGGGGAGTTATTGTTTTTTGAAGGGGAGTTATTGTGGAGTTATGTGGAGTTATGAAGGGAGTTATGGGGACGATACTGCATCAAATTGGGCAAGCATCCTCTACTATTGTCCCTTTAACTCCCATTTAACTTCCCTTTAACTTCCCTTCTGCTCAACTTGCGAAAGTTGAGTTATTTATTAGTTTTCAAGGGCGAAGGTAAGTATTTTTATCTTTAATAAGAATAATTTCTTACAAAATTATTACCTTTGCGGGTTGAAACGAGTTTTTGCATGGAATCTTCAATGTATAACCGGTTGTTGTCATTGCCCCTGTTTACAGGAATGACTACTGGAGAACTGACTCAGATGTTGGCTCACATACATATGGAGTTTCAGCAGTATGAGGCGGGAGAGGTGATTGTGGCGCAGGACGACCGTTGCAACAAACTGATTTATGTGCTGAGGGGTAAGGTGAAGGCTGAGTATATAGACCATGAACGCCATTTTGTGTTGAAGGAGTTTATCGATTATCCTTTCGTCATAGAACCGCATAATATGCACGGAATGACGCAGAAGTATGAACATACTTACATGACTGAGAAACGTACCGATACGGTAATGATAAGCAAGCAGGAGTTTCATGCCATAATGCTGAACTACAAGATTCCACGCATGAACATAATGAATATGTTGTGCGCTAAGGTGCAGAAGACGGAACAGATGCTGAGGCAGGGCGAACCAAAGACTGTGGAGGGGAAGATTGTGCAGTTTGTCAGAAGGTATGCCATTACAGGCAAGGGTACGAAGTTGCTGCAGATTAAAATGGAGGATCTGGCAAATCATATACAGGAAACAAGACTCAACGTGTCGAATGTGCTGAAGGCTTGGAGTCAGCAAGGACTGATTAGCCAAGGAAGAGGAAGTTTTCAAGTGGACAACTTTGAGGAGTTGAAATTCTGAACGAAAAATGGTTTTAGCAATTATTATGAATATATTTCTTTCTGCTTATAATACTCCGAGGGATACGATTCCGTTTGACCGTATCAAGGTGGAGGACTACAAACCGGCTCTGTTGCAGGGCATCAAGGATGAGGATAAGGAAATTGAGGATATCGTGAAGAATCCGGAGGCTCCGAATTTTCAGAATACTATCGTGGCGTTTGAGAAGACTGGAGAACTGCTGGACAGAACGAGTAATGTGTTCTATAACCTGCTGAGTGCGGAGACCTGCGACGAGATGGACGAACTCGCCGAGGAACTCTCCCCTATCATGACGGAACACAGCAATAATATCATGCTGAACAAACCTCTGTTTGACAGGGTGAAGACTGTGTATGACGATTATAAGAAGAAGAATTTCGAGGGTCTGAATACTGAGGAGAGACGACTGCTGGAGGATACCTACAAAGATTTCGTAAGTAGTGGTGCTAACCTGAACGAGAAGGATAAGGCTCGACTGAGAGCTATTACCGAGGAACTGGATGTGCTGTCGCTTAAGTTTGAGGAAAACCACAGAAAGGATCTGAATGAGTTTATCCTGCACATTACGAACGAAGAAGACGTGAAGGGACTGCCCCAAAGCAGTCTGGACAACGGACGCCAGGAGGCAAAGGACAGAGGTCTGGACGGATGGGTGTTCACCCTGCAAGGTCCCAGCTACGGTCCGTTTATGCAATGGGCTGACAACCGAGAACTGAGGAAGCAGATGTATATGGCTTATAATACTCTGTGTACTCACAAGAATAAGTTCAATAACATCGAGATATGCCGTAAACTGGTGAACCTCAGACTGGAGTACGCTAATCTGTTGGGATATAAGACTTATGCCGACTATATACTGGAGGACAGAATGGCTGAAAATACCAAGAATGTGTATAAGCTGTTGCACGACCTTATTGATGCCTACAAACCTGTAGCTAAGAAGGAGTTGGAGGAGTTAGCAGAAACGAAAGACGAAAGCCAACAGCTAACAGCCAAAAGCCAAAAGCCAGAAAACGGGGTGGAACCGTGGGACTTTTCGTATCTGTCGAATAAGTTGCAACAGAAGAAATATAATCTGGATTCGGAAAAACTGCGTCCTTACTTCGAACTTTCGAAGGTGAAGGAGGGTGTGTTCGGACTTGCCACTAAGTTGTACGGCATCACCTTCAAACGCAATAAGGATATTCCCGTTTACCACGAAGATGTGGAGGCTTACGAGGTGTATGACGAAGACGGCACATTCCTAGCTGTGTTCTACTGCGATTTCTTCCCAAGAAAATCGAAGAAGTCGGGAGCATGGATGACGGAATTCAGAAACCAATGGATTGATGATGAGGGAGTAAACCACCGTCCGCACGTGTCGATTGTAACTAACTTCACAAAACCGACAGACGAGAAACCATCACTATTGACTTTGGGCGAAGTAGAGACCTTCCTGCATGAGTTCGGACACTCGCTTCACGGCATGTTTGCCAATACGAAATATGAGTCGCTAAGCGGCACAAACGTATATTGGGACTTCGTGGAGATGCCTTCGCAATTCATGGAGAACTACAGCATAGAGAAGGACTTCCTGAATACCTTTGCACGCCACTACCAGACGGGAGAGATGATGCCCGATTCGCTGATTGAAAGTATTGTGGCAGCAAGGAATTTCAACGTGGCTTATGCCTGCATGAGACAAGTAAGTTTCGGACTGCTCGATATGGCTTACTATACTCTGACAGAACCTCTGAAAGGCGATCTGATGGACTTCGAGAAGGAGGCTTGGAAGGAGGCTCTGCTCTTGCCACAACTGAAGGAAACCTGCATGACTGTACAATTCAGTCATATCATGGCAGGAGGTTACTCCGCAGGATATTACAGTTATAAATGGGCTGAGGTGCTCGATGCCGATGCGTTCGGAAAGTTTAAGGAGGACGGCATTTTCAACCGAGAAACAGCACGGAGTTTCCGCGAGAATATCCTATCGAAAGGCAATACCGAACACCCCATGACTCTGTATAAGCGATTCAGAGGCAAGGAACCAAGCATCGATGCTCTGCTGAAAAGAAATGGAATTAAATAACGGTTAACGGTTAATGGTTAACGGTTAAAGACATTAGACATTCATTTATGAAGTACACATTATATATATTATATACGCTGATGGCGGTAATGGCGGGAATGACGTCGTGCAAAAAGACCGATGACATAGACCAGATATTCACCAGCAAGACTTGGTACATGACCAGCGGAATGATACAGGGACAACCCATCACTGGGGAAAATCTGAAGAAATTCTTCACGTCGGACATGACTTATGTACTCAACTTCGGTTCTGGTGCACTGAGCGGCGCTCTGTCTGCCGGACTATCCCTAAATGGTACTTGGGCTGCCGACGGTAAGACGAACGACATGAAACTGCAGTTTACAGGTAGTCCGACTGCTGAGAATCCGTTCGACAGCAATCTGCTGAACATCCTGAGGAATGTGGTGAGATATAGTGGTGATGAAAATATTGTAACATTATATGCCGACGGCGATAACTACATAGGATTCAGTTCAAAGCGCTCGGCACAAAGCGAATATTAATAATGATTATGGAGGAAAATCAAGAAGAAAAACAACTGCATTTGGATCAGCGCTATCTGAGAATGGCACGCATCTGGGCAGAAAACTCATACTGCACTCGCAGACAAGTAGGTGCTCTGGTGGTGAAGGATAAGCGCATCATCTCAGACGGATATAACGGAACTCCTTCAGGCTTTGAGAATGTGTGTGAGGACGAAAACGGTCTGACAAAGCCATATGTGCTGCACGCAGAAGCAAATGCCATCACAAAACTGGCTCGTTCGCATAACTCAAGTGAGGGAGCTACCATATACATCACGGCTTCACCATGCATAGAATGTGCAAAACTGCTGATTCAGGCAGGAATAAAACGTGTGGTGTATGGAGAGAAGTACAGACTGGAAGACGGACTAAACCTGCTGCGAAAGGCTGGAATAGAAACTATTTACATCGAAGCTTAAATAACATATGAATAAAAATAACAGATTCGTACCATTGATAATTGCAGTAAGCATAGTCTTCGGTATTATCATGGGAACATTCTTTGCAAATAGGTTTGCAGGAAATAAACTGAATATCATCAATTCCTCATCTAATAAGTTAAATGACTTGTTACATGTGATTGACGACCAATATGTTGACACGGTAAATATCAATACTGTTGTAGAGGATGCAATGCCTAAGATACTTGAGGAACTCGACCCCCACTCCACTTATATAAGTGCTAAGGATGCACAAACGGCAAACGATGACCTGAAGGGCAGTTTTAGCGGAATCGGTGTGCAGTTTACTATCAGAGACGACACAGTCAGAATATCTGGAATCATCAAGGGTGGGCCATCGGAAAAGGTTGGTCTGCTTGCAGGAGACAAGATTATTTCTGTTGACGGAAAGAAGTATGTGGGCAAAGAGGTGACCAACGAAGAGACTATGCACAGGCTGAAGGGCGACAAGGGTACGAAGGTTACCATCGGAGTGCTACGCCACGGACATAAGAAGCCACTATCGTTCACCATCGTAAGAGGTGATATACCTGTGAAGAGTATCGATGCAGCATATATGCTTACGAACAAACTGGGATATATAAAGATAAAGAACTTTGGAGAAACCACCTACGCAGAACTGCTGACGGCTTTGGCTGAGTTGGAGGAAAACAACTTCGCAGGACTCGTGGTTGACCTGCGAGGTAATGGTGGAGGATATCTGACGAGTGCCATTCAGATGGTTAACGAATTCTTGCCTAAAGACCGTCTGATAGTATATACAGAAGGAAGACGTGCAAAGAGAGAGGAGTATAAGAGCGACGGAAGAGGTTCGTACCAGGAACTGCCACTCATCGTGCTGACAGACGAACAGACTGCAAGTGCTGCGGAGATTTTCTCAGGAGCCATACAGGACAACGACAGAGGTATCATTGTGGGCAGAAGAACATTCGGAAAGGGACTCGTGCAACAACCAATAGACTTCTCGGACGGTAGCGTCGTAAGACTTACCATTGCCCGCTACTACACTCCTTCAGGACGATGCATACAGAAGCCATACGTGAAGGGACAGAAGCGCGAAGAGTACGATTTGGATTTGCAAACCCGCTACCAGCACGGAGAATTCTTCAATGTGGACAGCATAAAACAGACTGGAGAAGTGTACCACACTACTCTGGGCAGAGAAGTGTATGGAGGTGGCGGCATCATGCCAGACTACTTCGTAGCTGAAGACACTACCTTCTTCACTACATACTACACAGAGGCTATTACTACCGGACTGGTTTCGCAGTTCTGTTTCGAGTATGTAGATAACAACCGCCCTACTCTGAAGAAATTCAAAACTCCGGAAGACCTGCTGAAATACATAAAGAAGCAGAACCTGATTGAGGGATTTGTAAAATATGCCGACAAGCACGAACTGAAACGCAGAAATAATATGATTGTGAAGTCGAAGAGTCTGTTTGAACATGCTATCTACGGAAACATAATCTATAGCATGTTTGAGATGAACGACTACACAGAGTATATAAACCGTTCTGACTTAACTGTTCTGAAAGCTGTTGACCTATTCAAGAAAGGGAAAACTAAGCCAACATTAAAATAAAGAAGAAAAAATTGTAAAGTCGAGTTTGCAAATATGAAGTTTATTTGTAACTTTGCAACCAAAATCTGAAAAAACATGGATTCTTTCTTCCGTACACATGCATATTTAGTCAATCATTTGGGTAATACTATCCGTCGCGATCTGATGGATGAGATTAACTGGAATGACAGACTTATCGGTATAAAAGGCACACGAGGAGTGGGAAAAACCACTTTTCTGCTGCAATATGCTAAAGAGAAATTTTCACCAGAAGACAAGACGTGTCTATATATCAATGCCAACAACTTCTATCTGCAAAATATCGGTATAAAGGAGTTTGCAGGAGAATTCTATCATAATGGCGGTAAAGTTCTTCTAGTTGACCAGGTGTTCAAGCACCCGGACTGGAGCACTCAACTGAGAGAGTGTTACGACAGTTTTCCCGGACTGAAAATCGTTTTCACCGGTTCGTCGGTAATGAGACTGAAAGAAGAAAACCCAGAACTGAACGGCATTGTAAAATCGTATAACCTCAGAGGATTCTCATTCAGAGAGTATCTGCAGTTTATGACAAGAACAAAACTGCAGAAGTACACACTCGAAGAGATTATTGAAAACCATGAAAAGATAGCATCTCTGATTTGTTCGAAGATAAATCCAAGAGAACACTTCCAAGCATATCTGCATCATGGATACTACCCATTCTTCTTGGGTCAGGGTAACTATTCAGAAAAACTGCTGACCAACATGAATATGATGATTGAGGTAGATATTCTGCAGGTGAAACAAATTGAACTGAAGTATCTGGATAAGATAAAGAAACTGTTCTATCTGCTCACAACAAACGGAAGCAGCGTGCCAAACGTAAGCCAACTCTCTATAGAACTGGGTATGAGCCGTGCTACCGTGATGCGCTACATAAAGAACCTGATGGATGCACGCCTCGTGAACATGATTTATGCTCCAGGCGACGACTATCCGAAGAAGCCGGCAAGAGTGTTGCTCCACAACACGAACCTGATGTACAGCTTCTATCCTCAGACATTCGACAGCCAGGATATACAGGAGACTTTCTTCTGCAACACACTCTGGAAAGACCATAAAGTATATAAACACGGTTCGCAGACATGCTCGTTTAATATAGATAGTGAACACGAATTCAAAATCGTAGAGCATGCTACAAAACTGAAGAGCAAGTCAAAAGCTCTGTTTGCAGTAAACCATTGCGACATAGGTAGCGGCAACCAGATTCCACTATGGCTCTTCGGATTCCTTTACTAAGAAATACGACATACATAGTTTAAAACTACAAATATAATTATACCTAAAACATTTTAATTCAAACAACAATTATGGGTAAAGAAAAGAAATTTGTTACTCTTGATGGTAATACCGCTGCTGCACATATTGCATATATGTTCTCAGAGGTAGCTGCTATCTACCCTATCACTCCATCATCTCCAATGGCTGAGCATGTGGATGAGTGGGCTGTTCAAGGTCGCAAGAATCTCTTTGGCGACACAGTACTGGTTCAGGAAATGCAGTCAGAGGCTGGTGCAGCAGGTGCTGTTCACGGCTCTCTTCAGGCTGGTGCCCTCACAACTACATTTACAGCATCACAGGGACTCCTGCTGATGATTCCAAACATGTACAAGATTGCAGGTGAGTTGCTCCCATCTGTATTCCATGTATCAGCTCGTACTGTAGCAAGCCACTCACTCTGTATCTTCGGTGACCACGGTGACGTAATGGCTTGTCGTCAGACTGGTTTCGCTATGCTCTGCGAAGGTAGCGTACAGGAAGTTATGGACCTTGCAGCAGTTGCACACCTCGCAGCTCTCGATACTCGCGTTCCATTCATCAACTTCTTCGACGGTTTCCGTACTTCTCACGAATACCACAAGGTTGAGGAGATGGATATGGAAGATATCCGTCCACTCGTACCAATGGACAAGGTTGCAGAGTTCCGTTCTCGTGCACTCACTCCAGAAAAGCCAGAGGCTAAGGGTATGGCTGAAAACCCTGAAACATTCTTCGCTCACCGTGAGTCTTGCAACCCATACTACGACAAAGTTGTAGCTTCTGTTGAAAAGTACATGGCTGCTATCTCTAAGATTACAGGTCGCGAATATAAGCCATTCACATATTACGGAGCTAAGGATGCTGAAGAAGTAATCATCTTGATGGGTTCTGCTACAGAAGCAGCTCGCGAAGCTATCGACTATGCTAATGCTAACGGCAAGAAGTATGGTATGGTTAGCGTTCACCTGTATCGCCCATTCTCTGTAGAACTCCTGCTCGCTTCTGTTCCAAAGACTGCTAAGCGCATCGCTGTACTCGACCGCACTAAGGAACCAGGTGCAAACGGAGAACCTCTCTACCTCGACGTAAAGGATGCTTTCTACGGACAGGAAAATGCTCCACTCATCATCGGCGGACGCTACGGACTCGGTTCTGCAGACGTTACTCCTACAATGATTCTTTCTGTTTACAAGAACCTCGAACTGAAGGAACCAAAGAACCACTTCACTCTGGGTATCGTGGACGACGTAACATTCCGTTCTCTCCCACTCGACGAGGAAATGGCTCTCGGTGGCGAAGGTATCTTCGAAGCTAAGTTCTTCGGACTCGGTGCTGACGGTACTGTAGGTGCTAACAAGAACTCTGTAAAGATTATCGGTGAGAACACTGACAAGTACTGTCAGGCATACTTCTCTTACGACTCTAAGAAGTCTGGTGGTTTCACTTGTTCACACCTCCGTTTCGGAGATACTCCTATCCGTTCTACTTACCAGATTAAGACTCCAAACTTCGTAGCATGTCACGTTCAGGCATACCTCCGTATGTACGATGTGCTCCGCGGTCTGCGTCAGAACGGCCAGTTCCTCCTCAACACAATCTGGGAAGGTGACGACCTCGTAAAGAATCTGCCAAACAACGTGAAGAAGTACTTCGCAGAGAAGAACATCACAGTTTACTATATCAACGCAACTAAGATTGCACAGGAAATAGGTCTCGGAAACCGTACTAACACTATCCTTCAGTCTGCATTCTTCCGTATCACAGAGGTTATCCCTGTAGAACTCGCAGTTGAACAGATGAAGAAGGCTATCGTGAAGTCTTACGGTAAGAAGGGTGAAGACGTTGTAAACATGAACTTCGCAGCCGTTGACCGTGGTGGCGAGTACAAGCAGCTTACAGTTGACCCAGCATGGGCTAAACTTCCAGCTGATCCAGAAGTTGAAAGCAACGACCCAGACTTCGTTAAGAATCTTGTTCGTCCTATCAATGCTCAGAATGGCGACCTCCTTCCAGTATCTGCATACAAGGGTTACGAAGATGGTATGTGGGAACAAGGTACTGCTGCTTACGAAAAGCGTGGTGTTGCAGCTCTCGTTCCAGCTTGGGACAGCGAAAACTGTATCCAATGTAACAAGTGTGCATTCGTTTGTCCTCACGCAGCTATCCGCCCATTCGTTATGGACGACAAAGAAGCTGCCGGATTCGCAGATGCAAAACTCGACATGGTTGCACCTCCACAGCTCAAGGGCATGAAGTTCCGTATGCAGGTAAGCGTTATGGACTGTCTCGGTTGCGGCAACTGTGTTGACGTATGTCCAGGCAAGAAGGGTAACAAGGCTCTTTCTATGGTATCTCTCCAAACTCAGCTCGCAGAAGCAAAGAACTGGGATTACTGCGTAAAGAATGTTACTTCAAAGCAAGACCTCATCGACATCAAGGCAAACCCACGTGTAAGCCAGTTTGCACAACCACTCTTCGAGTTCTCTGGAGCATGTTCTGGTTGTGGTGAGACTCCATACGTAAAACTCATCTCTCAGCTCTTCGGTGACCGTGAGATCGTTGCAAATGCAACAGGTTGTTCTTCAATCTACTCAGGCTCTATCCCATCAACTCCATACACTAAAAATGCTAAGGGTCAGGGTCCAGCATGGTCTAACTCATTGTTTGAGGACTTCTGCGAATACGGACTCGGTATGACACTTGCCAACAAGAAGATGCGCGCTCGTATTGTTGCTCTCCTCGAAGAGATGATTGCAAGCGACAAGACTTCTGAAGGCTACAAGGAAGCAGCTAAGGAATGGATTGCAGGCAAGGACGATGCAGACGCATCAAAGGCAGCAGCAGCTAAACTCGTTCCATTCATCAACGAAGGACGTCAGGCAGGTTGCCCAGTGTGCAAGCAACTCAGCGAACTCTCACACTACCTCGTTAAGCGTAGCCAGTGGATTATCGGTGGTGACGGTGCATCTTACGATATAGGTTATGGTGGTCTCGACCACGCACTCGCATCAGGCGAAGACATCAACATCTTCGTAATCGATACAGAGGTTTACTCTAACACAGGTGGTCAGTCTTCAAAGGCTACTCCAATCGGTGCTATCGCACAGTTCGCAGCTGGTGGTAAGCGCATCACTAAGAAAGACCTTGGTCTCATGCAGTCAACTTATGGCTATGTATATGTAGCTCAGATTGCTATGGGTGCTGACAACGCTCAATGTCTGAAGGCTCTGCGCGAAGCTGAGGCTTACCCAGGTCCATCTCTCGTTATCGCTTATGCTCCATGTATCAACCACGGTCTGAAGGCTAAGGGCGGCATGGGTAAGAGCCAGGCTGAAGAGGCTAAGGCAGTAGAATGCGGTTACTGGCACTTGTGGCGCTTCGACCCACGTCTTGCTGAACAGGGTAAAACCCCATTCCAGCTCGACTCTAAGGAGCCACAGTGGGATAAGTTCCAGGATTTCCTCGATGGTGAAGTCCGTTACCTCTCACTCAAGAAGGTTAAGCCAACAGAGGCTCAGGAACTCTTCGATGCTGCTAAGAAGGCTGCTCAGCATCGCTACGCTACTTACGTACGTATGAGTAAAATCGACTATTCAGCTGAATAATGCAATACAGCCCAATAAATAAATGAAATAAGAGGATGCCGTTTAGGTATCCTCTTATTTTTATGAAATATCTAATTTAAAAAAATATCGTTATATCAACAAAGCATTAAAGTTTCAGCTCTTCAAATTTTAAGTTAAACACATCGGCAACTGGTTTAAACACTACCTTACCCTCTACAACATTCAAACCTTTTGCAAGAGCACTATCATCATTGCAAGCCTGCTTCCAGCCTTTATCAGCCAAAGCCACAGCATAACGCAAAGTAGCATTCGTAAGAGCCAGAGTTGACGTATTCGGTACTGCACCAGGGATATTAGCAACACAATAATGAACTATTCCATCAATAGTATATATAGGTTCGCTGTGAGTTGTAGGACGAGACGTTTCAAAACAGCCACCTTGATCAATTGCCACATCCACTAATACTGTTCCAGGTTCCATCAGTTTCAGCATGTCGCGAGTAATAAGATGTGGAGCCTTATCACCAGGAACCAGCACACTACCTACAACGATATCAACCGTTGGCAGCAACTGACAGATATTATGGCTTGATGAATACAGAGTATGCACATTTGCAGGAGTCTCAATATCCAACTGACGCAGACGAGGCAGGGAAATATCTGTAATAGTAACGTTTGCTCCCATGCCAGCCGCCATCATAGCAGCTGCCTCTCCTACTGTTCCACCACCAAGAACCAAAACATTCGTTGGACTTACACCAGGCACACCACTTACCAACTTGCCCTTGCCACCTTTTGTCTTTTGCAAATAATATACGCCGTTGATTACAGCCATGCGTCCTGCAACCTCACTCATAGGCTGCAACAGAGGCAAAGAACCATTAGGTAACTGAACTGTTTCGTAAGCCAAGCAAATTGCTCCGCTCTTCAACATAGCCTCCGTCAGTTCCTTTTCGCAAGCAAAATGGAAATAAGTAAACAGAAGTTGACCTTTACGAACCAGTTTATACTCAGGCTCTATTGGTTCCTTTACTTTTACAATCATCTCTGCAGTTTCATATACCGCTTCAATGGTAGGTAGAATCTTAGCACCTGCCTTAACATACTCATCATCAGCAAATCCACTACCCTCTCCGGCTGTATGCTGCACAAATACTTCGTGACCATGACGACACAGTTCTGCTACACCCGCAGGAGTCATACCTACGCGGTTTTCATTGTTCTTAATCTCTTTTGGAATTCCAACTTTCATAATATCAGGTTTTAAAGGTTAAAAAATTATGGCACAAAAATATGGAAATAATTTTACATACATATCACTTAATAAAAATTAAATTTACAGAGAATGTGAAATTTGTCTATATGACTGAATTATTTTTTTATAGAAAATACGTAACTTTGCAAGGATTTCGCAGTATTGCGTATCATTTTTTTAAGTAGAAAGATTAAGAACTAAATAACTCATAAAAAATCAATGATTACAAACGACATTTTTGGAGCCCTACAACTGATGGTAGTTGGTATGCTTACTGTGTTTTGCGTACTGCTGATTGTCATATATCTGGGTTCTTTGCTGATTAAGCTGGTGAACAAATACGCACCAGAGGAAGTAACAAACAATAAGCCTATGGCTGCTGCTACAGCTTCTGCAGGACAGGTTGATGCAACAGTGAAAGCAGTTATCGACGCTACAGTAGCACAGATTACTGGCGGCAAGGGAAAAGTAAAAAATATAACAAAATTGTAATAAACTCAATAAGATAAATTTAAAATGGCAAAAGAAGTAAAATTCTCGTTGGTTTTCCGTGATATGTGGCAAAGTGCAGGTAAGTATCAGCCACGAGTTGACCAATTGGTAAAAGTAGCCCCAGCTATCATCAAGATGGGATGTTTCGACCGCGTAGAAACTAACGGCGGTGGTTTTGAACAAGTAAATCTTCTCTACGGAGAAAATCCTAATAAGTCTGTACGTGCATGGACTAAGCCTTTCCACGAGGCAGGCATCCAGACTCATATGCTCGACCGCGCATTGAACGGTCTGCGTATGAGCCCATGTCCAAAAGACCTTCGAAAACTTTTCTACAAAGTAAAGAAGGCTCAGGGAACAGACATCACTCGTATCTTCTGTGGACTGAACGACCCACGCAATGTGATTCCATCAATCCAGTATGCAAAGGAAGCAGGTATGATTGCACAGGCTGCGCTATGTATCACCCACTCCCCTATCCACACAGTGGAATACTACGTGAACCTCGCAAAGAAATTCATCGATGCAGGTGCCGACGAAATCTGTCTGAAGGATATGGCAGGAATCGGCCGTCCGGTTTCGCTCGGCAAGATCGTAGCCGGCATCAAGGCATACAAGAAAGACATCGTAATCCAGTATCACAGCCACGCAGGTCCTGGTTTCAACATGGCTTCTATCCTCGAAGTGTGTGAAGCAGGTTGTGACTATGTAGATACAGGTATGTCACCTCTATCTTGGGGTACAGGTCATGCTGATATTATTGCAGTACAGGAAATGTTGAAAGATGCCGGTTTCAAAGTAAAAGAAATAAACATGGCTGCATATATGGAAGTACGCACTCAGATTCAGGAAATGTGTGACGACTTCCTCGGATATTACATCCCAGACCTCAACCACATCAACAACTCTCTGCTTGTGAAGCCAGGTCTGCCAGGCGGTATGATGGGTTCACTCATGACCGACTTGGAAGACAACTTGAAGTCGCTGAACAAGTGGAAAGTGAAGAATGGTCAGCCAGAACTTACTACAGACGACCTTCTCATCAAACTGTTCGATGAGGTTGCATACGTTTGGCCAAAGGTTGGTTACCCATGTCTCGTTACTCCATTCTCACAGTACGTAAAGAATCTGGCTCTGATGAACGTAATCCAGATGGAGAAAGGCAAGGAACGCTGGTCTATGATTGCTGACACAATCTGGGATATGATTCTCGGAAAGGCAGGTCAGCTACCTGGTCCTGTAGATCCTGAAATCGTTGCTTTGGCTAAGAAAGAAGGTAAGGAATTCGAAACTAATGACCCACAATCTTACTTCCCAGACGACCTTGAGGACTACAAAAAGAAAATGCAGGAAAAGGGGTGGGAACTCGGAGAAGACAACGAAGAACTCTTCGAATACTCAATGCACCCAGGACAGTACGAAGCTTACAAGAGCGGTAAGGCTAAGGCTGACTTCGAAGCAGACCTTGCAAAACGTAAAGCAGAGAAAAATGCTCCAAAGGGAGGTGCAGAAGGACCGAAGTCTGTTACTGTTCAGGTAAATGGTCAAAACTACAAGGTAGAAATAGCATACGGCAACGACGTTCCAGCAGCAAGTGCTCAGAGTGCAACTCCTGCAGCAGCTCCTGCAGGCGAAGGCGAAGATATTGTAGCTCCATTGGAAGGCAAATTCTATCTCGTGAAAGATAATTCAGAGACTCCTAAGAAAGTAGGTGATTCAGTACAGGCAGGTGAGACTCTCGGATATATTGAAGCAATGAAGACCTTCAATGCAATTCGTGCTGACAAAGCAGGAGTAATCACAGCTATACTCGTTGCTTCTGGCGACTCTGTAGAAGAAGATGATCCAATCATGAAGATGGCTTAAAACATCAGTTACTGACTATCTACTATTTACATTTAACATGGAACAAATATTAGAAAACCTATACCAGATGACAGCGTTCAGTGACATCGTTGCATCTAATGGTACATATATTATAATGTATTTGCTTGCCTTCGTACTTCTGTACCTTGGTATAGTAAAACATTTCGAACCACTCCTGCTCATACCTATCGCTTTCGGTGTGCTTATCGCAAACTTCCCTGGAGGAGATATGGGAGTGTATCAGGCAGACGAAACAGGACGTATTGTTGACTCAACTGGCAAAGTACTCACAGAAAACATTTGGGAAATGTCGCTTCCTGCCATCGCCCACGATTTGGGACTGATGAATTTCCTGTACTATATGCTTATCAAGACAGGATTCCTGCCACCGGTAATCTTCATGGGTGTAGGAGCACTGACTGACTTCGGACCAATGCTTCGCAATCTACGTCTTTCCATCTTCGGAGCTGCAGCACAGTTGGGTATTTTCACTGTACTCCTCGTTGCTGTAGGTAGCGGATTCTTTAATATCAAAGAGGCTGCAGCACTAGGAATTATTGGTGGCGCAGACGGTCCTACCGCTATTTTTACAACTATCAAACTGGCTCCACACCTCTTGGCTCCAATTGCTATTGCTGCATACTCTTACATGGCTTTGGTACCAGTAATCATTCCTCTAGTTGTAAAACTGACATGTTCGGAGAAAGAATTGAAGATTAATATGAAGGAACAAGATAAACTTTTCCCTTCTTCAAACAAGATGAAGAATGAAAAAGTTATAAAGATTATCTTCCCAATCGCTGTAACTACAATTGTTGCTCTTCTCGTTCCAACTGCTGTCAGCCTTATCGGTATGCTTATGTTCGGTAACCTTTTAAAGGAAATCGGTTCGGATACAAGTCGTCTGTTCGACACTATATCAAACTCCATAATGAACACAGCTACTGTATTCCTCGGACTTTGTGTTGGCGCAACAATGACAGTACAGGCATTCCTTAACTGGACTACCATCGGCATCGTGATTGGTGGTTTCTTCGCATTCGGTCTTTCTATTGCATCAGGTATCTTCATGGTTAAGATTACAAACCTGTTCTCAAAGAAAAAGATTAATCCACTGATTGGTGCTACCGGTCTGAGCGCCGTACCTATGGCTAGCCGTGTGTGCAACGAGATTTCAACAAAGTACGACCCAAAGAACCATGTACTGAACTACTGTATGTCTTCAAATGTAAGTGGTGTAATCGGTTCAGCTGTTGCAGCAGGTGTACTTATCTCATTCCTACAGAATATTTCACTATAATCCAATTATAAACCCCGCCCACCCTACTTCTCTTTACAAGTAGGTGGGCTAAAACATTTTAGCTCTATGATTAATTACAAAGATCTTGGTCTCGTAAACACTCGCGAGATGTTTAAGAGAGCTGTTGCAGGTGGATATGCTATCCCAGCATTCAACTTCAACACAATGGAACAGATGCAGGCTATCGTTATGGCTGCAGTTGAAACAAAGTCACCAGTTATCATGCAGGTAAGTAAGGGTGCTCGTAACTATGCAAACGGCACAATTCTCCGTAACCTCGCTAAGGGTGCTGTAGAATATGCTAAGGAACTCGGTTGCGAAGCTCCAGAAATTGTTCTGCACCTTGATCACGGAGATAGCTTCGAACTCTGTAAAGACTGCATTGACAATGGTTTCTCTTCTGTAATGATCGACGGTTCTTCACTTCCATATGAAGAGAACGTTGCTCTTGCAAAGAAGGTTGTTGAATATGCTCACAAGTATGATGTTACTGTAGAAGCTGAGCTCGGTGTACTTGCAGGTGTTGAAGACGAAGTTTCTTCTGCTGAGTCTCACTATACTAAGCCAGAAGAAGTTATCGACTTCGCTACTCGTACCGGTTGCGACTCACTTGCTATCTCTATTGGTACTTCTCACGGTGCTCACAAGTTTACTCCAGAACAGTGCACACTTGTAAACGGTGTTCTTGTTCCACCACCATTGGCATTCGACATTCTTGCTGAAATCGAGAAGAAACTCCCTGGATTCCCAATTGTACTCCACGGCTCTTCTTCAGTTCCAATGGACGAAGTAAACACTATCAACAAGTACGGCGGTCACCTCGAGGCTGCTATCGGTATTCCAGAAGAGCAACTCCGCAAGGCTGCCAAGTCTGCAGTATGCAAAATCAACATCGACTCTGACTCTCGTCTTGCCATGACAGCTGCTATCCGCAAGCACCTTGCTGAGCATCCTGGAGACTTCGACCCACGTCAGTATCTGAAGCCAGCACGTGAGAACATGAAGAAGATGTACATCCACAAGATTGTAAACGTACTCGGTTCTGACGGCAAACTCGCTTGCTGCAACAAATAATCAAAGCAAATAATAAAAATGAAAAGGAGATGACTTTGT
>FLNY01004059.1_pt1 | contig 43764 bp, 41 predicted proteins | sample 1140381 | NCBI WGS metagenome assembly FLNY01 (sample SAMEA3878172, study PRJEB12797) | bioreactor metagenome | biome: Moose rumen | place: Sweden | collected 2011-10
GTAAGACTTCCATTTTGGATTATCTTTGTGAACGAATTGAAGGAAAACACATTAAAGAAGATGATTCAAAGATTATTAGCACATTTAAGTGGACTTTTGATGAAAAAGAATTCAAAAATATCAAACGTTCAGACTTGTGGGCTAATTTGTTAGAAACACGAATTTATGACAAACTATCAGATGAATTAGCTGATGCTGTTGACGCAGCATATCCAGGGAAAGGATTGCCACCAGCAGATCAACTCTCTCAATCAGATTTGGAAATAGTAATTAATGCTCTAAACAATCGCAATATTATCCCACTTATCGCAATTGATGAGTTTTCATATGTTCGTAAAATAATAGAAGAAGGATTATTGGATACGACCTTTCTTAAGAAACTTCGAGATATTTCCTATTCAGGTAAAGCCTGTTTCCTGTATGCCGGAACCTATGACATTAAGGATATACCTAAAGAATATGGTCTGACAGGTGAGATGAATAACACATTAGCCATGCCAATCAATGAGATTGAAGATAATTACGCTAATGAATTAATAGACGTTTGTCCTAAATTACATTTCGACGAGAAGGCAAGAGGTCTCATTCGCTCTCTTTCTGGTTGTGTACCATATTGGATCCAATGGATCTGTTTAAATTGTGGAAAATTTGCTGTCGCCCAGAGACGTTGCCATCTAGGTTATAACGAGGTAAATTATGTGGTAAAAGTTATGACTGGAGAAATTCAACCAGGTAGAAAAGACACATGGCAGGCAATAGACGAGATAAATTTCTATAACAACCAAATTGATCCTAACAACATTGCCGAACATCAACTTATTTCTAGTATATCATATTTAATCAGAGAAAGTACTCACATCGAGCGTGGAGTTAGCATGGATGAATTAAATAGTTTATGGAACAAGTTTAGTGTTGAAGAGTCTATTCGGAGAAATATGGTACGCGCTCTAACCAGTCTTGAGGAAAGAGGAATTGTCAGACAATTCACAGATGAAACACGTGAAGTATATCGACTGAATGTTGATCTTTTCCGCAGGTGGTGGTATGTACATCATAGAGATCTTAAACGAGAGTTTTCACTTTAAAAGTAATAGATATGGAACCTTTTATTGTAAATAACGTAATCGAAAATGTTGACTCCCTTTTTGGACGTCAAAACAATATCAACGCCCTTATTTCATGTGCAAAACGCAGAGAAAATGCAGGAATAATTGGTGCACGTCGGTTTGGAAAGACAAGTTTGCTTAAGTCCATGTTGTCTTATATTGAATCTCATCCTGAGACGAATGCTTTACCTATATACTTTGATGTCAAAAATGAGACAAACATACATAGTAACACCCCCGAAGTATATTACACATTAGCCGCTATGTTGGCTAAAAAAATGTGTGAAAAAGAAATATTGAAAGAAGGAAATTATAATGTTTCAAGAAGATGTATATTGGAGGCGTCAACTGATTTATCAGATATGGTAGTCCAAATGAGTTCATGGCATCCTGAATATCAAACAAAAGCGTTCTTTAATTTGGTAGATGAGGTAAGTAAACACGGGAAATACGTATTATTGCTACTAGATGAAATAGATTCTCTACTTCTTGATGCATTAAATACACCATCAGATTTTGGAAGAATTAGAGGAGCAGCAACAGATAAGTCAGAAAAATTATCATTTTGGATTGCTGGAACTTCTTCATGGAAGTCAATTACCACAACGGTCGGCTCTCCAGAATTAAACTGCGGATTAGAGCAAATAAGGCTTTCCTCATTAGATAAAGAAGATTTTTCTGCTATGTGGAATTATGAATGTTCTCTCATAGAAGAAGATACAAACTTGCAACAAAAATTAATTTCACTTGAGGATGTAATTTTCTTAAAAACAGGTGGAATCCCTTATTATGCAAAATATATAGGGTCTAGTTTTATGAATGGAACTATTACAGAAATGCCTGATTATAGTATCCTTCGTGATTATTTGATGGAAGTTTATGAGAATAAATTTATGACTGATGCAGAACGGTCTGCTTTGATCCTTTTAGCCAAAGGTAGTAAAGTCTTTGCCAATACAGTTCCAGACGGAGTTAACTCTTTATTTTTGAAAGGTCTGGTAGAGAATAGTAATAATGATGAGTATTATATTGCAATACAATATTTGGCCGATTATGTTACTGCGGTAAATTCGAATAACATCTTAGAAACATCTTCTGACATAGAGAGGAAAGAACTTGATATGCTTGTAGACGAAATCATTAGGTTACGAATAGCCGTAAACAAATCATATAGAGACAAGCCCTTTTTGTCTACCGATGATGATTCTATTGATTTTCCAAATTTGAGAAAGCCTTGCACCGACGAATCTGCTCTGTTTGCCTTTGCGACATCTATGTATAAACTATATTATGAAGGCAGTAGCAAAGGGTGCCGACTTCCTGTCGGTTTTCATGACAATAAGTTTTCCAAAATGATAAGAGTCTTGCGCCACAAATGTGATCATCAGAATTGTGTGTCTGCATTAATGGATGATGACGAATTTTATGGTATGATAAACAATGGACATCATCCTATCTATTCTGAGCATTTTAGTAACATACAGAAAAATGTCCTTTTATTATTTAAGGACGAACTGTTGTCTATGCAAGAAAAATCTACTAGTAAAAAGCAGACGAAGCCCAACATTCCAATAATTCCTTCACAGCAGAAACAACTTGAAGAAGGCAAAAACTATGAAGGAGTAATTGTTGAGGTAAACAATCAATATGGTACTTTTTTGAACGTAAAATGCGCTTTGTTCCCATTTCCTTTACAAATTAACTCACAACGAGAAGATGTTTATGAGGATGAAGAAGTAATTTTTACAGCAAAAAACAAACCTAATGTAAAAGATCCTACTAAGCCATTTTGGGTGGCTGATGATGTTCATTTGAAAAATTGACAACATGAATAAAGACAATCTCTTTGACGGCGAGGGAGCCAGGCCTCATTTTGCGTCTATTGTGTATAATAGGCTAATGAGTCGTCAGTGGATTACTTATGCTGATGTGATGGCAGACTACATGTTTCTGGATTCTTCAGACAAATTGCCATATCGCATATCGAACTGTGACGACTATGGCGAATTAAGGAAGGCGTTCCGTGATGTATATCATGCTATCATCAATGAGGTTGGCGAAGGCAGTATAGAAGAACAAGGCAATAATCGAAATAAGAGTTTCAGATACGTAGGCGAGAATGGGAACCCTCTCGAAGCAATGATAAATGCGAGAGTTGTCAAGGACTTGAAAAAATATTGGGAGTTTTGTCAGGATTCTGCAGGCTTCTTCCCAGGTACATGGTTGGAATATTATTTTGCAGATTGTCAGGATCTGCTTTCTATCAAGACGAAGAAGGAAAAGGGAGAGCAAGTGATAAGTTCTGATGTAGACAGACATCAGACTAATATTGAATACCTCCCAATTCTATATGAGTCTATCAAGAATCATCAAGTCTTATCTATTGACTACAAACCGTACGAAGAGGATACGACAACTCTGACTTTCCATCCTCATTATCTGAAGGAATATAATGGGCGTTGGCATTTGCTCGGCTATGCAGAGGAGAAAGAAAAAGAGGGCGTTGATCTTGCGCTAGACAGAATAGCGAATAAGCCAAGAGAGGTGTACAATAAGGAGTTTATTTGTGCGCCAGAACGGTATTACGAATCATTCTTCAAGAATCTGGTCGGTGTAAGTCATCATGAAGGCTGCTCTCCTGATACAATCCACATTCGTGCACATACATTATATATACATAGGCTGATGGAGACCAAGAAACTCCATGAAACTCAGGAAACAGTTCTTCCTTTTGATGACCATGCGGATGGGAGTTATGGGGAGTTCACTGTCAATGTCGAAGTAAACAACGAGTTTATAGGGCGTATATTACAGATGGGGGACGGCTTGGAAATCGTATCTCCGAAAGAGGTTCGCGACATCTTTAGAAAGAGGGTGGCGAACATGGCAAAACTCTACGAATAATGGTTAGGTTAGACTTTTGAGGGTCTATGGAATTGTTCCTGAGGCTTGGAACAATTATAAAGGGAATAATTCTTTTTTTCTTGCTGAAAACGTCTTAACTTTGCAGCGTCAATCTTTGAAACCACCCCAGAGTTGACGCTGCAAACTTAGTGGTGGCAACCTAAATCTGACCTAAATATGAAAAATCAGATGACCAACACAAACGAAGGGGCTCAGGCCCGAGTAAGTAACCGCTCAATTGCCATGCATTTGACTGAGTTCGAAAGCCAGATGGAACAGGAGACCATCGAGGAGCAGTTGCTGCTAGCAGACCTTGAGTGTCAAGCTGAGCAAGACGCCATCTTGGATCAGATGATGCTGGAAGAACTCGCCTACGAGGCAGAACAGGATGCTGTTGCTGATGCCATGTACCTTGAGGAGCTCGCCTACGAAGCAGAGCAGGAGGCCATTGCAGATGCGATGTTCTTTGAGGAACTTGCATACGAGGCAGAGCTTGCGTGCTTCTGACCTCGACTCTCTACCCACTGCCACCCATCTCTACCGACACATAGAAGGGATGGGGGCAATCAAAAACCACTATAGTAACCAGAAAAAACACAAAACTATGAAGAACTACCAAACAACCAGTAACAACAGAACTAAAGTGATGAATACAGAAATGTATGATTACCTTTTTTTCAACCTGACCCCGAAAAGTCAAGTGAAGCCTACGGGCGTACAGAGTCGCATTCTTCGCAGGATCATTGAGAAACGTCTGGCTCAGACAGCTCATCGGAAAAACAAGGTAATTGTTCCTAATGAGTTGGAACCATTATATTGGCAAAATGATTTGGAAAATGCCCAGAATAATCATAACTTTGCATCGCAATACAAAAACTAAAAGTCAAACAACAAACTAAAAGTCTAACCCTTAAAAACTGATAGCTATGACAAACACAGCACTTCAGCTCATCGCCGCAAAGGCACTTCCGGCCCTCTCGGGCGAGTCATTAACCTACAATGCCGCCAAGAACGTGTACCTGACACTGGGCTACACCAGCGCAGCAGGTAACATGTACTACCAGGCAGTACGGTTCTCTAACCGTCTGGCCGTGTACTACGACATCGGTCAGGGATATGCCCGCACCTTCCTGAACGGCATCAAGCTGTTCTGTTGGGACGGTCAGAAGGCACAGCTCATAGCTCAGAAGTACTGGGGCGGCAGCGACTGGCGCGACTTCTCTGAGTACTTCGCCAAGGAGCAGAGCATCTTGATGCTGAAAGGCTTCCTGGAAGGGCAACTGAAGTTGCAGGGAGCACAAGTCAGCGACCAGGAACTGGCCAGCTTCGCAAGGGGCATGGTAGAGGAGACACAACGCAAGCAGTTAGCCTAAGGGCTACTGCCTGCGATAAGGACAACAAGAAGTTCAACCAAAAACCAACAAGACAATGGCAACACTGACCAAAGCAATCAACAAGAGTCTGTTTGACAGCATTCTGCCTACATACGGCAGCCCTCGCGTACATATCCCTACATGGGATAACAGTCAGAAGATGTTCATCTGCGACGAGTACGAAAGCAATAAAGGACACCGCCATTACATCGGTATACGTTTCTGCGATCGTATCGTCATCGTTGAGAAGGTGGGCCTGTACCACAGCTGGACCTACATCGACAGCATCGAGCTGTATGCCTTCAACGGGCAGAAGATGGAACTGATCCAGAAGCGCGACTATGACAAGGTGTTTCGCAACGAGGCATTCATTCGTCAGGAGTCAGAACTGATGGTGAAAGAGTTCTTGACTGGCGTCATGAAGACCCAGCGCATCTGCACACCGGTAGAGCAGATTGCAGAGCAGGCGCAGACACTGATCTCAGGATGCTACAAGAGCTTCCTCGACCCCGACTTCAACACACGTTTAACCCAGATACTCCCAAAACTTGAACAGCGATAAGACTATGGAGAACATGATCGACACACAGAACAAGCAGCAGGTGATGGCTTTCGAGCTGATTGCCAACACCAACAGTAGTTTCTTCCTTACAGGTAGGGCAGGAACAGGTAAGACAACCTTTTTGCGCAACGTGCAGAAGATGGTGGACAAGCAGTTCATCACACTGGCACCGACGGGTGTGGCAGCCATCTTAGCAGGTGGTGATACCATCCACTCGTTCTTCGGACTGCCTATGGATGTCTGCACGCCAGGCACGATGGGCAAGATGAGTGAGGCACGTATCCTGACGCTGATCCATACGGACACCATTATCATCGATGAGGTGTCGATGGTACGTTGCGACATCATTGATGCCATCGACTACACGATGCGCAAGACACTACGTTCATCGTTACCATTTGGTGGCAAACAGGTCATCTTTGTGGGTGATATGTTTCAGTTGCCACCGGTGCTGAAGCGTGGCGCAGAAGGGGAACTGATGAACGACCTCTACCATACGGATGACTGCTTCTTCTACAAGGCAGACGTCATCAAGCGCATGCGACTGGTGAAGATTGAGTTCCAGAAGGTGTACCGCCAGGAGGATCAGGACTTCCTGCGTATCTTGGAGAACGTCCGTCTTAACAAGGCAACTCCAGAGAACTTGATGCACCTGAACGAGCGTGTCTGCATGCCGACGAAGGATGATGGTGCAGTGATTACGCTGGCTTCGCTCAACAAAACAGCTGATGCTATCAACCAGAAGCGGCTGGCAGAGATTGACTCGGAGGAGTACACTTACGAGGGTACCGTTACGGGTCGGTTTGAGGAAAAGCGCTTCCCTGTGGACTTAACCTTGAAGCTGAAGGTGGGCGCACAGGTGATGTTCACCCGTAACGACCAGCAGAAGCGATGGGTGAATGGCACTATCGGTACCGTCACCAAATTGAGCAAGGACGAGATACAGGTGACAACGGATGGAGGGTCTACCTATGTGGTACCTAACTGCTCGTGGGAGTCGTACAGCTACGAATACGACAAGGAGGCACGGAAGATGAAGAAGGAACTTATGGGTACCTTCACTCAGTATCCGCTTCGATTGGCTTGGGCCATCACCGTTCATAAGAGCCAGGGTATGACGTTCGACAAGCTCTACCTTGACCTCAGCAGAGGTATGTTTGCAGCAGGCCAGCTTTATGTGGCACTGAGCCGTGTGCGTTCGCTTGATGGTCTGTTCCTGTCGCGTCCTATCATACCGCAGTATGCACATACTAGTCGTGAAGTATTGGCATATGCCAGTGGTTATAACGACGAACGGGTTATCAACAGCGAGATAGAGAGCGGCAAGGCTGTTTATCAGCTACTGCACCATCATGACTACGATGAAGCTGCCAAGCAGTATCTGCTATTGGTGCAGAAGAAGGCGCAAGCTGGTGACATCAAGGAAGCCATGCAACAGACCAAACGGTTCTTGGATACCGTCATCTGCGATGATGAGCTGTTCGGATGCATTGATGAGGTTCCTGCTTCGCTGATAAAGGCTGACCACTGGGCTCCGAAGTTCCTCGTCGCCTTACTAAGCCTCTATGCTGGCGAATACGAGCAGGCATTGGAGTGTGCGGATAGCGTGTTGGCACAGCATCAATGCCAAGAGGCGCTGTACGTAAAGTCGCGCTGTCTGGCTAAGATGGAGCGTTATCAGGAGGCAGATGCCGTGAACGTGCTGATGGGTGACGTGTTCGACATGTCAACACCAGATGCCAAGGTACTCTATTCGATAGCAATGCTCAACGAGCTGCATATCGGAGACCCAGGTCTGAACCTGATGCAGGAACTGATCAAGGCACGGCCCAAGTACAATAAAGGCATCCTGTCGCTTCGCTACCTGATGAAGCGGAAAGGGCTGGTGCTGGTGAAGACATCGGACGAACCTCGAGAGCTGGTGGACGACTTCAACTCGGACATGCCAGAGGAGGAGTTCTCTCAGAAGTTGGTGACAGCACGTGAGAAAGCGCCAAAGGCAGTAGAATACCTGCTTCGACTCATCAGGAAGCAGGTGTTCGAAGCCTAGCCCACTACCCCAGAAAATAAAACGACCAGGATAACAACCCAAAACTAAGCTACTATGAAAAACCCAAACCGACACATCGAAACACAGGACCTCTACAACGATCTGATAGAGGAAGTCAAGCACAAGGTTCACAAACTGAAGGAGTATGGACTGAGTGAGAAGGATATTGCTTCTCTCTTACGTTCAGAGCAGCCTTTGCTTCAACTGACTGTTAGCAAGAACTATAGGATTTTCTTTGGTGAGAAACGTACTGAGGTTTGCATGGAACCATTGGTTAAGGCTGTGTATCTTCTTTTCTTGAATCATCCGGAAGGCATTATCTTCAAAAATCTGCCTGACTACAGGAGGGAACTGACCTTCCTATATGACAAGGTTAGGCCTTGGGGACTAACCGAAAGAACACTGCAGAGCATCGAAGATGTTACGAATCCGACACTTAACTCTATCAACGAAAAGTGTGCTCGAATTAAGAAGACCTTTCTTCGCGTGATGGAAGCCGATATGGCAGAGCATTACTTTATAAAGGGTACACGAGGAGAACCAAAGGGAATCGATTTACCTCGAAATCTGGTTATATGGGAGTTGGACACAAAGTCACAAGGCTTGTGAATGGCCGTTCGCAAGCCTTGTGATTCAAAATAATGACTTTGACTGATTATTAATACCTAAATTTGCAACAAGACTAATAAGACATAATGAATATGAAACAGAATGGTAAAGTGGCGTATACGCCAGAGTTCGTAGAAAGCCTGAAGGACGGGCAAGTGTTTGTGTTTGGAAGTAACCTTATCGGATATCATTCCGGAGGGGCTTCATTGGTGGCCATGCAGCGTTTTGGTGCTGTATGGGGGCAGGCAGAGGGTCCGCAAGGACAGTGCTATGCCATCCCTGTGGATATCAGAGGGGAAGCAGTTGAGAATGTCTCTGCCTATATGAAGCGGCATATAGACAAGTTCATTGCATACGCTAAAGCACATCCTGAGCTGTTCTTCATGGTCATCCGAGTTGGCTGTGGCAACGCTGGCTTTGATGAGGAGTTCGTAGCTCCTTTCTTCAAAGAGGCCATGATGATGGACAATGTAAGTCTGCCTAAGTCTTTTGTGGAGATTTTGAAGAGAAGTGAGACAGTCAAAAAGGACGATTCGAAGCAGAGAGTTTTCAATCTCATCATTCTCGATGAGAGTGGGTCAATGGGTACCATTGCAAAACAGGCAGTCAGTGGACTCAACGAGACTTTTCAGACCATTAGAAATGCCCAAAAGGAACACCAAGAGCAGCAACATTTCATTTCGTTTGTAACGTTCAATAGTGCCAGAATCAAGAGCGTGATGAATCGTCAAAAGGTTGAAAGCGACAAGAAGTTGAAGTGGACGGACTATAAACCAGATGATTGCACTCCCTTGTTTGACGCAATGGGTCGGTCATTGAATGAGCTCAAGAACCACGTATCTGACGAGGATGTTGTGCTGGTCACCATTATTACTGACGGATATGAAAACGCTTCGCGAGAATATAGTGGCCGTGACATTAAGACTCTTGTGGCTGAACTAAAGGCCAAAGGCTGGGTGTTCGCATATATCGGCACCAATCAGGATGTCGATGCTATCGCTGACGACATGGGTATTCGTAGCAGAATGCACTATGAATATTCAGATTTAGGCGCTTCAGAAATGTTCCGTACTGAGAGTCGCAGTAAAAGAGAATTTTATGCCAGACTACATCGAGAAGGGAGAAACTTTATGAAGGAAGAATGCTACGACTATTTCGATTCAAACAATCAAGATGAGGATGAGCCTGAAAAAAAGCCAGATATTACATGGGATGTAAACGATGATAGTTCTTCTTCCCAAATTGTAGATAACAGCAATGATGATAAGCAGGATGAAGAAGCGGTTAGCCAGCAGCAAGAGGATGCACAATCAGTTGTAACCACTGAAGAACTCGAAGAACCCAAGGGATTCTGGGAGAAAGTTAAGAACAGATTAAAAGGTTAAGCTATGAGCGATTTTGAGTACATTATTCAGCAAGTGAAGAAATTCCACTATTCTGGGTGGAACGATGAAGAATTGAGGAAGTGTGTAGATATGTTGCCAGGATTGACCAGAGAGCAGCAGGTTTCACTCTTTCGCAGTAAATGGATAGAGCATGAGAAGACGCTCAAAGAGGCCATCTTCAATCTTCTGTTCAAAGATAGGATTGAGGAACGGGACAAGAAGATTAAAGGCATGAACGTGGACGAACTGATTGATAATCTCCACGATGAGAATGGCTATGGTAAATTCATTGTCATGGAAATGAAAGAGCGGTATGATTCTCTTGAAGACGAGGATAAGGTAAAGATTCTCGATACGTTGTCGGAAACCACTAAGGCAAACCAGAAGTGGGCTGAGGGAAAAAGAAAGCAGATGAAAAGTGACAAGTAGTTAGTATGCCAGGACAAAGAACCCAATACAGACAAGGTCAAGGGAGAAACAGTCAGTTACCACTGGATTTCTCGTATGCTCAAGTGCAGCCACAAGCGCTTGAAGTTGAAAAAGCGGTGCTTGGTGCACTTATGATAGACAAGGATGCATACCTTGTAATAAGTGAGTTATTGCGTCCTGAAAGTTTCTATGAGCCGCGCCATCAGAAGATCTTTGATGCTGTAAGACAATTGAGCATGAATGAGAGGCCCATCGATGTATTGACCGTGACTGAGCAATTGAGCAAGAATGGTGTACTGGAAGAAATCGGAGGACCTGGTTACATTGCAGAGCTGAGTTCGAGGGTGGCCACGTCTGCCAATATAGAATATCATGCCAATATTGTAGCAGAGAAGTTTATTTCACGACAGTTGATTACATATACAAGCACCATTGGGAAGAAGGCTTTTGACGAGACATGCGATCCAAAGGACGTTATTGCAGAGGCAGAAAGTATGCTGTTTGATATTGCCCAGACCAATGTAAAGAAGGATTACGTACACGTTAGTCCCTTGATAAAGGAAGCTTCTCAGATTATGATGGCCGCCTCGAAGAATAATGGTGATGTGACTGGAATATCAACTGGCTACAAAAGACTTGATGAGCTCACAAGCGGATGGCAAAATTCAGATTTGGTCATTATTGCAGGAAGGCCGGCAATGGGTAAAACGGCTTTTGCCTTGTCGATGGCTAAGAATATTGCTGCAGACCAGAATGTGCCGATGGCCTTTTTCTCTCTTGAGATGTCAGGTGTACAACTTGTCAATCGTCTTATAGCCAATAATTGCGAGATAGAGGGTATGAAAATCCTCAACGGTTCCTTGAATGCAGAAGAATGGGAAAGATTTGATAAGCGTATCCAGCACCTGATAGACGCACCTTTATATATTGATGACACCCCAGGCCTATCTGTTTTTGAATTGAGAACCAAAGCGATGAGATTAGTAAGGGAGCATAAAGTGCAACTAATCATGGTTGACTACCTGCAACTGATGAATGCAAATGGAATGCGCTTTAATAGCCGTCAGGAGGAAGTATCTACAATATCCCGTTCTCTGAAGGTTCTTGCAAAAGAGTTGAATATCCCAGTACTCGCCCTTAGTCAATTGAATCGTGGGCTAGAAGCAAGAACTGGCGCAGATGGTAAACGACCGATGCTCTCTGATCTTCGCGAGTCTGGCGCTATTGAGCAGGATGCCGATATGGTGATATTCGTGCATCGTCCAGAAAAGTTTGGCCTGACACAAGGACCAAATGGTGAGGATTATTTGGGGAAAGCAGAAATCATCATAGCAAAGCATCGCAAAGGAGCGACAGATACCGTACTATTGAATTTCAAAGGTGAATATACTCGATTTGAAAACCCTGAGGACAATATGCTTGGCAGTTTTGGGGGTGAAATATTAGGATCCAAAATCAACGGAGATAATAATCATCCCATTGGTGTGAATTCCTTTGAAGAATCGCCCATTGAACTTCCTCCACCAATAAACAGTCCAGCACCTTACTAAAAGTATGAGCATAGAAGAAGTAATAGACAGGGCTGTGCAACTGAATCAAGAAATTGAGATTGAGTATTGTACTAGGAATGGCAGAGTTTTTACATGTAGAATCGCTGACATAAAATACTCCAACTACTACGGAGGATTGTATATTCAGGCTTTCCGACTCGACATGGGTGAAGAGCGGACGTTTAAAGTCAGCAGAATTCTAAGTGTTAACGGTCACGCCTTCTCTCGGATATTTTGGAAACAAATAGGTGATGATTTTAAACGAATATATTAACAAGTAGCAATATGGAATGGCATATAATAGGAATTTTAGCTTTTATAGTGATATACAACCTCTATCGCTACTATCATGAGGATAATGATAATGATTATAGTCCTGTCACAACAACTACACCAGAAAGTAATCATATAGAAGAAACGTGTATGGAAGAGACAATAAGCACAAGGCAATTGGCTTTAAAAACCATCGAGAATATCGGGAGCAAGCCAGAATACACTGAAGAGGGACGGATTCAATTTGAGTATCAGGGAGTGATATTCCTGATGGAGGCAGTTAACGACTGTATGTTTGTGAATCTGATATGGCCATGGTGTCATAGCTTCTCAAAATTCGACATTGACGAGTTCGCAAGGGTTCGCCAGGTGGTGAATGACATAAATATGCGGGGGACTTTGTCTGTGTTTTATGGTATTACGGATTCAGATGACGTGGCTGTGCACATTAAGAAACATTTCTTGTTTGTGCAGCAGATACCTGATTTGGAAGGCTATTTGAAGCTAACGTTGGATAGCTTCTTCAGGACAGCCAGGACATTAGATATTGAAGTTGAGAAATGTAGATTGCAGGAGTGTGAGCGATAATTTTGAGAATAATTTAGTAACTTTGCGCTGTCAACAGCGCGAGGCTGCTTACGCTCGGCAAATGAAAGCTGGCTTTCTTTGCTCTCGCTTAATCGCAGCCTTGTCAACAAAAATTGGAAACGATGGGAAAAGTAAAAATGTTGGGAGCATTGGTAGGTGATATCATCGGATCAACGTATGAATGGTACAACACAAAAAGGACAGACTTTGAGTTGTTTGAGAAAGGTTGCCGTTTTACGGACGACTCTGTGATGACGTTAGCAGTGGCAAAATGGTTAATTGAGGACGAAAACCATAGTGCGGCCCAACTTATAAAATGTATGCAGGAGTTGGGAAGAAAACATCCTGATGCAGGCTATGGTGGCCATTTCTATTCATGGCTATTTACCGAGAATCCTCAGCCCTATAATAGTTGGGGCAATGGGGCTGGAATGCGTGTGAGTCCTGTGGGGTTGTATGCTAAAACGTTGGAAGAGGCGTTGGAGTTAGCGGAGATTACAGCATCTGTAAGCCACAACCATCCCGAAGGAGTGAAAGGTGCACAGGCAATTGCTGCGAGTGTATTTCTTTGCAAAGAGGGGAGGTCGAAGCAGAAAATCAAGGAGTATGTAGAGCAAACTTTTGGCTATAATCTACATCGTACTATTGCTGAGATTCGTCCAAGATATGGATTCGATGTGTCATGTCAAGGCAGTGTTCCTGAGGCTATCATTGCATTCTTGGAGGGAAATTCGTTTGAGGAGGTCATTCGTCTGGCGATATCTCTTGGTGGCGATTCCGATACTATTGGCTGCATGGCAGGAGCTATTGCTGCTTGTCGCTATCCAATACCTGATGATATTGCTGAACGATGCGACAGTCTTTTGACTGGGGATTTACGAGATATTAAGGATAGGTTTTGTGACTTCATCGACAAAAGGAGCCCTTATGTTAAAAAGCTGACAAGGGATAATTATAAAGAATGTACAGGCTTGGATATTATTGCTTTTTCATCTGCTGCTCCTGGTGCGATGGGAGATGCTGGTGCTGTTGAAGTGGTAACATCCAAGGGAGAAGTGTACTATGCTAATCCTTTTTATGAAGACATAGAAATGGAACAGGTATTTCAGGTTTGTCCACCATTATCCGAATGTCGATTTGGAGTCTTTGGCGGAGGAGTAATACCAGAAGGATGGCAAACCATCTATCTAGGATTTGGCAATCATCTTGTTCTACATGAGTCTATCAGTGAAGATTTTCGTAAAGAGGCAGAGCAGTCGGAAATAAAGGAAGTAGGTGACCTATATAACAAATGGATAGATATCATTAAGAGATTATTAGCTAACAGAAATGCTTAAAGCTAAAGCGATAAAGAGAATGGTAATAATTTGTCTGATAGTTGCAGCCCTTATAACAATTAAAGTTATTTGGGTGGTAAGTGCGACTATCGGACATGGCTCTTTCGAAGGTGAACGAAAAGAGATTGTCCGTCGGGCAAACTATCTCACCTCAATGGTCTGCACTACTCCACAGGACTTACTCAACGAAATGCCAAGTGGTATTGGTGCCCAGTTCCAAGGGGAGTGGGCTATTTATAGTTGTTCCATGACATCGGCTGCATTGGCTAATATCGCTATACTTTATCCACAGAACAAGGAACTTGCGATTAAGTTTATCGGACAGATAATTGATATTGCTATGTCTGAGGAGATACGGGAATACGACAAGCTACGCTGGAGAGAAGACCCGATGGATGGCATCTATGGGAATCTGAGCCACATCTCATATTATAGCCATTTAGCATGGATGATTAGCAGATACAAGCAGATAGGCGGTGATGGTAAATACGATGACCTATATCATTCACTTTGCAAAGCTATGAACCGCAGGATTCGGCAGAGTAAGTCATTGAACTTACCAACTTACCCAGGTGAATACATATACATACCTGATATGCTGGTTGCAATAGTCGCATTGGCCAATTACTCCAGTCAGTACGATGGAAAATACTCTACTACTGTGAATATGTGGGTGGAAAGAGCCAAGAAGGAGTGGATAGACAAAGAAACGGGATTGGTTGCGTCATTTCTGGAAGTTTATAATGACAGCATACGGATAGTGTTACCGGTGAAAGGGTCGTATTCTGCCCTTAATTGTTACTATCTGTCATTGGTGGATCCAGAGTTCGCAAAGGAGCAATATGATTATCTGATGAAGAACTATAAGCAGGGATTCCCATTTGCCGGTATAAAGGAGTACCATGATAGAACTTGTCTGTTTGGCATGGATATTGATGCAGGCCCGATTATCTTCAATCTCAGTCCGTCTGGAACAGCCTTTGCCATTGGCTGTGCCACAAGTCTGGATGATATGGAATTCAGGAACAAACTCCTGAAAACAGCAGAATTAGGAGGGAGTACAGTAACGTGGTTTGGTAAGAGCCATTATCTGTTAGCTAACCTTGCACTTGTCGGGGAAGCCATTGTCCTTGCTATGCGGACTTCTGCACCACAAACTCGAATGTAAAACAAAAATTAAAAGCATAAAGAACGGGATCGGAGCCTTATCCTATAAAGCCCCAGCGCGTCATCACGACGAACTGGGGCAAACGATATATGGTCAAAGCAAATACTTTTCTATCTTGCGATGAACCAAGCCAACATGAATACCGTAAAAGCAAAGCAAGGCAGGAAGATGCCTAGCATCAGATAGAAAATCCGAGCAGAGAACCAGATGCCTGCGTTCGACAGGGTTTCATCCAAATCACGATGGAACTTAGAAAGTTTCTTCCGTTCCGTCTCCTCTGATTCCTCGAATACTTTCTTCAATTCTTCTTTGAATTCAGCGTGTTCCTTATCCTGGCTATCAGTAAAGCCATTAAGCAGGGCCGCCATAAAATTCACATGACTATTAAAAATTACCTTCAAATCATGCTTGGCACTTTCTCCGATTATCACTTCTGGCTTCGAGTCCATTATGCCTGAGGCAATCTCCCTCATCGCTTCTACAAACAGTTCAGACTTTGCGATCCAGTCATTCATATTTTCATTCATGGTTGCCAGTTCATGCTTACCATTCTCTATTTGTTGCAAGCCATCCTTCACTGTCAACAGTTCGACACCCAGCATGTTGAGCATCTCGTTGAGAGATTCCAACTCACTATTAAACTCTTTCTTTTTCTCGGCCTTCTGGTCGAGGTGATTCATCATGGCCTCTAAATCGAGGCTTTCCTTTTTTATATTATTATTCATAAAAGATCATTTTTTAATTTACAATCCTCGTGAACGACGTATAGGACGCTGGTGCATCTGACGTGCCTGTCGAGCGCAGTGACGCGCCCACTCTATATCATCCTCATCGTCTTTTCTACCCCAATTGCTTTCAGGTGCACCACCACCGCCACACGACTCTGCAATCTCTGTTGCTGCATCGAGATAGTTGGCAAACAGCAGGAAGGCTGTTTTCTGAGCATCTGCTATCGTAGCGCACAGATCCACTTCCATCGTCCCAAGTTCATCCAACAATGCTTTGTCAGCTACCATAGGGATGTCAACGGGATGAATACTACCATTCCATTCGATTTCGTGATGAACCATCTCAGGAGTATTCTGCTCAGGCTTTATAATAGGTAGCGTCTCATCTCTTGTCGGTAACTGCGACCTCAACTGTTGTGTATTCACTTTCACAGGAGCAACAGGACGGGAGGCTGTCTGCATACTTTTCGGAGCAATCGTCTGGGTGTGTACACTCTTGTCCTGATGCAGTTTAGCCCATGTGTTCATGATACGGGATGGAGTAAGGCTTCGGCTGTGGCCTAACAGTGTGGATTTGTAGAAGGAGTTACCTTTCTTCACCACATAGCCGACAACCTTGCCGTCATTACTGCGTTTTACATTCACGCCATAGCCCTTTGCCTTTAACTTACTCTCGTAAGTGTTCCAGTCGAATGAGTCCATCGTCTTTAGCGCATCAATACAGGCATTGGTCACTTCGTTTATGTTCCAGTCGCGCTTTTTCATCGACTGAATCCATCCACGTTGTTCGTTGATTGCATTTGCAGCAGCCATTGCGCGTTTGCGTATCATATAAGAGTTGTTCGTATTACCCTCCATGTCGATACGGTTGGCGTTGATGTGAAGATGAAGAATCTGTCCCTTGCTGTCTCGGTGGAGTGACACGACATACTGGCTATTCGCAAGATTGGTATGTCCATTCTCCTTACGACCATCGTTCTTCAAGTACACCTGTGCATCGAACTCTCGAATGAAGTCATCGGCCAGTTTCTGCCAATCGGCCATCGTCCAGTTCTCCGTCTCTTCCTTGGCGGGAGAGACTTCGATGCGAATGGCTGTCTTGTAAAGATGGTTATAGCGATTGATTTTCTCGCGATACTTCTGTTGAAGGATGAGCATTCTATCCCACATTGAAGAGGAAGTGATGTTCTCTGGCAAGCAGTGAACCATCACAACCTCACTCTTCTCCTTATCCACGGAGTAGCGTACCGCATTACAACCGTGTGTGATTACGTCAGCTAATGCTACCATATAATCTATAGTTCAAGTTCATACTAATCTCTCATTTTATTAAGGATTTCATCCCACTGGGCAATGACTCTGGTGATAGCTCTTACCCACTGACGCATGAAGTCATCGTCATCAAAGTAGCATCTGATTTGCTCCTGCGTTTTGCCTTTTAGGGCATTGCGGACATGCACCATATCGCCACGAGCATCTGCCAGTTGGTTATACGCTTCAATCTCACTGTCCGTCAGATGTAGCTTCGGCTCATGGCAGAGCGCACACCTGCGGCTGTAGTCGCCTTTAGTAAGTCCACACATAGCGGCCTTCTCAGCTATCTGGGCATCTTCGATGTCATTGACACGGTAGTCAATATGATGAAGCCTCGGGGGCTTCCTCTGAATTATACGCTTTCTCATATCGTAAAACAAGTTTCGTTTTTGTGCTGTGGGGCAGTCCAATGCGAGCTTGCGAGCATTCGAGAATCCATTGGATGGACAAAGCGGCTATTGCCGTTTTCGTCCGACATTGGTACCTCTTGCAACAACGGTTTGAAAAGCCGTCGGACGATCTACACTTCGACTGAAATCCTCGGTGTAGTGTTTTATGCTCAAAGCTAAAACGCTTTACCCGCAAGGGACTGCCATTAAGTCTATTTGTCTCCCATTTCGTTCAAGTTGTCTTTTCTGAGGTAGTTATCAAGTTCTTTAATTTGTCTCAGGTATTCGAAGGCCTTTTCCATACCGTGGCTTGCATTATTCTGCGATATGTTATCAACTTTGACTTCCGCATATTTCAATGCCATCTGGGTCTGATAAATACTCTCTTCTTCACGCAGTCTTTGATCTTGACATCTGGAATTGAAAACAGTCTTCCCCTTGTCATGAATTTCATCAAGAAACAGCAATGTATGAATACTGACAGAGCTGTTAGACATTGTCGATATTAGACCCGAATTATTCAACATTCTGATAATGTCAGAGACGGTTTCAACATCACAATTACAGAATTCAGCAAGGTCTGCATCGGATATTAATGTCTGACCTGAATGTAAATAAGAATTCCATCCTGGTCTGGCATAATTGTAACCATTATCAGTACATGTGTGTTTTAACAACACAGTCAGCACCTTCATAATATTAACACCATTCTTGCTCTCGGCAAGAAAATCAACCTGACTCTCGGTCAGGACAAAATCATAAAAAATATTCATTGTTTAAATAATTTATTCCCATAAATAATGTTTATGCGTCTTCTATTTCGCATATTCCTTCAATAATGCATCTCTAACAAATAACAAACGTCCTTGCTTGTTGTTGCCATTCTTGATATGAGGAAATTTGTCCTTAATACGTCGCATGTGATCTTCGGATATTCCGAGTATTTTCGCAGCAACACTAACAGGCACCATCTCTAATTGAGGCTCCTCACACTTTTTTAACTCACTCACAACTATCTTTGCAGCCTTGTAGGCTATAGCATCGATAGAGGTCTGATCTATTTTAAAAATGTCCATTGTATATTATGTTTTTTAATTTTTGCTGCAAAATAAGTGAATATCTCAGACATAGGCTACTTCTGAAAATTTCTATTCGTGAATTAACACTTCACGAAAAATATAAGATCTCAAATAAGTATAAAAAATCCAAGAACGCCAGATAGGGACGTTCTTGGATTAAAAAGGAATGGTAATTTTAAACCTTAATTCAGAGATGAAACGGTAGTTAAATTTTGCCATCTATTTTAGCCATAGCATCTACAATAGACTCGTCGAGGCGTTTGGCATATACTTGTTCCGTCATACGTTGAGATGCATGTCCAAGTATGTGCTGCACAATATTCATGGGGACATCACCACTATTAAGAAGCAAAGTGGCTCCGGTATGACGGGCCCAGTGCGAGCTCACGGGTTTGTCAATACTCGCATTCTGAGCCACCACCTTCAAGTATTCATTATATTTCACATTACTTATAATAGGAAGGTGGTTATTGTACTTCTTCAAAATGGCAAGTGCTGGCTTCAAAAGTGGAATGGTAAAGGTCTGGCTTGTCTTTGCACGCGTACCTATATATACTTTCATACCCTTGACTTTCTCAATCTTTTCAGCATCGAATGTACTCAGGTCAACATAGGAAAGGCATGTGTAGGTCTGGAACACGAACAAGTCTCTTACTCGTTGAAGGCTTTCTGTTGGCAATTCCATGTCTCTCACAGTGGCAAACTCCTGGGGTGAGAGGTATTTGCCAATGCCCCCCTTCGACTTTTCCTTCTCAATGCGCACCCACTTGTAGGGATTGCGTTTGATGTAGCCTTCATCAATAGCATCAAGAATGAAGGAATTGAGGAAACGATGGTAGTTGTTCCACTTCGAGTAGGGTTTCAAACCTCTCGCAGCCAGATGTTCGTCAAGAGCGATGATGTTCAGGTCGGTGATGTCCTCGAATTCCGCAATCTTTCCCCAGCCTCTGAAGAACTTCATGAATCGGGTGTAGCGTTCTTGGCTGTCTTCGGCTTTGCCATACTGTCGGATCTTCATTCGCTTATCACAGAAATCAAGAAAGTTGATGTTGCCAGACCTCAATCGTTTCAGCCTGTCTGGAATGCTGAAGATGTCGATGCTACCCTCGGTCATCATGTTAACAACGACTTGTCGCACATCAATCATCAGCTTCTCCAGTGTCTGGTTCAACTGGATAGCATCAACGCGGTTAGTTACTGTACCACGGTGCCACTGCTTCGGAAGGAGCCTAACGCCCGTAGTCATATACTTCTGCTTTCTTTCGAAAGTAACTCGCAGCTCAACTGCTGCCTCTTTTGTGGCCGAAGCCGTCTTGTGTCTGTTGTACACAAATTCTACTAATGGTGTCTTATTCATATAAAAATCATTAAATGTATTACAATTCTATTTTGTCGGTCGGGGTTGTAATACATCCTGTAATACATTTAGGCTTTATGATGTCGTAAGACCAACCATGATGCCGTATGCATTTTCAGCGGTGTCCATCCCCTTATTAGCCTCGCTTTCAGCGGGTTAAACTAATAAGGTGCTGGTAATCAGATACTAAAAATGGGAACCCGTAAGGTTCCCATTTGTGCTATTTTGCGGAGAGAGAGGGATTCGAACCCCCGGTACCTCTCGGTACGGTAGTTTTCAAGACTACTGTAATCGACCACTCTACCATCTCTCCAGTGCTCGTTTGTCTCAAAAGCGGGTGCAAAGGTACTTAGATTTTCGTAATTAACCAAATTTTAAGCCAACTTTTTATAATTAATTTGGAATTTCAGTCACTTCTTTGTACCTTTGCAGCGTGATTTATCCGAATAACTTCGAGCAAAAACTCGGTTTCGACGAGGTAAGGCGGCTGCTGAAAGAGCGTTGCCTCAGTACTCTGGGCAAGGAGAAGGTCGATGAGATGGCCTTCTCCACGGATGCTGCTGAGATAAACGAGTGGCTGCGGCAGGTGCGCGAGTTCCGAAGGCTGCAGGAGGAGAAGGACGGATTACCGATGCAGTATTTCTTCGACGTCAGGGAGGGCATCAAGCGCATCCGGTTGGAGAACACGCATCTGGAGGAGGATGAGGTGTGGGACCTGAGACGGTCGCTGGAGACCATCGCAAGTATCGTGAAATATCTGAACGATGCCGAGGAATACATCACCGACCCTGTAGCCCACATCGCCCTGGTAGAATACAAATACCCCAGCCTGCAGAAGTTGACAGAGGGTGTTGCGACCTTCCCCGCCATGATACGCCGTATCGACTCGATACTAGACAAGTTCGGCCGCATCAAGGACTCAGCCTCTATGACCCTGGCCGGTATCCGCCACGACCTGGAAAAGACACAGGGCAGCATCTCACGTACCTTATATACTATACTGCATGCGGCTCAGAAAGACGGTATCGTGGATAAGGATGCTGCGCCGACAATGCGCGACGGGCGACTGGTACTGCCAGTGGCCCCGGGTGTAAAGCGCAGGATCAGTGGTATCGTGCACGACGAAAGTGCCACGGGAAAGACTGTCTTCATAGAGCCTACCGAAGTGGTGGAGGCCAACAACAAGGTGCGCGAACTCGAAGCCGCAGAGCGCCGCGAGATCATCCGCATACTGACCGTATTCACCGACGAGGTGAGGCCGCACGTGCAGGAGATACTCGGCTCGTACGAGTTTCTGGCACAGATAGACCTGATACAGGCCAAGGCGGAATTCGCCAAACTGACCAAGGGTGTGGAGACGAAGACCGACGTTCTCTCGGAGCCCTATCTCGACTGGATACAGGCCAAGCATCCGCTGCTGCAACTCTCATTAGAGAAACAGGGGAAAAAGGTGGTGCCGCTGGACATCGTGCTGAAACCCCTGAACCCCGAAGACCATAAAGAGCCTACAGGTCGGCTGCTCATCATATCAGGCCCCAATGCAGGCGGAAAGTCCGTGTGCCTGAAGACCGTCGGCCTGCTGCAGTATATGCTGCAATGCGGCCTGTCGATACCCGTCAGCGAATACTCCGTGACGGGCATCTTCGACAGCATCATGATCGACATCGGTGACGAACAGAGTATCGAGAACGACCTCTCGACCTACTCCAGCCATCTGCTGAACATGAAGCAGATGATGAAGCACGCCAACGCTCGGACGCTGCTGCTGATCGACGAGTTCGGCGGCGGCACGGAGCCCACCATCGGCGGTGCCATCGCGGAGGCCGTGCTGAAGCAATTTTGGCAGAAGGAGGCATTCGGTGTGATTACCACCCACTACCAGAACCTGAAGCACTTTGCAGAGGATCATCCCGGCGTAGTGAACGGGGCAATGCTCTACGACCGCCACGAGATGCAGCCTCTCTTCCAACTCAGTATCGGACAACCCGGCTCTTCATTCGCCATCGAGATAGCCCGCAAGACCGGCATCCCCGAGGAAGTAATCCGCGATGCCTCCGACATCGTAGGCTCAGAGTATATTCAGAGCGACAAGTATCTGCAGGACATCGTGCGCGACAAACGCTACTGGGAAGGCAAGCGACAGACCATTCACCAGCACGAGAAGTCGCTGGAGAGCAAGATCAACCGCTACGAAGACGAACTCAACGAGATAGAACGCCAGCGCAAGGAGATCCTCCGCAAGGCCAAGGAACAGGCCGAGGAACTGCTGCGTGAGAGCAATAAGAAGATCGAGAACGCCATCCGTGAGATCCGTGAGGCCCAGGCCGAGAAGGACCGTACCCGAATGGCCCGTGAAGAACTGAACACCTTTAAGGAAGAACTCGATACCATCGACACCCGCGATAACGACGAGCAGATCGCCCGCAAGATCCGTCAGATCCAAGAGCGCAAGGAGCGTCGCGAGAAACGAAAGGCAGAGAAAGCCGAAAAGGACACAAAGGGGTCAGGCACCTCTGTGCCCTCTCCAGAAAAGACACAGAAGTGCCTGACCCCTTTGTGTCCTGGCGACACCGTGCGCATCAAGGGACTGACTTCCGTAGGCGAGGTGGAGAGCATCGATGGCAAAATGGCCGTCGTGATCTTCGGTGGCATGAAGACAAAGATGCGCGCCGACCGTCTCGAACACGCCGAGAGGCCCAGGTCAGAACAGACGAAGTCCGAGGAGCGTAACAGCAGCATAGCAGGCTCCTACGCAATGGTCTCCAAAGATACCCGCGACGTGATCGACTCCCGTAAACTAAACTTCCGCCAAGACCTTGATGTGCGAGGCATGCGAGGCAACGAGGCTATCAACGCCGTTACCTATTTTATCGATGACGCCATCCTCGTAGGAATGCCCCGTGTTCGTATCCTGCATGGTACTGGGACGGGCATCCTGCGTCAACTGATACGCCAATATCTGAGTACCGTCCCCAACGTATCCAACTACCGCGACGAGCACGTGCAATTCGGCGGCGCAGGCATCACAGTGGTCGATTTGGAGTAAAATCATTCTCTTGATTTAGATTAAGTGTGCGCACACAATTTTGATAAAAAAGCCAAAAACATTTGGCTAAGTGTCTGATTTGCATTACCTTTGCACCCGAAATCTTCTAAAGGATAACACGGTCCTCGTGATGAGTGCCCGTCTAAAGTATAGAAATATGAGTTTATTAAAGAAAGTAAGTGTTAGCCTGATGGCTCTGATGCTGGCGCTGAATGTAGAGGCAGGAGGCAATGCAAAGAGCACAAAAACGTCAGGTTTCAACTGGAACCCTATTATGGATGCAATCATCCAGGTAGAAAGTGGAGGAAATCCCAACGCTAAGAGCGGTAACTCGGTAGGCGCCATGCAGATTACCCCGATTCTCGTCAAGGACTGTAACATCATCCTCGAAAAGCGGAAAAGCAAGAAGCGTTTCACGATGGCTGACCGCTACAGCGTAGAGAAATCCAAGGAGATGTTTCTCCTGATCCAGTCGTATCATAACCCGGAGAACAATGTTGAAAAAGCAATCCGAGCCTGGAACGGCGGACCTAAGTACAGCGTACGCGCCACGAACAGGTATTACAACAAGGTTATGAGTAAACTGAAGTAGAATATCTATTTCAAGAACTATAAGAGTCCGGTTGTCAAGACATAAGAACTTGACAACCGGACTTAATTTTAAATAAATCCTAAATTATTTGCTTATGTGAGCGACAATGACTATCTTTGTCCCCTGAATAAGGAACTAAAAAGTAATTGACTATGACACTGATTATCGTATTAGTAGTAGTGGCGGTCCTGGCACTGATGTGCGTCAGCCTCTACAACAACCTTGTGAAACTGCGCAACAACCGTGAGAACGCTTTCGCCAACATCGACGTGCAACTCAAGCAGCGCCATGACTTGATTCCCCAACTGGTGGCTACAGTCAAAGGCTATGCCCAGCACGAGAAGGAACTGCTGGAGCGTGTAACCCAAGCCCGTACTGCCGCCATGAACGCCACGGGCATCAACGACAAGATACAGGCCGAGAATGCCCTGTCGAGCGCCTTGGCCGGGCTGAAAGTATCCGTAGAAGCCTATCCCGACCTAAAGGCCAACCAGAACTTCCTGCAACTTCAGGAGGAGATTTCCGACATTGAGAACAAGATTGCCGCTACGCGCCGCTACTTCAACACCGCCACCCGCGAACTGAACAACGCCGTACAGACCTTCCCATCGAACATCTTCGCCGGCATGTTCGGTTTCCAAAAGGAGCCCATGTTCGAGATTCCACAGGCCGACCGTGCCACCATCGAGAAGGCTCCCGAGATCAAGTTCTGACCTGTCATGAGATACGTTGGTATCCAGAGCCAGATTGCGCGCAACAACATGAAGAGCATGTTGCTGCTCATTGCTTTCCCCCTCATCCTACTCGGTATGATGTGGGTGTTTCTGGCCATCATCAACTACTTCAGTACAGGCTATTACGACCAGGCAGGTTACTTTGTGAACCAACTCGACGCCGACTCGGTGAATTGGACCTTCACGAAGATTGCCCCCTGGGTGGTCATCGCCGTGGGCATCTGGTTCATCATCGCCTACTTCAGTAATACAAAGATGATCCAGCGGGCTACGGGTGCCCAACCCCTGATGCGAAAGGAAAATCCACGCGTATATAATATTGTGGAGAACCTCTGCATGACATGCGGAATGGATATGCCAAAAGTGAACGTGGTCGATGACCCGCAACTGAACGCCTTTGCCAGCGGTATCGACAAGGGGTCCTATACCGTCACTGTCACCACAGGTCTGCTCGACCGTCTGAACGATGAAGAACTGGCAGGTGTGATCGGTCACGAACTGACGCATATCCGCAACCACGATACCCGTCTGCTCATCACGAGCATCATCTTCGTGGGCATCATCTCAACTGTAATGTCACTCGTAGTGCGCATGATCTACAACCGTATGTGGTGGGGAGGCTTCAACAGCAACCGCAACGAAAAAGGTAACGGTCTGTCTGTGATGGCCGTCATGATTGTCGGTGCTATCTGTGCCGGCATCGCCTACCTCTTCATCATGCTCACCCGCTTCGCCATCTCCCGCAAGCGTGAGTTCATGGCCGATGCAGGCGGTGCCGAACTCTGCGGCAATCCCCTGGCTCTGGCCTCCGCCCTGCGCAAGATCTCCAACAATCCAGGACTCGGTGACGTGGAGCGCGACGATATTGCCCAGATGTACATCATCCGCCCCAAGCAACTATCACAGGGGCTTATGAACTTCCTTAGTGGCCTCTTTGCCACCCACCCCAGCACCGAGGAGCGCATACGGATTCTCGAACAGTTCTGAAATAAAGATTTAAAATGGAATATATGTCTCAGGAGGGCTACGACAAACTCGTTGCTGAACTCCGTCAATTAGAAAACGTTGAACTGCCTCAGGTAAGAGAGGCTATCGCTGAAGCACGCGACAAAGGTGACCTCAGCGAAAACTTTGAATACCATGCAGCCAAGCGTGAACAGGCACGACTACTTAGTCGCATTCGTTTCAAACAGAGAGTGCTGGCCAATGCCCGAGTCATCGACACGTCAAAACTAGGTTCTGACAGCGTACAACTGCTCTGTAAGGTGGAACTGACCAATCTTGGAAACCAGAGTAAGATGGCCTATACCATTGCCAGTCCGCATGAGGCAAACCTCCGCGAGGGCAAGATCTCCATCAAGTCACCTATTGCGCAAGCCCTTTTGAACAAGAAGACTGGCGACGTCGTAGAGATCCATGTTCCCGCTGGCATACTGAAACTCCGCATCGAAAACATTACCCGTTCTTTGCAGACATAATCACTAAAACAAGAATCGGACGTAATTAATATGTCTTTTGGGCTGGAAAAGTCTGTGTGATGTTCTGCTCACGATGGCAGACCATGACTTCGATGCCGAACTTTTCGTGGATATGCTCAGCCAGATGCTGTGCAGAATAGACGCTTCGGTGCTGACCACCCGTACATCCGAAAGAGAACATCAGCGAAGTGAAGCCGCGCTGGATGTAACGGCGCACATGAGCATCAGCCAATTTATAAACCGAGTCGAGGAAGGTAAGTATCTCACCATCATCCTCAAGGAAACGGATCACGGGCTCGTCGAGTCCCGTCAACTTCTTATAGGGCTCATAGCGACCGGGATTATGGGTCGAGCGACAGTCGAAAACATAGCCGCCACCGTTGCCACTTTCGTCTTCTGGTATGCCTTTACGGTAAGAGAAACTGAACACCTTCACCAACAACGGACCCTGGGCATCGTATTTGGAAAAAGTAGCCGGACCGTCCTGCGGATGAGCCTTGTAGGGGTTCATATCGGTTGTCTTATATCCATCGGCACGACTGGCCGTGGCCTCAACCCTGGCAAACTGAGGGAGTTCAGTGAGTTGACGGAGGACATCCGTCAGATAGGGATAATGGAATGTGGTGGCACTCGGCTTTGCCGCTTGGCTATGCCAAGAACTGGCGAGAAGTTCACGCAGATTCTGAATGGCGGGCGGGATGCTCTCAATGAAATGTTTCTTCTGCTCGAAGTAACCCCTGAAACCATAGGCACCTAATACCTGCAATGTGCGGAAGAGTACAAAAAGCGACAAACGGTTGACGAAATGACGCACAGGCGGCACCTCCATATATTGTTTGAGCGAGTTATAGTACTCCGACACCAACTCCCGGCGCAGTTTATGGGGATATTTGGCAGAGGCCTGCCAGAGGAAGGAGGCCACATCGTAATAGACCGGTCCTTTACGCCCACCCTGATAATCGATAAAATATGGATTCCCCTCATGGTCAAGCATCACATTACGTGCCTGAAAATCACGATAGAGGAAACACTCCACCTCAGGCACCGGATTGGCAAGATCAGTAGTTAGGTCCTTAGCGAAAAGGCGGAAGTCGGCTTCCAGTTTCAGTTCATGGAAGTCGAGTTCTGTCGCTTTGAGGAAACAATACTTAAAATAGTTGAGATCAAAAAGTACACTGTCGATATCAAACTCTGCCTGGGGATAGCAATTAGAGAAATCGATTCCACGGGCACCTCTGACTTGTATGTTTGGTAGTTCACGGATTGTCCGGCGCAGCAGTTCCTGCTCTTTCAGAGTATAACGTCCTCCTGCCTCGCGACCGCCACGAATAGCATCAAAGAGCGACATACTGCCTAGATCAGTCTGCAAGTAACGCAAATAATCATCAGACGATGCCAATATCTGAGGAACGGGGAGTTTGCGCTTGTTAAAATGCTTTGTCAGATAGATAAAGGCGTGATTCTCATCACGACTGGTGCCGATAACACCAATAACCGTCTGGCCCTCAGAGTCGGTCAGCCGATAATAGGTTCGGTTACTGCCACCACCAACGATCTGCTGAATATTGGCAGGTTCAGCCATCTTCCAGTCCTGATACAGTTTAAGGAGTTTATCCATATCGCATGCAAAGTTACGAATATTTTCCGAAAGTTCCAAATGTTTTGCTAGAATAACAGCCGTTTCTAAAAACAAGAACCGATTGTCTCCCGACAACCGGTTCCAAAAACAAACTACTTAAAAACTAATCTACTAAAACAAATCAAAAAAATATCTTTTGCTCAAAAGTCTCTAATACAATCTTCCTCAAAGGAACATCTTCCTTTCCGCTTGCAAAGTTACGATGTTTTTGCATACGCGACAAATTTTTGGAGACAAAAATCGCTGTGTGCGCACAAAAATACCACAAAAAGGGGAGGGATTTAACAATCCTTCCCCTGATTTGTTATCTTCGGTTTGCAAAATTATACCGATTCTGCAAAGCCTGCTAACACTCTGTCAATTACATCATTCCGCCCATGCCTGGTGCACCGCCCATCGGCATAGCAGGTTCTTTTTCGGGCTTATCGACGATGAGACACTCAGTGGTGAGGAACATGCCTGCGATGCTGGCTGCATTCTCCAGAGCAACGCGAGCCACCTTGGCAGGATCAATCACACCAGCCTCACGCAGATCCTCATAGACATCGGTACGGGCATTGAAACCAAAGTCACCCTTGCCCTCGCGCACCTTCTGAACGACCACGGCACCCTCCTGACCGCCATTGACGGCAATCTGGCGCAGCGGTTCCTCGATGGCACGGCAGATGATGTTGATACCAGTCTGCTCGTCGGCGTTGTCACCCTTCAGGCCGGCCAGGGCCTCCTGAGCACGGACGTAGGTTGTACCACCACCGGCCACCACACCTTCCTCGATGGCAGCACGGGTAGCGCAGAGGGCATCATCAACGCGATCCTTCTTCTCCTTCATCTCCACCTCAGAGTTGGCACCGACGTAGAGCACAGCCACGCCACCAGCCAACTTAGCCAGACGCTCCTGCAGTTTCTCCTTGTCGTAAGAAGAGGTGGTCACCTCAATCTCTTTCTTGATCTGTGCGATACGATCCTGAATAGCCTGCTTCTCACCGGCACCGTTCACAATCGTCGTGTTGTCCTTAGAGACAGTCACCTTGTCGCAGGTACCCAGCATCTCGAGCGTGGCCTGCTCCAGTTTCAGCCCTTTCTCCTCGCTGATAACGACACCACCAGTCAGGGTAGCGATATCCTCAAGCATGGCCTTACGACGGTCACCGAAGCCCGGAGCCTTCACGGCACAGATCTTCAGACCGCCACGCAGACGGTTCACCACAAGTGTGGTCAGGGCCTCAGAATCCACATCCTCGGCGATGACGAGCAAGGGGCGTCCGCTCTCGGCTGCAGGCTGTAGGATGGGGAGGAAGTCCTTGATGTTGGAAATCTTCTTGTCATAGATCAGGATGTACGGATTCTCCATCACACACTCCATCTTCTCAGAGTCGGTGATAAAGTAGGCTGACAGATAACCACGGTCGAACTGCATACCCTCGACCACACCGATGTGTGTGTCACGGCTCTTCGACTCCTCGATGGTAATGACACCGTCCTTAGAAACCTTACGCATAGCCTCGGCCAGCAGTTCTCCGATCTCCTTGTCGTTGTTAGCACTGACGGTAGCCACCTGCTCTATCTTGTCGTAGTTGTCGCCCACCTGCTCAGCACTCTTGGCGATGTGCTCAGTAACAGCCTTCACAGCCTTGTCGATACCACGCTTCAGATCCATGGGATTGGCACCGGCGGTGACGTTCTTCAAGCCCTCTGCCACGATAGCCTGGGCGAGGATGGTAGCGGTAGTCGTACCGTCACCGGCATCATCGCCAGTCTTCGATGCAACGCTCTTCACGAGTTGTGCACCTGTATTCTCAAACTTGTCCTCCAACTCAATCTCCTTGGCGACGGTTACACCGTCCTTGGTAATCTGGGGAGCACCAAACTTCTTCTCGATGACCACGTTACGTCCCTTCGGGCCGAGTGTCACCTTCACGGCGTTAGCCAACTGATCGACGCCCTGCTTCAGCAGGTCGCGAGCCTCAATATTGAATTTAATATCCTTTGCCATAGTTTTTATTTTACGATTTGACTATTTACGATTTGACTATTTGATTGCGAAATGGTCCAATTGTCAAATGAGATCATTTCTCGATGACGGCGAGCACATCGCTTTGGCGCATCATCAGATACTTCTCTCCCTCGAACTCAAGTTCTGTGCCACTGTACTTGCCGTAGAGCACCTCATCGCCAGCCTTTAGGATCATCTGCTCGTCCTTAGTTCCCTGTCCAACGGCCTTGATGGTTCCATGAAGGGGTTTTTCCTTGGCGGTGTCGGGAATGATGATGCCGCCGATCTTTTCTTCTGCCGGTGCAGGCAATACCAGCACGCGGTCTGCTAATGGTTTGATATTCATAACGCTTTATTTTAAATGTTTATTTATTTTTTATATATACATTATTATATTTATAAACAACACTTTCTGCCGTTCCGCCGATTACCATGCCAAAACCGTGCCAACTTTCCGAAGTGTGACAACTTGTCAGCGTCGTAAAAATTTTCCCACAACTTATGCCTGACTTTAAAAAAAAGTTGTACCTTTGCAGTCAGTTACGTAACATCAACCTACATTATTTATGAAACAGTTCTTCAAAATGACGCTTGCCACGATCTTCGGCATCGCCATCTTCCTGCTGATTACAGGATTCTTTCTCGTGATTTCACTGTTGGGTATGTTAGCTAGCGACTCAGCATCGACTAAGGTCAAGGAAAACTCCGTATTTGTCATCCAGATGACTGGTAGCGTTGAGGAGCGTGCCGCTGAGGGCAGTCCCATTGATGGTCTGGTAGGCATGGGCAGCGACAGCAGCATTGGCCTCGACGACTTGATCAGCAGCATCCGCAAAGCAAAAGACGAAGACAACATTAAAGGTATCTATCTGGAGGGCGGTAGCATGACTTTCGACTGGCCTGCCTCAGCCCAACAGTTGCGCGATGCCCTCGCGGATTTCAAGAAGAGCGGCAAGTGGATAGTAGCCTACGCTGACGACTACGGACAGATGAACTATTATGTAGCATCCGTGGCCGACAACATCTTCCTGAACGGTGAGGGTTCCATCGACCTGAAGGGTTTCGGCGGGAAAAGCGAATATTATAAAGGATTTCTCGACAAACTGGGTGTCAGGGTACAGGCCACCAAGGTGGGCAAGTACAAGAGTGCCGTGGAGAGTCTGACCCGCAGCGACATGAGTGACTACGACCGCGAGCAGCGTCTGGCCTATATGAACGGCATCTGGAACCACTGGCTGAAGCAGATCGGCGAAGGCCGTAAGGTAAGTCCAGAGCAGTTGAACCAGTTGGTCAGCGACAGTATCGTAAGACTGGCTGACACAAAGGACTATGTGAAGGCGAAATTGATCGACAAGGTGCTATTCCCTGAGGAGATTAAGGCAGAGATCAAAAACCGTCTGAAACTCGGAAAGGACGACGATATCAATCAGTTGACCTTGAGTGACATGAAAAACGTGAAGTCGAAAACCACAAGGGAGGGCGACAAGATTGCCGTCTATTACGCCTATGGCAGCATCGTTGACGACGAATCCTTCAGTCCACTGGACTATGGCAGTCATCAGATCGTTGGCAAGACGGTTGCCGAAGACCTGCGCAAACTGGCCGACGACGATGACGTGAAGGCCGTAGTGTTCCGTGTCAACTCGGGAGGCGGCAGTGCCGTAGCCTCTGAGCAGATCCGCCATGCCGTGAAACTGGTGAAGGCCAAGAAACCCGTAGTGGTATCCATGAGTGGTGCGGCAGCCTCTGGCGGCTACTGGATCAGTTCACCGGCCAACTACATCTTCGCCGAGCCTACCAGCATCACTGGAAGCATTGGCATCTTCGCTATGATCCCCAACGTGAGCGTGCTCATGAACGACAAACTCGGTATCAGTTACGATGGTGCGAAGACCAACAAATACAGCGACTATGAGCAGAACCTTATCTACGCCAAGGACAACGGACAGGAACTGGAGTTCTTACAGCACCATGTAGATCGCGGCTATAACGACTTCCTCAACATTGTGTCGGAAGGTCGCGGGCTGAAACACGAGCAGGTCGATTCTATCGCACAGGGCCGCGTATGGCTGGCTACTGATGCCGTCGGCATTAAACTCGTCGATAAACTGGGGTCTCTGGATGATGCCGTGAAGAAGGCTGCCGAACTGGCCAAGGTCAAGGAGTATTACACTTCACCCTATCCCAACGAGGGCAGTTGGCTGGATCAGTTCTTGCCAAAGGAGAACAAGGGCAGTTATCTCGACAGCGAACTGCGTAATATGCTTGGCGACCTCTACCAGCCTTTGATGGAAGTGCGCATGACGCTCAAGGACGGCAGTCGTCTCCAGGCCAAGATGCTGGAAGACCTACGTTCTAAATAACCCGACATGGAAGGCGACCTCATCAACATCAACAAGGAACTACGGCCATTGAGTTGGCTCTATGGTTTGGGCGTGGGCTTCAGGAATATGCTCTTTGAGATGGGCATCCTGAAGATCCGCTCTTTCACTGTACCCGTGATTTCTGTAGGCAACATCACTGTCGGCGGCACGGGCAAAACCCCTCATGTAGAGTATCTTATCCGACTGCTGAAGGACAGGATGAAGGTGGCAGTGCTCAGTCGGGGATATAAGCGGAAAAGCCATGGCTTCGTACTGGCAGACAAGAACACGACCATGCGAGAGATCGGCGATGAGCCTTTCCAGATGAAGCAGAAGTTCCCCGATATCACTGTGGCTGTCGATAAGAAACGTACAAGGGGTATTGACAAACTGACAAGCGGCGATGCTGTTAGCGGCGTTGACGTCATCCTGCTCGACGATGCCTTCCAGCACCGCTATGTCAAGCCTGGCATCAACATCCTGCTCGTGGATTACCATCGACTGGTCATCTACGACGAGTTGCTACCCTCCGGTCGTCTGCGCGAGCCTGTCAAGAGCAAGGATAGGGCCGACATCGTGATCATCACGAAATGTCCGACGGATCTGAAGCCAATGGAGTTCCGAGTCATCACCAAGGCAATGAACCTTTACCCATACCAGCAACTGTTCTTCTCCACCCATGAATACGAGGGTCTAGCACCCCTAGGGGACACAGGATCCTTAGAAAGCCTGGAATCCCTAGCCGGCAAGCACGTCCTGTTGCTGACTGGCATTGCCTCGCCAGAGCAGATGCTCCTCGACCTACAGGCCTATACGGATAAGATACAACCTCTGTCATTCAGCGATCACCACAACTTCAGGCGGAAAGATGTCAGACAGATCAATGAGGCTTTTGGCGCTCTCCCGTCGCCCAAACTCATCATTACGACTGAGAAAGACGCCTGCCGCCTGAGGGAAGCCGAGGGACTTAGCGACGAGGTCAGGAAGAGTCTCTATGTCCTGCCCATCCATATCAGGATTCTGCAGGATCAGGAAGAATCATTTAACAATAAAATTATTGGTTATGTACGAAAGAATTCAAGAAACAGCATCCTGGCTAAAGGCAAGGATGACCACAAGCCCAAAGACAGCGATAGTACTGGGAACAGGCCTCGGACAATTAGTTTCCGAAATAACTGATACCTACGAATTCCCCTATCAGGACATACCCAACTTTCCCGTCTCCACCGTCGAAGGCCACTCAGGAAAACTGATCTTCGGCAAACTTGGAGGCGTCGATATCATGGCCATGCAGGGCCGTTTCCACTTCTACGAGGGCTACTCGATGAAGGAAGTGACCTTTCCCGTGCGCGTGATGTATGAATTAGGTATCAAGACGCTCTTCGTCTCCAATGCTGCCGGTGGCATGAACCCGCAGTTCCAAATCGGTGACCTGATGATCATCACCGACCATATCAACTTCTTCCCCGAGCACCCGCTGCGCGGCAAGAACTTCCCCACAGGGCCGCGCTTCCCTGATATGCACGAGACCTATGACCTGTCGCTTGTGGCAATAGCCGACAAGATTGCCGAAGAGAAGGGCATCAAGGTGCAACACGGCGTGTATGTCGGTGTGCAGGGTCCCACTTTCGAGACACCTGCGGAATATAAGATGTACCGTATGTTCGGGGGCGATGCCGTCGGCATGAGCACTGTGCCCGAGGTCATCGTAGCCCATCACTGCGGCATCCGCACCTTTGGTGTCTCTGTCATCACCGACCTCGGTGGCTTCGACGATCCCGTGGAAGTCAGCCATGAGGAAGTGCAGGAGGCTGCCAACAAGGCACAGCCACTGATGACGGAGATTATGCGCGAGATGATTAAACGGAGTTGATAATTGACAGTTGACAGTGGAAATAGTGAAATTAGGGGAGTTCGGTCTGATTGACCGCCTCACCAAGGATATAGAGACTAAGAACGAGAGCACGAAATACGGTGTTGGCGACGACTGCGCCGTACTCTCCTACCCTGACAAGGAAGTGCTCGTGACCACCGACCTGTTGATGGAGGGCGTGCACTTCGACCTGACCTACATCGACTTGAAACACCTCGGCTACAAGTCGGCCATGGTGAATATCAGCGACGTGTTCGCCATGAACGGCACACCGCGGCAGATGACAGTTTCACTCGCCCTCAGCAAGCGGTTCAAGGTGGAGGACATGGAGGAGTTCTATGCTGGCCTCCGTCTGGCCTGCGAGAAATGGGGCGTGGATATCGTCGGCGGCGACACCACCTCTTCATACACAGGTCTTGCCATCAGCATTACCTGTATTGGAGAAGCACGCAAAGAAGACATCGTCTATCGCAACGGTGCCAAGAGCACCGATCTCATCTGTGTCAGCGGCGATCTCGGTGCCGCCTACATGGGTCTCCAACTCCTGGAGCGCGAGAAGAGTGTCTATTACCAGCAGGTGGAAGAGGCCCAGAAGAAAGGTGACAAGCGTGCCTTAGAGGAACTGAGTCACTTCCAACCTGACTTCAGCGGTAAGGAATACCTCTTGCAGCGCCAGTTACAGACCGAGGCCCGTGGCGACATCATCGAGAAACTGCGTGAGGCCGGTATCCGCCCGACAGCCATGATGGACATCAGCGACGGTCTGTCTTCTGAACTGCTGCACATTTGCAAACAGTCGGCTGTCGGCTGTCGCATCTACGAGAAGAACATCCCCATCGACTATCAGACAGCCGTCATGGCTGAAGAGATGAACATGAACGTCACCACATGTGCCCTCAACGGCGGTGAGGACTATGAACTGCTGTTCACCGTCCCCATCGGTGATCACGAGAAAATCCAGCAGATTGAAGGAGTAAAACTCATCGGTCACATCACTGAAGAGAAATTCGGCAAAGTACTCGTAACCCGTGACAATCAGGAGTTTGAACTCAAAGCCCAGGGGTGGAATCCACTGACTTGAGAAACATTTTTCGAAAAAAGTCTCCCAAATATTTGGTGGGTTCAAAAAATGTTTGTACCTTTGCACCCGCAAACGAAAGGATTGCAACCGAAATTGGTGCCTTAGCTCAGTTGGTAGAGCATCGGACTGAAAATCCGTGTGTCCCCGGTTCGATTCCTGGAGGTACCACTCCTCCTTTCATTAGCCCGGTTTCGCGTTATGGCGGCCGGGTTTCTTTTTTTAATCTAACAAGAAGAATTATGGGTATAGTCATTGGTATCGACGTGGGCATCTCCACCACAAAGATCGTAGGAATCAAGAACGGGAAGGTCTCAGCACCGATCCGTATCACTGCCGCCGACCCTATCACTTCCCTTTATGGTGCTTTCGGAAAATATCTGCACGACAACGAGATCGACCTCAAGGATGTCGAGCAGGTGATGCTTACAGGTGTGGGTTCAGCCTATATCGACACACCGATCTATGGACTGCCGACGGGGAAGTCGGAGGAGTTTGTGGCCGACGGCCTGGGTGCCAGGTTCGAATCCAAACTCGACCATGCCATCGTGGTATCCATGGGTACTGGTACGACATTCATCCTCTGCGACGGCAATGACATGAGGCATATTGGTGGTATCGGCGTAGGTGGTGGCACACTGGCCGGTCTGTCACGCCTCCTGCTCAACACGGATGACATCAAACAGGTAATAGCCTTGGCCAAGCAGGGCAATACCCGCAACATCGATCTGGCCATCGGCGATATCAGCGCCCACCCACTGCCAGGTCTGCCTATGGACACCACAGCCTCCAACTTCGCAAAAGCCCAGGCCGACGCTTCGAAAGAAGATATTGCCGCAGGCCTCATCAAGATGATGCTCCAGTCTATTGGCTCTGCTGCCTGGCTGGCCTCCCTTGGCAGCGACATCCGCGACTTCGTGCTGATCGGCAACCTTTCGCTCCTGCCCCAGTGCAAGGAAGTATTCCCAGGTCTGGAGAAACTCTACGACATCCGTTTCCATGTACCAAAGCACTCTCAGTACTGCACGGCCATTGGAGCCGCCCTCGATTACACTAGACGCTCAGCCAAATAATAATAAAAGGTAGTAAGACATGAAAATCAAACAATTACTGATAGCCGTATCCACGGCACTGGTCATGACATCCTGCGTCGTCCCGAAGAACATCACCTATTTTGCTAATGCGAAGAACGGTGAGATACATCCCATCGCCGACAATAAGGGAATCATTCTGAAACCGATGGACAAACTGTCGATTGTGATCAATACGAAATCCGTGGAACTGAACAACCTGCTGAACATGCCTGTGACCTCGCAAATCATAGGCTACCAGGAGTTGCAACAAGTCAACCAGAGCCGAGGCACCTCAGGTTACACCATCGATGCTGACGGAAATATTGATTTCCCCATTATGGGCAAGGTGAAGGCTGCGGGTATGACACGAATGGAACTGGCTACCCACCTGAAGCAGACACTGGAGGAGCGACAGGTGGCCAAGGATGCTGTGGTGACCGTGGAGTATATGAATCTAGGATTCTCCGTGATGGGAGATGTTGAGACTCCCGGTTTCTATGAGTTCAACAGCGACAAGGTGAATCTGTTGCAAGGATTAAGCATGGCTGGCGACCTCAAGATTACGGGTAAGCGCAAGAACGTGAAGGTGATACGCACCAACGGAGAAAAGCAGGAGACCTACATCGTCGATCTACAGGACCAGAATTCAATGACGGCATCGCCCGCTTTCTACCTGCAACAGAATGATGTGGTGTATGTTGAGCCTAACAACTACCAGAAGCGCCAATCGGCAGCAAACTCCAACGAGATAACCAAGGCTTCGTTCTGGCTGTCAGCCATTAACGTGCTGACAACGGTTTCCGTACTAATATTCAAGTAACAAGAGACAAGGAAAAGATATGGCACAGAATAATACACTGACGATCGGCGAGTTTGTCAGACGATGCCTCGCCAAATGGAAATGGTTTGCCTGCTCGGTAGCCGCCACACTACTGTTGGCAATTGTCTATCTTGTCATTACTCCGCCCAAATACACCAAGACAGCCCAGGTGCTCATCAAGGACGAGGGCGGACTGGGCGGTCTGATGGGACAACTCGGCGGACTAGCGGATTTGGGTGGCCTCGTTGGTATGAACATGGGTTCTACGAACGTCTATAATGAACTCTATGCCATGCAGTCGCCTTGGCTGTTGCTGAATGTGGTGCATCAGATGGACCTCGACATGAGTTATACCATCAAGGGCATCCGCAACCAGGATCTCTACGGTGAGGAGCGCCCCGTCATTGTGAAGTTCAAGAGTCTCACCGAGGAAGATGATATCAGGATGAAACTCGACCTGAACCGCAACGGCGACATAAGGATCTACAAATTGAAGAAGAACGATGACAAATATGACGACGAGATTACCGGCCATGTAAACTCGACACTGAAAAGTCCTGTCGGTGATATAGAAATCAGGTCCACCCCTGCCCTAAGCAAGATGGAGGACGAGGAGGTGACGATCACCGTGAAGCGCACGGAGCCGATGGCCGTCGTCGATCTTCTGTCAGAGAAGCGTCTGAATATCGCCGTGAGCAACCGCGAGGCATCTATCATCGACATTGAGTGCAAGGATGTTTCCAAACAGCGTGCCACAGACATTATCAACGCCATCATCGCTGAGTACCGCAAGGAATCGAAGGAAGACAAGGATGCCCAGGCTGCCATTTCGGAAAACTATGTGATGGAGCGCATGGCCTCACTGGATGAGGAACTGAAGAATCTGGGGCAGCGCGTAGCCGACCACAAGAGCAAGACCATGATGCCCGACTTGCAAGTCATGGCATCCATGTATGCCGAGAGCGCAAAGGACGTGGCCCAAGCCCAGATGGAACTGACCGGACAACTCTATGTGGCCCAGGCCATCCGCGACTACCTGCGCGACGAGTCGAAGAAAGACGAACTGCTGCCTGCCCTTCTCGTGGTTGAGAATTCCGGACTGGCCGATCCCGTGAAGGAATATAACGCTCTATTGTTGCAACGTAACAAGATCGTGGCCAGTTCGAGTAGGGAGAACCCCATCGTGAAGGATCTCGACCAACAACTGGCCGCCATGCACGATGCCGTGCTTGCCTCGGCCGAGAATGCCATCAAACAACTGAAGGCACAACTCAAGAATGTGGCCTCCAAGGAGAGTGAGGGCAAACAACTGATTGCCTCCGCTCCCAAGAAATATATCGACGGTCTGACCGACGAGGAAGACCTGAAGGTGCTGAGCATGGTGCGTATCTTCCTGCTCCAGAAGCGCGAAGAGGCCCAGATGACCAAGTCGCTGAAATCGGATGTACGCTTGCTGACCCCACCTCTGGGCGTGAAGGAACAAAGTTCGCCCGTCGTACCACTCATTCTGTTCTGTGCTTTCCTCTTGGGACTCTTCATTCCGGCTAGTCTTATCATTGTCCGTGAACATATCCTCAGAAGTTAAGTGGACGCCCTGAGCCAACTTTCCATCGTACTGATACTTCTCATGGAGGTGTCGTGCCTGACGTATCTCGAATACAGGGCATGGCATACATTCTATACTCCACTCTGTGCCCTGATGCTCCCATACGTCGGCGTACTGCTTGTCACCATTGCCATTGCAGGAGACTACGGATTTGTGAGATTCAATTATGAGAGTATCTACGTGTGGATCTTCGGACTGCTGCTCTTTGCCATTCCGAGTTTTGGCTTTGCCACCCTGCTGCGCCATTATAACCTCCCCGTCACCTCCCCGATCGAGGATCAGGGAGACGGACTACCCAAGATACTGATCGCTTTCGGTGCTTTCCTGGCTGTCGTGCTTCTCTTTAAACTCTACCAGACGCTTTCTCACGGTTTCTATCTCTTTGGCACGGAAGATTTCGCCGAGGAGTTCAGTGGCCATGGCATCTGGGCCCATCTGCGAGGCATGCTCATCCCCATTCTGATCCTGATGCTCTACTATGTCAGGAAAAAGGACATTCTGCTGTGGCTACTCATCACACTGATGCTGGCCATCCAGTTCAGTTACATGGTGAAGGGTGCTATCATCATCACCTTCGTCTCCGCTCTCCTGATGCGGCTCTATGCCGGAAAGACGCATCTGAACCTGGGGTTGGTGCTGGGAGTCATTGCCGGGGCCGTTGTCGTGTTCTATATGATCTATATGGTGATCCCCCTTTTAGGCAACGACGGCGAGGCCAACATGAACCTCGTGGAATTCATTGCCCGCCATATCCTACACTACTTCACTAGCGGCACCCTCGGATGGAGTTACGACCTGGATCAGGGAATGCCAGACAGGAATGACTTTTCCTATATCATCGCTCCTCTGACGAATATCTACCATGCCCTGAACGGCCAGGAACTGATCTCTGCCGTGAACCCCATCTACTGGAATACAGGCATCACCTATACCAACGTTCGAACTTTTTTCGGTACGCTCAGCATCTACTCCACCCCTATATCGTTTGCTACCTATACCCTCGTGGCAAGTACGTTTATCTATTTCTGGAAACTGCTGGGAGTACTGACGCGCAACGTCTATATCCACTCTATCCTGTTCTACTACTGCGGTCTGCTGGCGATGGGATGGTTTGAGTTCTACCTGTTCCACCTCTCTGCCATCGAGGTGCCCATCATTGCCTTGTTCTACGCATGGCTATCAAGAAGGGAGGTCGCCCTTGGCTAACATCAAGCACAACCTCATATACAGTACGGTGCTCACGATGAGCACCTATCTGGTGCCGCTGATCGTGTTCCCATACATTAGCAGGGTGCTGGGAGTGGAAGGCATCGGCACTATCGACACCGTGGATTACATGATGGACTACTGCATCCTGTTCTCCATGATGGGACTGACTTCCGTCGGCGTGCGCGAGATCGCCAAGAACAAGGATAATCCCGAGGCACTGAGCCAGACATTTACCGATCTGTTTGCATTGAACCTCTGCTCTACTATACTGATTGCCGTGGTCTTTGTCCTGGCGGTCTGCCTGTCGCCTCAACTCCAGAGTTACGGCGTTCTGATACCCATCGGCCTCCTCAAACTGATAGCCAACTTGTTCTGGATCGAGTGGTTTTATACTGGCATGGAGGACTTCAGGTATATCACCATCCGCTCTATCATCTTGCGTACGGCCTTTATCATCAGCGTATTCCTGTTTATAGACTCTCGTACCGACATAGCCACCTATTATATCCTCTTCGTAGGTATCACAGTGGGCAATGCCGTCTGCAACTGGTATCATAAGCGTAGTTTCATACACTGGGACCTGCGCAAAGCCAATATCCACCACTACCTCGTACCCTTCTTTATGCTGGGCATCTTCGCCATGCTGTCGGCCATCTATGCCAAACTGTCGCTGCCCGTGCTCAGTTTCATCACCAATGACGTTGAGGCTGGCAACTACTCCACAGCAACCCGAGTCTATCAGGTGATTATCGCCCTGGTGAGCACCCTGACAGGAGTGATGATTCCCCGCATGAGCATATTAGTGGAAGAAGGACAGTTCGATAAGGTGCGGCAATATACGGCGACATCATTCAAACTACTCTATTTCTTCGCTTTTCCCCTGATCTGCTTTGTGGAACTTTTCGCTCCAGACATCATCCATCTGTTTGCTGGCAGCGGATTCGAGGGAGCCATCCTGCCCATGCGCATCGTGATGCTGCAACTAATCGTCATCGGATCAGAGAAGATTGTTGTGCGCCAACTGCTGATTCCCCTTCGTAAAGACCGTGCCATCGTAAAGGCGGGCATTGCCGGCGTCATCACATGGGGCCTCCTCACGGTTCTCCTGGTGCCAAGGCTCCAGAGTGTAGGCACCTGCATCGTGTGGCTGGCAGCCGAGGCCATAGTGCTTCTGATTGCAGCCATCGAGGTCAAGCACTCACTCGACATATCCTTCCCTATCGGTCAACTGTGTCTGTCGGCCCTCTACTCTATCCCCTATCTGGTGATGGGCTATCTGGTACTGACAATGACAGATCAGGTGATTCTCCGCCTGCTGCTCAGCGGATTACTCTTCGGAGCCTATGCCCTCTTACTTAAGACAAAAGTCTATCGGATATGAAGCACGCTATCGGAATCGTCACCTACCAACCTGACCTTCAACGGCTCCAGGAGAATATAACCGCAGCGGCAGCACAGGCCGATGCCGGGCATATCATCATCATCGACAATGGGTCCGACAATCTGTCCGACATTCGTTCGCTGGCCAACGCCACAGACAGCATCATTCTGATAGAGAACAGCAAGAATATGGGTATCGCCTGTGCCCTAAACCAGATCTGCAAGAAGGCCCTGGAACTGGATTACAAATGGATCGTGACATTAGACCACGACTCAGTGATGCAGCCCGACACACTCAGCGAATATAACCGTTATACCGACAGGACCGACGTGGGCATTATCTGTCCCCGTATCGAGGACCGTCATCTGGGACGACTTCACGCTCGTACAGACGAGGGAACGGAGTATATCGTGCACTGTATCACGGCCGGTAACCTCGTCAGGCTCCAGGCCTGGGAGACCGTAGGCGGCTTCACGGAAGAACTCTTCATCGACGGCGTCGATTTCGACTTCTGCATGAAGATGCAGGAAGGCGGCTACAAGATCCTCCGCACCAATAACGTATATCTCGTTCAGGAGGTTGGTCAGGGCCGTCGCATCCCCCTGCCCTTCCACCATCAGATATCCCTGCTCAACCACTCTCCCCAACGCCTCTACTACATTGCGCGCAATTACCTCTGGATAGGCCGTCAGCACCACCAGCGCCTCCATTGGGCATGGGAAGTCGCCAAGCGCCTATTTATCGTGTTCTGCTTCGAGCACGACAAATGGCCGAAACTCCGTGCCATGCTCAAAGGCATCAGAGATTACAGAGGAGGACGTATGGGCAGGAATTAATTCTCTTTAACCGAATAAAACAATCAATCTATTGACCTTTCTATTCATCCTAATTTCACAACAGCAGCAGGGTGGCAACGAGCGTAAGTATCAAGATGATGAGAATGGTCTGTTTCATCTTATCTGTTCAATTGCTTGACAGGGAAGGTGAAGTAAGTGTCGGGGAAAGGCTCGTCGCGGAGCGTGAAGTGCCACCACTCGGTGTCTAAGGGCTTGAAGCCGTGGGCGAGCATGGCGCGACGCAGAATCATGCGATGCTCGAACTGCTCGGCGGTGATGCTGCGCTTCGGCTCGGCGGGACTTTTGCTGTTGTCGCCCGTATATTCGCCCGTCTCGGGATTGCCGCAGAAGTCGGGATGGCTCTCCGGGCCGAACCAGTCGAAGGTGCCGCCCATGTCGAGTTCCTTCTCCGTCTGCATATCGAAGAGCGTCAGGTCAACGGTGGAGCCGCGGGTGTGGCCGCTACGTTCATAGATGTACTCCTGCTCGAAGAGCACACTCTTGTCAAGGTCGGGATAGAAGTAGGGCTTCATTTTTGTATCCTCTAAATCCTGCGCCCAGCGCACGAAGTGGTCAACGCCTTTCTGCGGACGGTAGGCATCGTATATCTTCAGCCGGTAGCCCTGCGCCATTACGTCGTCGCTCACTTCTTTCAAGGCTGCGGCGGCCTGCTTGGTCAGCAGTGCCGTCGGCTCCTCGTAGCCGTCGATGCGGGTTCCCACGAAGTTGTACGTGCCATAGTAGCGTATCTCCAAGATGGCATCGGGCACGGCCTCACTGAGGGTTACAAACTGGCTGCTGTCGTCGGTCGGACTGACAACAGGATTATCCTCGTCACTATTGCAACAGGTAATCACACATGCGCCGCAAATGATGACGAGGATGGCGGCCATCACCCATAGTTTCTTCTGTTTCATGTTCAATATATTTGTTTCTTTATAGCCGTAGGCCGAAGGACGTATTCACGAACCAGTCGTTCAGGTGGCCGTGGCTGCTGTCGTGGCGGTAGCGCATGTTGTTGAACTGGCCGTAGGCATTGACGAAGTAGCGCCCGAAGTTGTAGGTCACCGACAGGCGGGCATCGACGTTGACGGTCATACCGCTGTTGAAGGTCTTGTCACCCATGGGGGCTATGCGCAGGTTGCCGTAGAACCACTTGTCCCACGTGTCGGCGTCCGTGTCTTCGTCCCAGAACATCGGGTCCTCCATCAACTGCTCGACGTTGGTGGCATAGCCGAAAGCCTTGATTCTGTTGACGAAGGTGAGCATGGGCATGGCCATGACGTTGACGAGCAGCCCGCGTACCGGCACCCAGTTGTAGGCATAGCCGATGCCCACGCTGCCCTGCCACATCTTCACGCGGCCCAGGCCCTGCATCAGGTATATCAGGTCGCCGTTGGAGGGCGAGGCATAGTCGATGTGACCGTAGTAGTACATCGCACCGGCCATCAGCGAGCCTGCCGACCGCTTCTGCAGCACACTCTGGTCGTAGGCCGCCGCATAGGAGCAGCGCTTGCCGTTGAACAGGTAGTAGCCGTCGGCAATGACGGTGCGCACCTTGATGGGGTCGGTCAGATGCACCTCGCCCCAGTCGTCCTTGTATTCCTCGGGCACGAGGTCGCTGTTCAGGCCGAAGTGAGGCGAACTGTTCTCAAAGGAGTGGATGCGCACGTTGATGCCGTAGGCACCGCCCATGGCCCCAAAGGTCAGGTAGGCACCCTTGTCGCCGCCCACGTTCACCGTGTAGCCGAGGCCATAGCCCCGGTAGCCGGCCCACAGTCCGACATAGCGCGAGGGGTTGGTCTTCAGGTACGGCTTGGCGCTATAGTCGAAGCCCTCGAT
>FLNY01004833.1_pt1 | contig 43643 bp, 36 predicted proteins | sample 1140381 | NCBI WGS metagenome assembly FLNY01 (sample SAMEA3878172, study PRJEB12797) | bioreactor metagenome | biome: Moose rumen | place: Sweden | collected 2011-10
TCAATCGTTCAGGCAATCAAAGACGCAGGCTACAAACCTGGCGAAGACGTAAAAATCGCCATGGACTGCGCCGCTTCTGAATTCAGCGTAGAAAAAGACGGAAAATTCTTCTACAACTACAAGGAGCTTTCAAACGGAACTCCGAAAGACCCCAACGGCAAGTGCCTCTCAGACGACGAGCAGATTGCCTACCTTGAAGAGCTGATTACAAAATATCCGATTGACTCAATCGAAGACGGTCTTGACGAAAACGACTGGGAAGGCTGGAAAAAGCTCACGGCAAAAATCGGCGACCGCTGCCAGCTTGTAGGCGACGACCTTTTCGTAACAAACGTTAAATTCCTTGAAAAGGGAATCAAAGAAGGAGCAGGAAACGCAATTCTCATCAAAGTAAACCAGATTGGCTCCCTCACAGAAACCCTTGAAGCAATCGAAATGGCCCACCGCCACGGCTACACCACGGTCACAAGCCATCGTTCAGGCGAAACCGAGGACACCACAATCGCCGACATCGCAGTGGCAACAAACTCAGGTCAGATTAAGACTGGCTCTATGAGCCGCACAGACCGCATGGCAAAATACAACCAGCTCATCCGAATCGAAGAGGAGCTGGGCGACACAGCAGTCTACGGCTACAAGAAACTCAGATAAGTCTTAGCGAAAAACAAACTAACCACAGATGACACGAACTGATATTTTATCAGGATATTTTGTGAAATCTGTGGTTTATTTTTTATATTTTAATCCAAAAAAAAACTTTTCTTATTCTAAATTCTGTATTAAAATAAAAGATATTAAAAAAATTGGAGTCAAAAATGAAAAGTAAAATCAGATTTTTTTTAGTTATTGCAATCCTTGCAGCATTTATCGGAAATGCATTTGCAAAATCTAACGGAGTTGACAGAATTAAGAGAGCAGGCTCACTCACAGTCGGAGTAAAAGACGATGTTCCGGGATTTGGTTACTTGAATCCAAAAACAAAGGAATACGAAGGTCTTGAAATCGACATTGCGAAGGCTATTGCAAAGCAAATACTTGGAAGCGAGTCAAAAGTTACATTTGTTCCAGTCACTGCAAAGAACCGCAGCGCGTTCTTAAATCAGGACAGGGTTGATGTCGTAATCGCAACCTTCACCGTCACAGAAGAGCGCAAGCAGAATTACGATTTTTCAGATATTTACTACACGGACTCAGTAGGCATTATGGTCAAAAAATCATCTGACATCACGTCTTTTAAAAATCTTGAAAACAAAAAAGTCGGAGTCACACAAGGCTCTATGACAACAACAACAATAAAAAACGCCGCAATCAAGGAAGGTGTTTTCTTAAATGTCGTTACATACCCCTCAAATCAGACTTTAAAAGATGCCCTTGACCACGGAGAAATCGACGCATTTGCAATCGATCACTCAATTTTACACGGCTATCTTGATGACTCAGTTACAATTCTGCCAGAGCACTATGACGAAATGATGTACGCTGTCGCAATCAAAAAGGACAACTCTGTCGTCACAAAAACCGTAAACGAAGTAATCAAAAGCCTCGTAAAATCAGGCGAGCTCGACAAATTGCTCGTAAAGCATGGACTTAAATTCTAAATCAACGCTTCAAGCTTTTCTCGGATAAACTCGCTCTTTTCTTTTAAGCCGATTTTTCCTGCTTGCAAAAGAATCATATTCGGCTTAGTCGGGTCCAGCCTGACTTTGCCGGAACTTTCTTTTATGAGCTTTAAAACCCGGTCTATTTTTATATTGCTTACCTTCGAGAATTCAATCTGAATTATGCCCTGCTTTTCTTTTAAGCTGGAAATAAAGAGTTTTTTGGCGATTACGCGCACTTCTGCAAGGCTTAAAAGTGAGTAAACCTCATCTGGAATCGGGCCGAAACGGTCTTCAAGCTCCAAATACATAGTTTCAAGCTCGTCTTTGTCCTGAACGCCGGCGATTTTCTTGTAGACTTCCATTTTGGTCTGCAAATTCGGGATGTAGGAATCGGGGATAAAGCCGGAATACTCAAGCTCCATAAGAACCTCATTCTGCTCCTCATAATTCTCACTGTTCATAAGTCGCTCGACAGCCTCATTTAAAAGCTTTACATATAAGTCAAAGCCCACGGAGTAAACCTCGCCCGACTGGTCACGCCCTAGAAGATTTCCAGCCCCGCGGATTTCCATATCCTTCATAGCGATTTTAAAGCCACTTCCCAGCTCGGTGAAGTCAGAAATAACCTGCAGGCGCTTCATGGCGACTTCAGAGAGAACTTTATTTTCAGGATACAAGAGATAAGCATAGGCTTTTCTGTCACTCCGTCCGACACGACCTCGGAGCTGGTAAAGTTGGCTTACTCCGTACATATCTGCCCTGTCGATGATAATCGTGTTCACATTGGGAATGTCAATTCCGTTCTCTATAATCGTTGTCGCAATAAGAATGTGGAAGCCCCCCATCTTAAAGCGGCGGAAAATATCATCAAGCTCTTCGGCACTCATTTGGCCGTGAGCCACATCAATCATCATCTCGGGGACAATCTGCTGCAATTTTCGCCGCACTTCGTCAAGGCTTTCTACCCGGTTGTGAAGATAGAAAACCTGCCCTCCTCGCTCGACCTCCTGCCGAATCGCCTTTGCGACACGCTCTTCGGTGTATGCGTCAACAATCGTCTCAATCGGCTTTCTTGTCTGTGGGGGAGTCGTCAAAAGCGACATATCCCGGATTTTTAAAAGACTCATGTGAAGGGTTCTGGGAATCGGGGTCGCGCTCATTGCAAGGCTGTCGATATTTGCCTTCATATTTTTGAGCCGCTCTTTGTCTTTAACACCGAACCGCTGTTCCTCGTCGATAATCATAAGGCCCAAATCCTTAAAAATTATGTCTTTCTGAATGATTCGGTGAGTTCCGACCAAAATATCAACTTCGCCGGACTTTACTCGTTCAATGATTTTTTTCTGTTCCTTTGGAGAGACAAAACGGGAAAGCTGGGCAATTGTGACAGGAAAATTCGCAAAACGCTCGACGCAGGTTTCATAATGCTGCTCCGCTAAAATCGTTGTGGGAGCCAAGAACGCGACTTGCTTTCCGCCCATAACAGCCTTAAAAGCCGCCCGCATCGCAATCTCTGTCTTTCCATAGCCCACATCTCCGCACAAAAGACGGTCCATGGGAACAGGTCTTTCCATATCGCTCTTTATTTCTTTGGAGACATTGAACTGGTCAGGAGTGTCCTCGTACGGGAAGGCTGCCTCAAAAGCCGCCTGCCACTCGCCATCCTTGGGAAAAGGAAAGCCTCGGCTCGCTTTTCTTCGGCTGTACAGGGAAATAAGCTTTTCTGCCAAGTCCTCAACGGCTTTTTTTGCCTTGTTTTTCCGGTTTTCCCAGGTTTTTGAGCCTATTCTGTCCAAGCGGGGATTTTCACCCTCATTTCCGATATAACGCTGGACGAGATTGACTTGCTCAATGGGAACGAATGCGAATTCCTCGTCGGCATATTCAAGCTTAATGTAGTCACGCTCGTTACCCATGGCCTTAACGCGCTGAATTCCACGGAAAATACCGATTCCGTAATTGACATGAACTACAAAATCGCCCTCGTTAAGCTCAACAAAAGTGTCGATAATCTGAGACTTCGCCGTCCTGATTGATTTTGGGACATGCTTTCTTCTGCCAAAAATCTCATTTTCCTGAATTACAAGAGTTTTTGTCTCTGAAATTCCAAAGCCACTGGTAATTGCCTTCGGAAAAACTGTAAGAGGATAATATGGAAGTCCTTTTTTTGCGTTTTTATTGAGACGCTCTAAATATTCGCCTTCTGCCGGCTTATCGATATAATTTTTTAAGATTTCCTTGATACGGAGAGACTGATTTTCGTTATCGGCAAAGACAAAAATTCTCCAACCTTCGCTCTGTAAGTCTTCAAGCTGCTCTTTTAAATAATTTATGTTTCCAAAAAAGCTCCTGGGAGGCTCCGCTTCAATCTTAAAGAAATTCACATCCTCATTCAGGTTTTCCTCTTCATCAGTCTCGGTGTGAAGAGTCCTGAAGGAAATTCTGTTTTCGTGCATTTTTGAAACGCTTTCAAAGGGCAAGAACATTTCGGAGGGTGGTAGTACAGGCATTTTCTGCCGTGCAATTCGATACATACCGGCGTATTCCCTGTCAAAATTTTCCTGCATATTGTTCAGGCGGTCATAGTCAACGAAAACAACGGATGTTCCAGAAGAAATATAATCAAAAAGAGTGTATTTTTTTTCCCATAAAGTGCCATAAAAAAGTTCCTCGCCTTCACCTTCGTGGCTTACCCTAAGTTCAGAAAGAAGTTTTTCCTTTGCTTTTTCTGCCTCGTCTGTGAGCGAAAGAAAAATTGAATCAGGTTGAGAGAATTTATTGAAAACACCTTCAAGCCTCGAAATCGTCTCATCGTTCCAGATAACTTCCTTCATCGGATAGATTAAAATGCTTTCCTGTAAAGCGATTGTTGACTGGCTCTGAGCGTCAAAGCTTTTTATTGAAGAAATTTCGTCAAAATCAAAAAGAATACGGCTGGGATTCTCTTCTCCCGGAGCAAAAATATCCAGAACCTCACCACGGAGAGTAAATTCCCCTGGCATGGCGACACGAGGAACCCTGAGATACCCCAAAGCAGAGAGTTTTTCAGCCAAATCGACACTCTCTATGGAGCTTCCCTTATGAAGGGAAAAGACTAGCGAGCGGATGTATTCCGGGGACGGAAGCGGAGTCTGCAGAGAGCGCTGCGTGACTATAAAAATACGGGGACGGGTGCTTGCCGAAAGAGAACGCCCTTGATAAGCCAGCCGGGCCAAAACTCCCGAACGCTGGCCAAAAATCGCGCTTCCCTTTGCGACGGTTCTGTAGGGAACTAAGCCCCACCAAGGCAAGGTATAGATTTCTACTGAATCTGAAAAAGCAGTGTCAAAATCCTGCTTTAAGTCCAAGGCTTCTTTTTCCGTCGGAACGATAAAAACAAAATCAAGGGAGGAAGCAGAAAGGGAGCTTGTCCCCTCCTTTTGCTGCTCTTGAGAAAAACGCCCCGTGGCATTGTATTGAAGAGACGACAAAACACGGTTACGCACGAAATCAACGAAATGAGCCGTAAAAAAAGAAGAGAGAGTTCCCGAAATGCCCTCAATTTCTGCGGGAAAATATTCGCCAGAAGCAAGAGATTTTATGTCAGAAAGAGCTTCAGACCAGCCTTTTGTGACAGAAGTTAAATATTTTGAAAGAATAGAGTCCATATTTTTATTTATTTGCGAAATCCGGACGAAGCTTTTCACCTCCGTTTATGTAAACAGGAGCAGGAGTTGCCTTTTCGTCCATATAAACCGTAATCATAATGCGAATCATTTTTTCTGGAGAACCTTTAATTTTTGGCTCCTGTGAGCAAAAAAGCGGAATTGAAGAAACATCAAAATCACTTTGTCCCTTTCTGAGAGCCGCCGCCGGATTCATCGCATCCAAATCGTCAGTAATAGTAAATTGAATTGAAACGAAATCATTTTGAGTGAGCTTATTTTTTTTAAAGAGTGAAAGGCACATTTCACACACATTTTTCCTGATAGACTCAGCATTGTTTTCTGCACCTGTAGCCCCGCGAATGGCAAAAAGTCTTTTTGACATTATTTTTTCCTTATGATTTTTTATTGTAAATCGAACTTAAATGAAGTAAAATATTATATCTTTTTATTAAAAGCAATTCAACAATGGAAAGTGTCCTAAATTTTGAAGAAGCAGACGACATAGAAGAACTCGAACCCGTTGACAAAGTCGAAGATGTGCAGAAAAGCCTTCCTTTCAGGAGAAAAGTCTCCCGCAGGCTTCCTCCGCTTTTACGGCTAACGCGCCGGGCTACGGTTTTTCTTTCACTTACGCTCATTGCGACTATTCTTTTTTTTATGACAGGAAACAGGCAAGGCTTTTTGGACTCCAATTTATCCCTCATCTTAACGATTATCGCCTCGATTGCCATTTCACTCACTTTTTTTTCAGGGACAGCCATTTTTGAGTGTATTTTTTTCACAATAAAAGACAAAAAATTTCGGCTAATCTTTCATCTGATTTCTTATATTTTGATTTTTTTAGCAAGCCTTGTCATTTCTATCCTGTCGCTTTCAATAAATTTACTTTCGGAAGGTATCGATTTTTAAGTGGAATTTTTGATATAATATTCCTATGAAATCAATTAAGATTCCAGAGCTTTTAAAAAAATTAAACGATATATTTGTAAAAAACGGATTTGAGGCATATCTTGTCGGAGGAGCGGTCAGGGATGTTTTGCTTGGAAAGACTGCAAATGACTGGGACATTACGACTAACGCAAAAAGCGAAGACATAATCAGAATCTTTCATAAGGTTATTCCGACCGGAATCAAGCACGGAACAGTCACCATTCATTTTATGGGAAAAGAAATCGAGGCAACAACCTTCAGAAGCGAATCCGGATATTCAGACGGCCGCCACCCTGACAGCGTAAGCTTCGACGCCACTCTTGAAGAAGATCTTTCCCGCCGTGACTTTACGATGAACGCAATAGCCGCAAGTCTGAACGACGGCTCTATAATTGACCCCTTTGACGGACAGAAAGACATAAAAAACAAGCTCATAAGAACGGTTGGAAGTGCGCGGGAGCGTTTTTTGGAAGACGGACTAAGGCCAATCAGGGCAATTCGATTTTCAGGCCAGCTCGGTTTTAAAATCAAAAGCGAAACCTTTGAAGCAATAAAAGTTCCAGAAGTTCAGGAAAAAATAAAATCAATATCACTGGAAAGATTCAGGGATGAATTCGAAAAAATTTTAAAGACAGACGAGCCTTCATTTTCTCTTCATAAGCTTGAGGAAACAGGACTTTTAAAATTTTTCATTCCAGAGCTAGCCGACTGCAGAAATTGCAGTCAAAAGGATGCCCGAAGTTTTCATGTTTTTGATGTATTGGATCATAATCTCTACGCATGTGACGGAGCGCCTAAAGATAAGCCGATAATCAGACTTGCAGCCCTTTTTCACGACATCGGAAAAGTAAAGGCCCGTTCTGTCGAAAAGCGAGAGATTCCATACGGCTCAAAAAATTTCGTTGAAATCATACATTTTTACAGGCATGAGCTTTATTCAAGCGAGCTTGTCAGGCCTCTCCTTAGCCGATTAAAATTTCCGAATTCTGTCGTGGATTCTGTGGCTCACTTAGTTGAGAATCATATGTTCCATTTCCAGGAAGACTGGTCAGATGCGGCTCTGCGCCGTTTTATCGTAAAAATCGGAAAAGAAAACCTTGATGACATTTTTGACTTAAGGCTGGCAGACATGTACGGAAAATACAGGAGAAAGCCAGAGCCTTCAAGCGATGGAATTAAACAGCTGGTGATTTTGCGTGACCGACTTGAGGAAATATTGTCGAAGGAAAACGCGTTGTCGCTAAAGGATTTGGCCGTAAACGGAAATGACCTAATAAAAGAGGGAATTCCCGCAGGGAAAAGACTAGGCTCAATTTTAAGCGAGCTTTTCCAATGCGTCTTGGATGATCCGGAGATGAACGACAAGGAAAAGCTTTTAGAAGTCGCAAGAAATTTGGCAAATAAGCCGGCTTAGTCCTCATTCGCCTTGTTTTCAAAGCGAGTGATTGAGCTTAAGAACAAGAGAGGAACATCGCCAATCGGTCCGTTACGCTGCTTTGCAACGATGATTTTTGCATCCTGCACAGGCTCCGCTTCCCCATCCTCCTGCTTTTTTCGCTCACGATGAATGAACATTACGACATCAGCATCCTGCTCGATTGAGCCAGAACCACGCAGCTGATTCAAGGAAGGTTCGTTTCCTTCGGCATCACGGCTAACCTGACAAAGGGCAACAATCGGAATATTAAGCTCACGGGCCAAAGATTTTAAGGATTTTGAGATTTCACTTACTTGCTCATAAACAGGGGCTGAGCTGTTTTCTGTGGCGATAAGGCCGATATAATCAATAAAAATCACTTCAACGCCATAATTTGCCCTCATACGACGCGCCATGGCTCGCAAATCAATAAGCTGCATATTCGGAGTATCAACGATGTAAAGAGGAGCATCATAGCAACGGCCGGCCGCATCATTGATTTTCTGAAAGTCATCAATCTTTAGCATACCTGTCCTGAGTTTTGTGCCAGGAATCCGCGCGTTCTGAGACAAAAGTCGCTGGCCAATCTGCGCATGAGACATTTCCAAAGAGAAAAATCCGCAGGGAATTTTTTTGGTTACGGCGATATGCTCCATCATATTAAGGGCAAGAGCTGTTTTTCCCATTGAAGGGCGGGCGCCAATAATTACAAGCTCGGCCTTTTGAAAGCCACTGGTCATCGTATCAAGTTTCGTAAATCCAGAAGGAACGCCAGTAAAGGTATTTTTGCTCTTGTAATTCTTTTCTATCATATCGACCGTAAGCGGAACTATTTCGCCCATAGAATGAACGACGGTCGTCTGCTCGTTGTCGGCCAAATCAAAAATCTTTTTTTCAGCCTCTTCAAGAATCAGCTTTGAGTCCCTTGTTTCATCAAAAGCAGAAGCTTTTATTTCATGAGAGACATTTATAAGACTTCGCCTTGTCGCCCGCTCAAAAACAATTTTTGCGTAATACTCGATATTTGCCGCCGTCGGAACGACATCTGTAAGGGAAGCAATATAGGCCGCCCCACCCGACTTTTCCAGCTCGCCGTTTTTAGAAAGCTCCTCAACAAGGGCAAGAGTGTCGCAGGTTTCGCCCTTGGAAAAAAGACGCATCATTGCATGGAAAATCACCTGATTCTGCTGGCTGTAAAAATGCTCGGCACGCAAAAGAGTTGCAATCTGACTGACAGAGCCCCAATTTAAAAGCATTGCGCCAAGTGTCGCGCGCTCAGCCTCGTCATTATGTGGCGGTACGGTGTCCTTCAAAACAGAATCCATAATTTTCCTCCGAAATAAATTTCTCGACAATCTCGAAATGACAATTCATAAAAAAAAGCCACACAGCTCTGAAAAATCGAATCCGTGTGGCTTTTACAAATAAAGTAATTAAAAATTACTCAGCTTTTGCTTCTTCAGAAGCAGCGTCTGCGTTTTGTGCAACAGCCTCTTCTTTTTTAGCCTTTTTAGGCTCTGCTTTTTTAGCATTCTCATCTTCCTGAGCTACTACAGAAATTTTAACTTCTGCATTTGCCGACTCATAAAGATGAATCGTACAGTGGTAATTACCAACTGATTTGATTGTGTTTCCAGGAATTTCGATTCTCTTGCGCTCAATGTCGAAGCCGTTTTTAGCAAGATATTCTGAAACAGTAAGTGCTGAAACAGAACCAAAGAGCTTACCGTTTGAGGCAGCTGGCATTTTGAGCTCAACTGTAAGAGATTCAAGCTTGTCTTTTGTGCTTGCAGCGTCCTTTCGTTTCTGCTCTTTTCGAGCTTCGATTTCTTCTTTTCGAGACTCGAAGTAAGCTACAGTCTGGTCATTGTACGGAACAGCGTACATATGAGGAAAAAGGAAGTTGCGAGCGTAACCGTTAGCAACATTTTTTACATCACCCATTTCACCAAGGTGTTTAACATCTGTATAAAGAATAACTTTCATCTTACTGGTCTCCTTACTCTGTTACGAATGGCAACAAGCAGATGTTGCGTGCCCGTTTGATAGCTACAGTGAGCTCACGCTGATGTTTAGCGCAAGTACCAGTGATGCGGCGTGGAAGAATCTTGCCGCGTTCTGTCGTGAATCTTCGAAGACCATCTGGATCTTTGTAGTCAATTTTTGCTTTGTTTGTACAGAAACGGCAAACCTTTTTTCGAGTGAAGAATTTACCTTTGCGGCCTTTATCTTCACCGTCACGACCTTCTGTCGCAACATTTGTATCTTTTACTTCGACTTCGTTTTTAACTTCGTCTGACATAATTTTCTCCTATTGGAAGTGTCCGAAAAACGGATATTTAGAATGGAATGTCTTCTGGGAATCCACCGTCAGATGCAGGTCCACCGAAACTCTGATCGTCATAAGGCGGGAAGTCCTGACTTGGAGCTTGCGCCTGTGAAGGAGCGAAACTATTTGCCTGATTGTTTGGCTGGAATCTCGGAGTGTAACCCCCAGCAGCGTTAGTGCCGCCATTATTTCCCGAATTTCCGCCAAGAAGCTGGATATTGTTTGCAACGATTGAAACACGGCTTCTTGTCTGGCCCGTAGTTTTGTCCTGCCAGCGATCTTGTTTTAAGTAGCCTTCGACCCCTACCCTTGTACCTTTTTTAAGATATGGCAGAAGATTTTCCGCTGACTTTCCCCAAATTGTGACATCAAAATAATTTGCTTCGTCTACCCACTGGTCTCCCTGCTTTCGGCTGCGGTTGACAGCAATGCTAATGTTGGCACGAGCCTGTCCGTTCGGAGTAAAAGCGTATTCGCGCTGGTCACTGCCATTTAAATCACGGGTAAGTCGTCCTACGATTGTAATGCTATTGATGTCAGTCATTTTTTGCCTCCGTTTTTTGGGATTTAGTGGAAAACAGAATTATTTTGCTTCTTTGTCGTCAATCTTAACGAAAAGAGACTTGAGCAAATTGTTGTTCAAGTGGAACTGAGTGTTAATTTCAGTGATTTTGGCAGGATTTGCCTTGACTGTGAAAAGAACGAATCGACCGCGTTTAACTCTGTTGATTTCGTAAGCGAGGTCACGGTCTCCGTAAGACTCTTCTTTTTCGACTGTTGCACCGAACTGTGCGAGAACGGCCTTTACCTTTTCTGTGCCGTCTTTGAACTTATCTTCCTCGATTGGATAGATAGTCATGAGTTCATACTTTTTCATAAGTGTATGTTCTCCTTATGGACATTTGGAATCCGCATACGCAGATTCAAGGGGTTGAACAGAATTATACCAAATTTTTGAGTTCTCGGTCAATAAAGACAGCGGCATTTTTGAAAAAACTAATTCATTTTTATATTTTCAAAAGCCTCTTGCAAGGTCAGGCAGCGAAGATAATTTGTTTTGAGAACTTTATTTTCGCTTATATCCTTTGGAAAATTGAACTTCTTACTCTTTAAAACAAACTGAAGGTGTCCGTTTTGAATCCTGTAAAGAAGGGCGCATAGCTCACTATCCTTTATTCCGGAAAAAAATCCTAAATTTTTGCCCCATTTTATATCTGAAATAATTTCTATAGATTCTCTCAAATCTAAAAGAGATGAGAATTTTACTTTTGCGTAAGCCTGATAGATTTTATTGCGAACCTCTGTCTGCCTGTTTCTCAGTATAATATCCCGCTCCTTTCGCTCGCTTTCAGCCAGGAATTTTACGGCAGAAACAATAGAAGCAATCTGTGAAAGCTCGGTTCCGTTTCCGGCAAGTTTCGTTGAAACCTGATAATAAAATCCCAGGGATGAAGAGGGAAGATTTCCGGCACCAAAGCAATCGCTAACGACAAGCTCCTTTGAATTAAGCGAGGCGAACAAGTCTAAAAGCTTACCGGAAAAAGAAAGAGACGGAAGATGAACCCTGCATGAAACCTTCATTCCGCTGCCACTGTCGTCAATATTTGAGGTTAAATAGCCAATTTCATAGTCAGCCGCAAACTGCAAAGTGTTCTGAAGCTCATCATCAACCTTGGCGACAAGATTAAATGCCTCGTTTCCATCAAGCCCTGGAACAAAGGATGAAAGCCGGACATGGTCACGGGTATTCACCTCGCAAGAGATTTTTCCGTCAGTCCTAACGATAATTCCGCTTCCACTTTCTTTTGAAAAGGCGGAGTCAAGAACGCCCCGCTCTTCCAAAATTTCAGAACCAAGGGCATCCAGCTCGCTTGAAATGACCCCCTGATATTTATCAGGCTCAGAAGAGTGAGAAAATGAGTCAAAAACAAGGGTCTGTACGCGGAATGCGTCATCGTCCTTAAATTTTGAGGGAAAGGGGAAATTCGCAAGATTTCTGGCCAGCCGAATGCGGGTTGACAGAACGACATCGTTTTCGGGTCCGTTACCGGCGTACCATGCGTCGTTTGAAATATTAGCTTCAGGCATCTTCACCACCGCTAACAGGAGATTTTTCAAGGGCTTTAAGATAGTCCCGGTAAACGGCGGCCTTTTCGTAATCCTCCCGTTTTAAGGACTCCTCAAGCTTAGCCTGAATCACTATTCTGTCAGTAAGGACAGAGCGGAAATGCTTGAGTCTTTTGGGAAGAGTGCCTTTATATGGCGGAACGACACCTATTTTTTTGAAAACCTCTGTCACCTCGTTTTTAAAGATTGAGTAACACTCAGGACAGCCTGCCCTTCTGGTCATTTTGATTTCAGAAACAGAAATACCGCAGACAGGACAAACCCTGTCGTCTTTTGCTTTCTGAGCCTTGTTGCGTCCTAAAATCGAGTCAAAAAGAAGAGCCAGAGAGCGCCCGATTGTTTTGGAATCAGGAGAAACTCCGTTGATACGGGCACACTCAAAGCAGAGGTTCAGCTTTCGCTTTGTATTTTCGTTCGTCTGCTCAATGAAAAGAACAGCCTCGTTTTCGCCACATAAATCGCAAATCATAATTCTTAGATTATAAATCCTTTCCTGTGATTTTTTTAACGCACTCGTGATAAAGCTCGCTCGTTTTTTTAACGACATCAGCCGGAACTTCCTTAATGCCGGGATCGCCAGCCAAGTTGTTTGCCTTAAGCCAGTCACGGATAAACTGCTTGTCGTAGCTTGCAGGGCTTGTTCCAACCTTGTACTCTGCGGCGTTCCAGAATCGGCTTGAGTCAGGAGTTAAGACCTCGTCGCCCAAGACCAAATCCCCGTTCTCGTCGAGACCAAATTCAAATTTCGTGTCAGCGATGATAATTCCGTTCTTTGCGGCGTGTTCGTAGCATTTTTTGTAAATCGCAAGGGCTGTCTTTTCGATTTTGCTTCCCAAATCTTTTCCTGGATAAAGTTTGTCAAGGTCCTCCTTCATATAGTCGATGGTGACATTGATATCATGACCTTCGCTCGCCTTTGTAGAAGGGGTTACGATTGGCTCGTCGAGTTTTTCGGCCTGCTCGTATTTTTTTGTGAAGGAATGGCCAAGGAATGGCTCGCCTTTTTTGTAAGCCTCGTACATTGAGCCGAACATATATCCACGGACAATAACCTCGTAAGGAATCATCTTGAGTTTTTTTACCAGAATAGTGCGTCCTTCATATTCGCTTTTCTGAAATTCAGGCGGCATATCTTTTAAGTCCGAAGAAATCATGTGATTTTTTGTGATGTCGCTTGTCAAGTCGAACCAGAAATTTGAAAGGGCATTTAAAACCTTGCCCTTGTCAGTAATCATAGTTGGCAAAATAACATCAAAGGCTGAAATTCTGTCAGTAGTGACGATGACCATACGGCCGTCTTCCAAATCATAAACCTCGCGGACTTTTCCGCTGATAATTTTTTTCATAAAGCTGCTCCTAAGTTTTACCACAGATAAAATCAGATTATCACAGATTAAAAAAAATTGAAAGAGTTGATGATTTTTTGCATTTTGAGTATTATATCTGCATTGTGCTAATTCGTTATTCATCAGACAGTCGGGGAAAGCCTGTCAAAAAGGCTTTGATTTATACAAAAGAAGAACATAAAATCGATTTAAAAGACCTTGACGGGGACGCCCTTTTTATTATCCGCCATCTTCGTGAATGTGGCTACGACGCTTACATTGTCGGCGGAGCGGTCAGGGACTTAATAGTCGGAAAAACCCCTAAGGATTTTGACATCGTAACAGAAGCAACTCCTTCTAAAATTAAAAAACTTTTCAGAAATTCCCGCATAATCGGAAAACGCTTCCGTTTGGTTCATGTTTTTTTCGGCCAGAAGATTTTTGAGGTTTCCACATTCCGCTCGATTGTTGACGGTTCAGTTGGAAATTCCTTCGGAACTATGGACGAGGATGTTCAGAGACGAGATTTCACCCTGAATGCGCTCTACTACGATCCGCTAAAGGAGCAAGTAATCGACTATGTTGGCGGAGTTGAGGATATCAAAAAGAAAGTTATTCACCCTGTAATTCCGCTCGACCGAATTTTCGTGGAAGACCCCGTTCGCATGCTTCGCGCCGTAAAATACAGTGCGACCACAGGCTGTAAGCTTCCTCATTCATTAAAATCAAAAATCAGAAAATCAGCACACCTTCTCTCTCCGATTTCACCGTCTCGGCTTACAGAAGAGCTTTTAAAAATCATAAATTCCGGTCATTCATACGACATCATAAGGGAGGCAATGGAAGAAGACCTGTTTATGTACCTTCAGCCAGCTGCCTGTGCCCTTATGTACGCGGACAAGGCCTATGAAAAGCGATATATGCTGCACCTAAAAGAGCTTGATTCCCTCGTAAAGTCAGAGCCTGACTCTCGTCTCGGAAAAAGGCTCACTTATCTTGTCTACGATTTTATCTCCTCACTGACGGACTGGAAAAAAGAAGTCACGACAAAAACCGCGGCGGGCGAGCTTTACACGAAGACTTGGAATCAGTGCAGGCATTTTGTCCTTCCCATGAACCCTCAGCGCACGGAGCTTGAATTCGCAATAAAAAATTCGCTCACACAGCTTGGAGTCAGCGTCAGAATAACAAAGAAAAAACGATAGGATGAAAGCGGCGTTATCCATTTTCTTGATATTTTTGTTTTCAGTTTTTCCTTTTTTCACTCAGAGTAAAATTCAGATTATGGACGGTGAAATTGACTATCTTTTTAACGAAAAGCTGACCGGTTCTGAGATTATTGCCCTTAGGAATGGGGAAGTCGTTACGAACAGCATCGGAAAAGTAAAATATTCCCGCATAAAAGCGATTCCTGAGACAAAACAGCTTTTTTCCGCCGTAAATGAGGTTGCCCCGAATCATCTGGCCGAAGTCATAAAAATTCTGCCATACGAAGGCTTTGAAAACCTCACGGAAATTGTCTCTGAAATGCTTAAAAACGAAGAAAGCTATACTAAGGTTCCGTTTTATATAGATGAGGACGGAGACATCCGCTATCTTTACGCAGATGCAAAAATTCAGGCAATATCAGAATTTAACGGAAAGGAAGTGATTTTTGAAAAATTCCTTATGAAGCCGCTGGATTATTTTACGGCCAGAATCGAAGCCGAAAAACGCGGGACTTATTTTTTCTACCAAATGAAAAACACAAGCCGGGTCAGGTACAAAAGCTTTTTCAGCGCAATAGGAAAGCAAAAAATGATTGCCGTGATTTCGGTTTTTCGTTACGGCGACAACTGGATAATTTACGCGTTAGGCGGAGTTGACATCATAAAGCTTCCTTTCATCGATAAGGCAGTTGACAGGGCATTTTACAGAAGAATCAGGGCATTTTGCCTTTACACTTTCGAGACGCTTGAAATCAAGAGTGGTCAAGCTCAAATGAAAGAACTTCCCCAGAAAGAGGATGAGGAAAAGCTATTCGACACGCCGTAAAGCGCATTTTTGATCCGTCACAGTCGAAATGACAGAGAGGATTATAAAGCTTGTCGCCTTTTACGGGAAAGCCACACCAGGCTAAATGGCAGCGAACCTGGTGGCGAAAGCCGGCCGTAATGTGGCAAAGGGCAATATTATCACCTTCAAAAGAAATTTCAGTTTTGTAAGCAGTTCTTCCACATTTTTTTAGAGCCGCCCGCCCTGCCTGAGCCGTCACAGGCCGCACTGCCCGCCCCTTTTCGCCAAAAGGTCTGAAAAAAGACTCTAGGGTAAGATTCTTCCCTTCGTGAAAATCCGGTAATTCTGGAAAGCCACCGAGTTTTTCTGCACAGTCTGGAATTTTATCAATTTCTGCCCTGTACCATTTTTCGAATTTTCCTTTTTGCTGGGAGAGAATCAAATTATCATAGCTTTCCTGGCTCGTCGCAATCAGGACAAGCCCGCTTGTCTCGTTGTCAATTCTGTGGATAAGTCCGTGCTCAACTTCCTTTTTTCCGTGCACAGTTAAAATTTCAGGAAAAAGCCGCTGGCACTCAGTAAGCACGCTTTCATCACCTTCAAAAAGAGGCGCAGACGGCAAATGAGCGGGCTTAAAAACAACGAGAAAAGGAGAGTTTTTTGTCGGGGAATGTAAAATCTGCATGCCTATTTTCCATATTTTTGGTGAAGAGTCCTTAAGACCTTTTTGAATCTCAGGGGGACACATGCCTTAAAAATCATTTTTTCTTTTTTTCCAGGGATTCGGATTTTTAAAAGATAGGCGTGGAGCATAAGACTTGCACTCTGAAAAGGAGAGCCTTTTAAAAAATTTCCGTAAATCGGGTCTCCCATAATCGGGCATCCCAAAAATTTCATGTGAACCCTGATTTGGTGAGTTCGTCCGGTTTTTATTCTGATTCTCATAAGCGAGAAGGGACCATAAGTCGCAAAGCATTTGTAAATCGTGACGGCTTTTTTCCCCTCTTCTGTACCGACAACAGCCTTAAACCTTTTTCTGTCCTTCGGGTCTCTTATTATCTGAGTTTCGAGCTTTCCTTCAAGGATTTTGGGCCTGCCACAGCAGATTGCGATGTATTCCTTCGTAATTCTTGAGTGATGTAAAAATTCTTCGTGTAAAAATTCTTCAGATTTTCGGTTTTTCGCAGTTATTATAACACCTGAAGTGTCCTTGTCGAGCCTGTGAATGATACCGGGTCTTCTTTTTGCCAAAATTTCAGCACTTACAGTCTCATTCGCGTCCTGGTGAATCGCCTCTCGCCCCCAGTGATACAAAAGAGCGTTCACGAGCGTTCCGTTCCAGTTTCCTGCCGCCGGATGAGTCACCATTCCCTGTTTTTTGTCCACGACGCAAACATTTTCATCCTCATAAATGATTTTAAGTTCTATATTTTCCGGCTCAATGTTTTCAGGAATATTTTCTTCCCACTGAATGAATATTTCGTCCCCTGCCTTTATTTTCGTGGCAACTTTAGCCCTTTTTCCATTCACTAAGATTTCACTAAGCCCACTTTTCAGCTTTGAGCGGTTCATATTAGTCCCGTCAAAGTTCTCAGCGGGTAAGGAAGCGATATATTTGTCGAGACGAAGAGATAAGTTAAAATCTTTTGGAACATTCGCAGTAAAAAAGGGCATTTATTTCTCTTCTCCAAGAGTTTTCGTGAGATAAAAAAAAGCATCCTCAAGAGTCTGAGTCTTTGTCTCGCTTAAAATTTGCCCGATAGAGCCAGAAGAAACGATTTTTCCCCCGTGAAGGATATAAACCTTGTCACACAAGGCCTCAGCCTCCTGCATTAAATGAGTTGAAAGCAAAATCGTGCGGCCGACTTTCAGCGCTTTTACAAGGGAGCGCATTTTTATGATTTGAGCCGGATCAAGGCCTGAGGCAGGCTCATCAAAAACCAAAACCTTTGGGTTATAAACCAAGCTTTTTGCAAAATTTACCCTCTGCCTTTGCCCCTTTGAAAGCGTCTTAATTTTCTTGCCGATAATATCAGAAATATCCGGCTCCTTCAGCCCTGTTCCTTCAAAATCAAATCCGTGCAAGCCTGCCGTCATCTTAAGATATTCGCAAACAGTGTACTCACCAGGCAAGGCCGGCTCTTCCTCTACAAAGCCGGTTATATTTCGTGCTTTTTCAAGATTTTCGCTTGCGTCAATGCCGTCAATCAGGACTTTTCCGCCTGTCGCTATGTGTCTTCCACAAATTGCCTTTAAAATCGTAGTTTTTCCGGCCCCGTTAAGTCCCAAAAGCCCTGTGATTTCACCGTCTTTACAAATCATATTTATATTTTTGACCGCGAAATCGTTTTTTGAGGAATAAGATTTTGAAAAGTCAACAAGTTCAATCATCTATTTTAATCTACATACGGAATGTCAAAAATCATTCTATCGTGAGTAAGCTCCGCTTTCGGATAAACTTCCTGCGCCTGTTTTAAAAGAAGCTCCAAATCCCTGTCCGTATATCTTGGAGAATAATGAATCATTGCCATCCGGCTGGAAGCTGAATCTTTTGCCACAGTTGCGGCCTGGCGGGCAGTCATGTGTTTTTTTTCTTTTGCCTGATCCTCGCAGTCATCGGCGAACATTCCCTCGCAAATCAAAAGGTCACTGCCCTTAACTTCATCGGCAATGCTGGGCAGATACTGGGTGTCGGTCACAAAAGAAAATTTTCGGCCACTTCTTTTTTCACCCATTACATCGCCTGGCTGAATAAGTTTTCCGTCGCTGTTCGTGACATTTTCGCCCCTCTGCAATTTTCCCCAAAGAGGTCCTGCCGGAAGCCCAAGAGCCCTTGCCTTATCAGGATTAAATTCACCTGGACGGTCGAGCTCTTCAAGCGTGTAGCCGACACAGGTTTTTGTATGAGAAAGAGGAAATGCCCTGATGTAAAAATCCTTTCCTTCGTGAACGACACACGGAGCCGTGATTTCCTTTATGATAATAGGATAATTTATGTACATATCGAGCACTTGCCTGCTAGTCTCAACATATTCCTTTACCTTTGGGGGACCGTAAATGTAAAGCGGCTCAGTCCTGTCAACTTGCGATGAAAGCATAAGAATGCCGGGAAGTCCCGTTACATGGTCTGCGTGGGTATGAGAAATAAAAATTGCGTCGATTTTTTTCCATTTGAGGTTGAGCCGTTTTAAAGAAACCTGAGTTCCCTCGCCACAGTCAAACAAAAACAAATCCCCGTCACGCCGAAGCAAAACAGATGTCAAATGTCTGTAGGGAAGAGGCATCATTCCCCCGCACCCCAAAACGAAAGCTTCTAGATTCATTATCGTCCCCTGATTTTTTTTAAGATTTTTTTGTGATAAAAGGCTCTCGCTTTTTCGGCCACGCTATAAAGGAAATAAAGCGGGCTTAGCGGAATGTCAAAGCTTCCGGGTCTGTGAACATGAGCGCCACCAAAGCCTGTTTTAAAAAGATAAAGACCGTGCATAGGATGATTTTCATCATCGGTGGGAGGCATGCCATAAAAATCATAAATTTTTGAGCCATAAGCCTTTGCGTCCTTTATCGCAGTCCACTGGACAAGATAGGCCGGCATTAAATTCCTTTTATTGTTCCCCGAGCAGCCGTAAAGATAAATTGCCTCAGCCTCGTTAAAAAGTGTTATTATAGCGGCCAAATCTTCGCCCTCGTGACTGGCAATATAAAGCGTTATTTTTGTTTTTCCATCTGAATCTTGAGATTTTTCACTTTCGACCCCGCGAATCATTAAATCCTTGTAATAAGAAAGAGGATGAAGCCCAATTCCGTCCCTTGAAGCCGTAGTTTTGTAAAGTGAGTAAAAAGAATTCAAATCATTTTCAAAATTCTGACTTGAAGCAGTAACGGCACGCACCTCGACGGAATGTTTTGCGGCATAGCGGACATTGTATCTCCATTTATTCTTCATTCCTGCCAAAAGCTCATCCTCAGATTTTGACAAGTCCAAAAATGTAGAGTCAGGCGGCTGAATGTCAACCTTATTTTTTAAGATTTTGACCTTAGTTTTTTTTGCAAGCTGCCTGAGCCGAAAGACATAAGAATCCCGCTCTTCTGGCGTCGAAAAATCCAGCGGCAGGTCGTAGCGAAGGCAAATCGTATTTTTAGGAAGCCTGGCCTTTATTTTTTGCGTAAATTCCCCGATCCGAAGGATATAAGACTCTTCTGACTCGTTTTCATTTTTTTCGGGAGCAAGAGGAATATAGGCAATCGAAAAAATATTTTTAAATGAACGGCAAAGAATATTTACGCCGTCAAAGCTTGTTTTTTGCCAGCCATGATTCACTTTAAAATCGCACCAAAAATCTGACTGCTGAAATCTTTTAGACATAATTTATTTTATCAAAAATCAGATTTTTTGGGTAGATTTAAAACGAGAAAGAGAAATTCCGTCGCCTTTTTTTAAGAATTCAGTTTCAAATTCATCGTTTGTCTTTAAGAATTCAATGAATTTCCGGATTTTTTTGACAAGTTTCTTCGTGCTGTAGTTGTTAGTAAGAGACAAATCCTCAACCATTCCGTGAAAGGACAGGTTATCACAGATTATGACTCCTTTTTCAGAAAGGTTTTTCTTGTACTTTTCAAAAAATTTCTGATACTGAGCCTTTGCCGCATCTATAAAAATCAAGTCAAACTGCTCGTTCAGCTCAGTCACAAGCGCATCACCAAAAATCAGATTTATCCTGCCAGAAAGATTTTTATCCTCAACATTTTTTTTCGCGGCCTTGTACCGCTCCTCGTCAATCTCAATCGTAGTAACCTTGATTTCTAGAGAAATTTCTGCAAATTTTACCGAAGAATAGCCGATTGCAGTCCCAATTTCAAGAATTTTTTTTACGGCGTGATTTTTTATGTATGAGCAGATAAAATCACTCCCCTCGTCCTGCATAATCGGGACTTCATTTTTCATCGCATAGTCTTTTACAAGGGAATCAGAATTTTCCTCAGAAAGAATATCGATGAATTTCTCGATTTCGCTCGCCACCGAAAAACAAAGGTCTGGTTTTTCCGAAAGCATTTTCTCTTTGTCGCCCATTCCGCCACGGCAACCCACAGTCTTACAGCCAAAATTCTTTCCCGCCTGAATGTCAACGGCACTGTCGCCAATCATTATGAAATTTTTGCAAGTATAGTCCTGCTGGAATTTTCTGTTCAGCTCCCGTAGCGCAAAATTCAGCCCCTCAGGAGAAGGCTTTAAATTAAGGGCATTTCCTTTTTCATCAGTTGTCTCAGGGCATATAATCAAGTCAAAATAATCAAAAATCTGAAGTTTTTTAAGTATAATTCTTGTCGTGCTTTCAGGCTTATTAGTCAGGAGCACGATTTTTTTGTTTTTTTGACGCAAAACCTTTAAAAGCTCTTTAATTCCCGCATAAAGTTTGGTCTTAACGACTGGATTTGAGTCGTAATAATCCATATAGGCTTTCAGGACTTCGTCGAGTTTTCTTTTGTTGTATTCGTTTTCTAAGCTGAAATGATTTTTTGTGGAAGCGTTTAATGAGCGCAAAATCAGTTTTCTTGCTCCGTCACCTATAAAAGCCTGGATTTGCTTTTCATCGAGAGTCCAATATCCAAATTTTTTTAGAGCTTCGTTTACGCTGCTTGCAATATCTGATGCAGAATTTATGATAGTTCCGTCGAGATCAAAGGTATAGACACAAATCATTGCATGCTCGCCTTTGCCGCAGCCCTCGTGTATTCGTCTGGAGCGCTTTGTGCAATAACTTCGAGCATTGCGTTTGCATAAAGAATATTTCCCCGGTTCGAAACTTTTTTTGAGAAAGCAATCAGATTGTCCCAAAAATGATTTTGCTCGCACCAAACATATATATCTTCATACTCAGAGATTTTTTTAAGGAAAGAAGAAAGGCTGGTAAACTCAAAACTTGCATCCCGTCCGGAAATTGAGTCTAAAATATGACTCAGGGCTTCAACAGTTCCAAGGGCCGACGCAAAGAGAGAATTTTCCTTTTCCCCCTCCTCTTCAAAGATTACGCTTATGTTGTAAAGTGCCTTCAGCGTTTTCGGAGATGAAACCCTGAACAAGTCAAAGAATCTGTCCACATTTGAAGGCTTGTTTGCGTCGATGATTTTTAACATCGCACGACGCAAGACCTTATCCTTGTAGTTCGGGTCCTTGTCAAGAATCAAAAGCAGGGCCTTTTTGTACTCCTCAGAGTTATTCTGAAGGCATATTAAATCTGCCATCTCATATAAGATTTCGTATTGCTGGTCGGGAATATCAAGATATTCGCTTTCTGAGCGAGCCTTCTCATAAAAATCTATAGCAGTCTTGTACTCGCCTTCAAGACGATAAATCTTACCGATTAAAAAATCCGCCTCAGGATAGACTCTTTTAGCTTCAACCCAGTCCTTCATTTCGCTAACTTGATATGAAAAAAACTTTTCACCGTAAAGTTCCAAATATCTTTTTATTATGGAAATGGCCTCAGACTGGTCCCTTTCCTCTAAAACCTTAAGCACAGCTCCGAAATCCTCTCCCGCACGGCGAACCGCAAGGGGAGAAAGGGCGACATCGAGAATATATACCTCATAATCACTCTCTGCGACTCGATTTGCCTTTGCCTTATTCGCAAGATTCATTGCATTCGAAAAATTTCCCTTGTCAAAGGCAAACTGAGCGTCCTGCAATATTCTCCATGAAAGTTCTGCTGTCTCAGGCTTTTTGGGCACAATCTGGCAAAAAAGAGAAAAAGAAACAAAAATCAAAAAAAGTGGCAGAATTATTTTTTTCATAAAAACAAAGTTTCCTTTAAGAAATGCCGGTTAAAGCTCATTCAACATTTCTTCAAATACATTATCGGCATCTTTTTCGTCAATCGTTCGTACAATTTCACCTTTTTTAAAGATTATCGCCTTCCCGCCGGCGCCAGCTATTCCGATGTCAGCGTGCTTTCCCTCTCCGGGGCCGTTTACCACGCAGCCCATAACCGCAACCGTGATATTTTTTTTGAGGGAGAGAAGCTTATTCTGCCATCTGTCCATAAATGAGTGAACATCAAAGCCCTGCCTGCCGCATCGGGGACAGCTAACCAAAGTAACTCCGCCGCTCCTTTTTCCACATTCACGCAAAATTTCAAGCCCCGTGATGACTTCATTTTCCGGACTTGAAGAAAGGGAAACCCGGATTGTAGAGCCAATGCCTTCGTTTAAAAGATGACTGAAAGCAAGGGTCGATTTTACGACTCCTGTAATAAGCGGTCCTGCTTCAGTGACTCCCACATGAAGGGGTATGTCGTATCTTGAGGCAAAATCCTCGTTTGCTTCGATTGTCTCAGACACGCTTGAAGCCTTCATGGAAACAAGGAACTGGTCAAAATTAAGCTGGTCAAAAACAGCACATTCACGGGATGCAGTCTCGCTCAATGCCACAGCCCTGCTCATATAGCCCTTCTCGACCTTTTCGCGCAAATCGTGTGGAAGAGAGCCAGAGTTAACGCCAATACGGATTGCGACTCCCTTCTCCCGACAGCCATTTACGACAGCCTCAACGCGTTCCCGAGAGCCAATGTTTCCCGGATTTATTCGGATAGCCGCGACAGGTCCTTCAAGGCACTTTAAGGCAAGCCTATAGTCGAAATGAATATCAGCGACTAGCGGCATACTGGTCGCCTTACAGATTTCGATGAAACTTTCAGCGCTTTCCATGTCGGGAACAGCGAAACGAATTATGTCGCAGCCAAGCATTTTGAGCGAAGCAATTTTATTTCGGATTTCTTCAAGTTTTTCGGGATTATCCTTAACGCCGACAATTCCCTCTTTCCACATCGTCTGAATCGTGACAGGATTTTTTCCCCCGACAATAATTTTATCTACATTCTGAAAACCGCCGACAGTCACCTCGCGCGGCGTGTAAAATTTCTTTTCCATAAAAAAATTATATAAAAAATAGAAAGAATAGGGAATCTCTAAATGGTTAGAAAAGGCCGGACCGATATGAGCTTATAATGGATTTTTTTTAATTCTCCAGTCTAACTTCCGTAGTTTCACCAGGATTTAGTGTTGTCCAGGAATCTATGAAGTCATAATAGCCTTTTGAAGTTGACCAGGCATAGGTTGAGATTGCTGTCTTTTCCAGGATTTCGTAGCTTATCCAATAATAGTCAAGGCTTTTTTTGATTTTTGAGTTTTCGCGGTATACTCGCCTTAAATATGGAGAGCCGTTTAAATTCTCTTTTAGTGGGAAAATAATTCCAGAATCATAGCCATCGGAAAGATTTTCTCTTTTTCCCCGAATTGACAAATCAGTCAAGCCGACTCCAAGATTCGCGTTATATAGTCCCTGATCATTTTTCGGTGCACAGAATTTTACGACGGTCTGGAAGATTCCCTCGATTTCTTTTTCAGAATCCTCAAAGCCCTCTTTTGTTCCGGTCGCAAAAACAAGGATTGTTCCTCCACGAGTATAATCTCCGTTTCCACCCGCAAAAACACCTTTGTAATCAAATTCTTCACTAAGTTCCTGGGCTTTTAATGAATCAAGAGATTTTTGATATTTTATGACCGCGTCCCTAGTCTCACAGTCGATTCTGAGGCGAACAAAGCCTGTCGGAGAAACACTGTCAGGCCAAATTCCTTTTAAATCCCCGCTGTCGCCCGCAATTTGTGAGGCTTTTTTCCCGTTTTTGTCGCTTTGATAAATTCCAAGCCCATAGCTATAACGGTCAAGTCGAACATAAGGCTTTGCAACCTTGTCAGAGAAAAATGACATTTTTTTATTTATATTCTGAATGACATTTTCGTTATTTTCTGAATCAAGATTTTGGTCAAAGGGATTTCCCAACATATCAAGAAAAGTGCCGTCCTCAAGAATAAGCTCCCATTCACGGCCATCCTCAAGGGGAAATTTTCCTGTCAGTCCGGCAGGGAAATACAGCGTAACCTTTGCGGGATTTTCTTCGTCAATTTCTATTAAGTTTTCAGAATCTGAAAGCTCAATAATCCTTTCGTGATAATGAGCACTCTCAAGCTGGGAGCGAATCTGGTTTGCCGTTCTCAGCACCGCATTTTTTTCAGAAAGTAAGTCAACCTTCATTTTGCTATTCTGAGATTCAAAGCCCCTGGCCTTATAATCTTCCTCGTCAGAGCCTGAAAAAGTCTTTCCGAAATAATGCTTTTCATCTGTTTCCCAAATATCAATGTCAAAATCAAGGACATATTTTTCAGTCAAATCGGGAATATATGAGCCAGTCTCTTCTGAAAAGACCAGCGATTGCACAGATTTTCTGTAAGGTCCGGAATACCGCCCTGTTCCATGATAGGTGTCGTTGGGATATTTTTTTGTTCCTTCTTTAAAAATAGCTTCGCTGTCAACAAGGGGAGAACCGTTCTTGTCCTGAAGCACAAAGGTATCCATTGAGAAAAAGCCAATTTTCCTGGAAATAGCCTCATATTCGCCTTTCGTCAGAACCGGCGGAATTGCCCAGCCCTTTGTCTGACGCAATTTTATTTTACCAGAGCCCTTTTGAACAGCCTCATCAAAAACAAGCTCAATCTTTTTACCATTTTTAAAGATATTGCTTCCTGCCTTAGTCTCGCCATCCGGAGTCATAGAAACAATTTTCGGCGAGGATATATCAATTTTTTTATCTGTCAAAAGAGTAAATTCTAGAGAATCGTCAGTTTTTTCACTATTTTGATAAAAATCGTTACCTGCTTCATCTGAAATTAAAGAAAAGTTTTGAATGCAATTTTCTGAGTCATAAAAAAGAAAGCCTGAAAGACGGCCGTCAGAAAGCTCTGTGATTTTTTTTGAGAAAACCAATGTTTTTGAATTTTTTCCGCCTCTGTCTTTCAGAGGAATTGAAAGGCAAGAAAAATCGCTTGACTTTTCATCTTCTTTCACAAAAAGAGTGAAACTCGGAATATTTTTTTCATTATCGTCAGAAGCAACAAAAATTTTCTCGCTGAAGGTCACGGAAAGAGAAAGAGTGTCCCCTGAAGCAACAAAATTCTTGTCAGAAGGCGAAAGCAACTCAAGGCTTTCAATTTCAGGAGAAATTCCGTCAAGTGCAAAATCACAAGAAAAATCAGAACTTTGATTTAAAGAAAAATGCGAAAGAATGACATCTTCAAGAAAAACATCCTCACTTCCGTCATCAGATAAAAAAAGAGCTGATTTATCAAGGGAAATGCTGTCAGCAATGTCACCATTCTGAACGATATACGAAAATTTTAAGCTATCGCTTTCAGAGCCAGAAATATATTTGGCTTTTTTTGTTATTTTCAGGCCCAAATCAGAGGAAAGGAGATAAAATTTTAAATAAGAGTCCTTTTGAATTTTTACATCTGAAGAAAATTCCGCCTCAAAAATGATTTCATCTCCGGTTTTTAGCGTAGAATCCTGAGAAACAGAAACAGTTTTTAAAATTGGCTGGCCTAAAAGCGAGAAATTCAGGATTTTTGAATTTTCGTTTCCAAGCAAATCTTTTGCAACAAGGCGATAGACCATGCTCTCACCATTTACGAGCATTTTTGAAAGAAGTTTTTTAGATATTGTCGTCTCAAAGCAGGAATTTTCAGGATTAAGTCCGACCTCTGAATATCCAGAAATATCATCAGTAATTAATGTCTCTTCTTCGCCAAGAATTCTGTAAATTGCATACGATGCCGTGTCCATTGAAAGATAATTTGATTTTTTTGCGTAAAAAGAAAGCAATAAGTCACTTGAAGGCTGTACAATAAGCTCATCACCTGTAGCGGACGGAGAAAGCAAAGAAATTTCAGGCAACTCTGTATCTTCAAGAAGCTTGTATTCAAGATAAGAAAAATTCGAATCTTCCCTGGTAAGTTTGAACAAAAATTGCTTAGAGGATTTTAAATCATCAGCGCTTTCATAGGAAAAATCTGACAGGTAATCGATTTTTAAACTGAAATTTTGCTTTAAATACTGGGAAGAAGAATCTTTTACAGGAACAGACAGCGGAACGCCCCAAATTTTGATAGAACTTTCATCGTCAATGGCAGGATTAAAAAGCAAGTTCTCGTGCTCTTCTTTGGTTTTGACAGAAGAGAGAAGTTTTTTTGCGCTTTCAATTCCATTTTCTGCCAAATCATTCGGAATATAAGCGACTTCAAGATATGAGCAGCCGAGCTTATCGATTGTCGTTCCAAAAATTTCAACGACCGCATTTTCACAGAAAACAGGTATTGAATTATTTTCAGGAGAGTCAATCTGAATTACCGGCGTGTTTTCGTCCACGATTGTGATTTTAATTTTTTTGAAGGAAGCATTGTGACCTGAGGCTTTGTCAAAAACAAGGGCTAAAAGGGTCATTTGCTGTTCACTACCCGGAGTCCTTAATTTTACGGACGCTTGCCGAACATTAGAGCCTGAAAAATTTATGTTCTGGGAAATTTTAGCTTTTGACAAAAGAAGCTTGGGATTTTCTTTTATTTCATCGTCGTCAAGGGAAGCAGCCTCCTCTTCTGAAAGGAGAGCAAAATAAGATTCTTCAAGAGAGTCATCATCTGAAATAGTGATTTCTAAATCTGCAGAAGCGCTTACGACAGATGGAGCTTGAATTCTAGGCTCATCCGCTTCTGGATACCAGATGAACCATGCAGAATTCGCTTCATTTTCCTCGGCCTCGTAATCAGAATTTAAGTCACCTTGAAGCGGAAAATAATAAAAAACGATTTTTAACAAATGTTTTTCTGAAGAAAGATTTTCATTTGCACAAACCAAGAGCTTTTCGTCTACGGTAAAAACAGGATTTTGGTCTTCAGAAACTGAATAAGGACAGTCGCAAAGCTCATCACCATTTTCATCAAATATTTTTGCAGAAAGGCCATATTTTTGCAAAAGTGAAGAGAGAATACCGGAATCAGATGAAATATTGAAGGAATCATTTTGAAAAGCATCAAGAGAGTCAGAAGAGTCCAAAGTTTTTGACTCCAACTCGGACTTTGAAAGCAGAGAATATTCCGTCTCCGAAGAAGTCCTTATAATCTTCCAAATCTGAGAATGCTGATAAAGATATGGGGAAGCAGACGAGTCGGAAGCATCCACAAAAAGAGAAATAAAAGTTTCAGATCCTTCGATAAGTTTTCTCGACTCATCCAGGGCCGAAAATTTAAAATAAACCAAATTCTGAGTTTCTGAGCCTAAAATTTCAGGAAAAGAAAGATTACAAGACCATTCGCATACTGTTGAAGAAGTGCTTTTAGTTTCAACTTCCTCTATTGCCGAATAAAGCTCTTCTTCTACGAGACGAGCTTGAATCAACACAAATTTTGCTTGTTTATTTTCGATTTTGCCTGAAAAAGTTGAATTTTCGCTGTTTATTTCAGTAACACAAAGTGCACGGGAAGATGACTCTTCAGAATCGGAATTCAGACTCTCAAAATCATTGCAGGAGAAAAGCAATAAAGAGATAAAAAAGAAAACTGTTGTTAAAACAAAACTTTTTTTCATAAAAATATCAGTCATTCTATAATATTTGATATTTCAATAAAATACAATAAGTTAAGGATTAGAAATCATTTATGACAGATAAAAAAAATTTGTGACATCTGTGTAATCTGTGGTTAAAACACATAATCCGCGTTCATCTGCGGACATCTGCGTCTAAAAAAGAACCACAGGTCACACAAAACATCAAAGAATTTAATCCGTGACATCTGTGTAATCTGTGGTTAAAACACATAATCCGCGTTCATCTGCGGACATCTGTGTCTAATAATTCATTAGAACAAAACGCTCCAGAGGTTGTAGTGAGCGAAAACTGAAACTGCAACGAGTGAGACCGTAGACATAATCTTGATGAAGATGTCCATACAAGGGCCTACAGTGTCTTTGAGCGGGTCACCAACTGTGTCGCCGACGACAGCCGCATCGTGAACTGCGTCATAGCCTTCTCCGCCTTTCTTGATTCCCTCAAGGCCGCCCTGCTCGATGTATTTTTTGCCGTTGTCCCATGCACCGCCTGAGTTTCCCGTGAACAAAGCAATCATAATCGCACAGATTGTCGAGCCAATCAAAATACCACCGACGAAGTTTGCTCCGAACAAAAGACCGCACACGACAGGAATGACTACTGCCATGAGGGCCGGAACCTTCATCTGGCCGATTGAGCCTTTTGTTGAGATTCCGATACAGGTCTTGTAGTCAGGGTCTTCAGTTCCGGCCAGGATTCCCGGTTTTTCCTTGAACTGTCGGCGGACTTCCTCAACCATTTTTCGGGCTGCGTTTGCAACAGCATCAATGAGCATTCCAGAGAACAAGAATGGGATTGCGCCGCCTACGATTGCACCAGCGAGAGTCATCGGCTCCATGATGTTGAGCTGAGGGACTCCGCCTGTGAGCTTTTCGCCAGGAATTGAATACATGTATGAGAGCATGAGTGAGAGGGCTGCAAGACCGCCAGAGCCGATTGCAAATCCCTTTCCGATTGCGGCAGTTGTGTTTCCCACAGCATCGAGGGTGTCGGTGATTTCGCGGACGCCCTCCGGAAGTTTTGACATCTCAGCGATACCGCCGGCATTGTCTGAAATCGGGCCGTAAGTATCTACAGAAACAGTGAGCGAGACGAATGAGAGCATACCCATTGCGCTCATGGCGACACCGTAAAGACCTGCAAGATAGTAAGCAAGGATGATTCCCAGCCCTAGAATGATACAGGGAAGCATACAAGAGTTCATGCCCAAAGCCAGTCCCGAAGTGATTGTAAGGGCAGAACCCTCGCGGCTTGCCTCTGCAAGGCGTTTTGTAGGATTGTAGTCAGAAGATGTGTAATATTCCGCAACGATACCGATTAAGATACCTGCCACGACACCCACTGCCCCGCCGATGAATGGAGAAGCCCAGCCGGCCTTAAAGCCGAGAGAAGCAAAATCAAGCCCCTTGTTGTTGAAAAGGAAGTATGAGAGAATGACGCCTGCGACGAGAGTGATTCCGGCACCAATCCATGTGGCCGCGTTAAGCTGCTGGTGAACTTTCTTTGACTTTGAGAGATTTTTAACCAAAAGTGAAGCCACGCCGATGATACAGGCCAAAAGACCTGCGGCAGCGAATGCCAGCGGGAATGTGTAAAGGGCGTTGAGTGAGTCAGACGGAACTCCGACCTTTACGATGAGGTTGTATGCCAGGGCAATTGCCGCGACGATTGAAGCAACATAGCTTTCAAGAAGATCTGAGCCGAGACCTGCAACATCACCTACATTGTCGCCAACATTGTCGGCGATTGTAGCCGGGTTTCGCGGATCGTCCTCAGGAATGTGAGCCTCTGTTTTTCCGACCAGGTCAGCACCCATGTCAGCGGCCTTTGTGTAGATTCCGCCGCCTACACGGTTAAACATAGCGACCATTGAGCAACCCAAAGCATAACCAGAAAGGATATTAGGGAATTTAATGATTTCGATTTTTGTGAGCCAGCATTTAGCCGTTTCAAGAGAGTCCAGCCAGCCTAAGCCCAGCCCGAATACGCAGAAAACGATTCCGAGACCCAAAAGGGCGAAACCGCCTACGCACAAGCCCATTACAGAACCGCCACGGAAAGCGACTTTTAAGGTCTGACCGATGTTCTCTGTCTTGCGGGCTTCGTTTGTGACACGGACATTCGCATAAGTCGCGATTTTCATGCCGATAAAGCCAGCGGATGCAGACATACAAGAGCCGAGCAAAAGGGCTACGGCAACATACCAGTCCAAAGCCAGCCATACGATGACCGCTACGATAAGAACGACCCAAACCAACACCTTGTATTCATATTCGATGAATGTGTTGGCACCAATACGGATTGCAGAGGCGATTTTTGCCATCTGTTCCGTTCCTTCTTCCAGCTTTTTAACCTTAAAAAAGTTAAAAGCCGCATAAGCCAAGGCAGCAAGAGCTGCCAAAATCAATAAACCGATGAAGTTCATTAAAGACCCCTTGCAAAAACATTTTGAAATCTTTTGCAAGGCTATATTAGCACATTAGGGAATTCAAATTTTGATTAGTTTATGGATTTTTCTGATATTTTAAATTGATTTTCAATCCACAAAAAAATCAAAAAATATCCCTTTCTTTTTTGCAGTAAACCTCAAAGGTGTCTCCAAGGCCAAAAAAGTGACTTGCACCAGAATAGAGGGCAAATTTCAAGCTAGTAGATTTCTGTCCCTTAAGATTTGGAAATCTCTCAGGATGATGACCTGTCGAAACAATCTTGCAGACCCTAAATCCGTATCTTTTAAGAATCTGTGCCGCCCTTCCCGGCTCCCAGAGAGTAAAATGGTCAGTCGGGGAATTTTGGAAGAAAGACTGGGTGTTGAATCTTCCAGAAACACCGCTGGCCGAAGGAGTTGAAAAAGCGAAGACACCGCCCTTTTTAAGTATTTTGGAAACACCTTTTAAAACGCCGTCCAAATCCTGAAAATGCTCGATTACATACCACATAGTAACAGAGTCAAAATTCTTGACACCGAACTCGCTCACTGGGTCAAAGTTCGGGAAAGCGGCGACAGTCGCAGGATAATGAAGCGTATTCTGAACATAATCGACGGCCTCTTTGGAGATGTCAGTTCCGAAAACTTGCCAGCCGGCGTCATTTGCGGCATCAAGGTACGGCCCGAAGGCGCAGCCTATATCCAAGCAAGACGGAGTAACTTCCTTGTGATTTCCACGGTAAAGCATATCGACTATGCTCGTTCTTCTGACGCACTGCTTTTTAATCGAAGCAAAATCGTCAAGATAAGTCTTTCCGTACTGTTTTTTGTAATCCTCAAAAAAATAAGAGGAATTGTAATTCTTGCTAGTCGCATGAGTCCAGCTCATATAAAGCATACCGCAACTTCTGCACCGGCGGAATGTATGAAGCGTTGTCCGTGCAACAATGGGGTTTTCAGAAGAGGCGTTTTCATCACGGCAAATTGGGCATGAGACTCTTTTTCCGTTTGCAAGAAGTTTCAAGAATTGGCCAAGAGACTTATTTTCACTCTTTTCCCTCGTAAAAATTGAATCAGGATAAAGAGTCTCCAGATTTTTTAGGATTGAGAGAATATTTTCCGCATTTATTTGAGCACTTGAAAGGCAGGCAAAGCCGTATTTCTGAGCAAGATTTACATGAAGGCTGGTCGTTCCAAGCAGGATAACGCCACAGCCGGCCGCAAGACTCTCAAAGGCCGTAAAGCCATAATGCGTGACAACAAGGTCATACTCAAAAAGCTTTTCTTTTAAATTATGAACCGGGCGAATAAAATTGATTTTTTTTAGAAGCTCTTCATTAGTCACCCGAAGGGCAGTCTCTTCCGGATTCTGAACAATAGCAGTAATTTTTACTGACTGAGATTTTTTATTTTCTAAAGAAGAGAACAGCTCAGCCAGAGCAAGCGATGTCGGGAAAACCAAATCACCGGGGTCTTCCCCTCCGACAGTCACGAGAACGGATTTTATATTTTCAAGCTTTTCAGGTCTTTTTTCAGTCCTTCTTTTTTCTGGAAGAGATATGAAAGAAGGATCCGAAATGTTATTAGGCCTCTCAAGCCCATAAGAAGGGATAATGTCCAAAAGACAGTCGCAGAGGTCAGCGTTCAGGGAGCCTTCGTCAATTGCCACGAGTGGAGCGGCTTTTGAAAGCGAAAGAGCTAACTCCCTCTCCAGCGTGAATGCATCTGTCACGATTAAATCATATTCATTTTTTTCAGGAAGGCGACTTACAAGCTGTGAATCCTTCAGGCCATTCTTTTTCGCCTCATCAATCAGCTCGTCTTTTTCTTCAAGGTCTGCATCACCAGGAATGTAAATATTCGCACCGGTTTCAAGCGCAATCGAAATACAGCGCCGAAGATGCCCGGTTCCCCTTCCTTTTTTAACACACGGAACGCACAGAATAGGCTTATAAAGCAGAGGGCTTTCAAGGGCAGTCAGAATTTCTTCTGTGGTATAGGGCTCTTTAACAGGCTTTTTCTCACTCACCTTCTCGCCCGAAACGATTCTCACAATCGATTCAGCACGCAAGAAATCTGTCTCAGTGTCGATTGTAGTCCTAAGAGACGGATAATTCCACTTTTCAGGGCTGGGAAGAAAAAGCGCCTTAAATTTATCAGGATGATTATAGAGCGCAGGTCCAACATGCTCATGGTCATAGGGAAGATTTGTCAAGGCTCTGGCTTTTAACAGAGACTCACCTTTAAAAATTTCAATTCCGCTCCCGTGGGGAAGCCCCGTATATGTAATATAGTCAAAATTCTCGTTCTTTAAGCGATTTTCAGCCTCATCAACAAGGCTCTGGGCTGCCTCATAAAACAAAAACGGATTGTCAGCCGTTGCACGCAAAACTAAATCTGCCTTAGTCTCTTCAATAAGATTACAATACCGCGCCAAAACATCTTCAAGAGGTCCTTTAAAAATCTTAAAGCCGTTTCGCTCACAAACCGGCTTAAGCTCTTCGTATGAAGCTTCGTCAGTGGCAACATAATAATCGTCCACCCTGACCTTTTTCATAGCAGAAAGAGTCCAGTCGAGGACAGTCTTTCCGCCCAAAATTTTCAAAGCTTTCCCCGGCAATCGAGTTGATGAAAGTCTGCATTGACAAGCAATAATCGTCATTTTATCCCCCTTCTGAACATTGATAAATCCCTAGACAACCTTTCAATCGCACTGGCAGGAGAAATATTATATACGGTGACGGAATTGTAACATTCACGAGTTATCTCAACAGCCCTTGCGCAAATTTCATTTTTTGCAGGTGAATTTGAAGCATCTCTCACTGCCTCCAAGACTCCGACAAGGAAAATTTTTAAAAGAAAGCGAGGCTCAAATCCGCTGCATTCCTTTACGATTGTGTCAGAAAGAGGAATCTGACCATTCATAAGATAATTAAAATAATCAGAGGCGGCTTTTTTGATTTCTGAAGGCTTAACCGGCAAAAACAGCTGCAAATAATCGTTTATCAAAAGATTCTCTTCCCCGCCCCGCGCATGAAAAACCCGCTCAACGACTTCCTTCTGTTGAACAGAGCTTCGCTCGACAAAGTTATAGGTTCGCACCCTCGAAAGAATTGTCGGCATAACAGCCCCCCTATTTGAGGTTGTGAGAATAAAAACCATATCTTCAGGAGGCTCTTCAAGAATCTTTAAAAGAGCGTTCCTTACGCTTTCCAGCATTCTCTCCGCATTTTCGATAATGAAGATTTTTTTTCCTGAAACAGATTTTAAATGTGCCCAGACAGAAACACGACGAATCTGGTTTATAGGCAGAGAATCGTACATAAAAGAGCTTTCAAGCTTTTGTGCATCCTTTATGATTGAATCGCAAATTTTTTCGAGTTTTTCCGTATCTGGAAGACTTTTTTCCGGGTTCAGCTTTTCCAGCTCCTCATCAATATTTGCTATAATCTGCGCAAATTTTGGAAGTTTATCATCCCCCTCCCACAAAACCTGTGAAAATCTCAAGGTCAGCTTACGGACAGAGCGGATAAAAAGATAACGAACCGCTCCTAAAAAGCTTGAGTTATCAAAGGCCGCCTGCAAGAAGGCCTTTTTGGCTGCCAGAATTTCCAGAGAGCAGTCACGAGGACCTGCCAGAAGCACATTCGTATTCGTAAGCTCCTTGTTTCTCTTGCAGGAAGGACAGTCACAAAGCCAGTGCCCGCGCTGATTATATTGATTTACGCCCGAACAAGAAAGAATCCTTGCAATCTCAAGCGCGCAGGTAAGCTTTCCGCTTGCGGCAGGACCTGAAAGCAAAATTGCACCGGGAAGACGGTTATTTAAAATATCAGCTTTTAGAAGAGAAGAAGCATTTTGATAAAGAAGATTTTCAAACATTAAGAGAGCATCCCCCGGATATAAGAGATTGGGAATTCAAGAGTCGGACTTAAAATTTTGTAGATAGTACTCGAATCTGTAAGAGAATTCAAATCGAACCAAATTTGAGCGCGAAGAAGAATGATAATGCAGGAGACGACAAGAATACCTTCAAAGGCACCAAAAAAAGCCCCCAGAACCTTATCAAGGCTTTTTAAGATTTCTCCGCTGAAAATATTCTGCAGGATAATCTGAATGATTTTTACAATCAAAAAGGCCGTCATAAAAATCAATAAGAAAGCAAGCACTATATCGACGACAGGAATTTTTATGATTTTTTCGATATGAGGAGCAAGAAGTCCGCAAAAATAAAAGCCCGCAACGATACCGGCAATAACAGCAAGCTTTCCCAAAATTTCCTTGATAAGTCCGTGAATCATCGCCATAAAAGCAAAAGAGATGATTATAATCAAAAAAACGATATCTATGAATGTAAAAGTCATTTTTTTATTCCACCTGTCTTTTCGCCCATAGTCTAAAAATCCCTCTTCCAGACAATTTCTGCAATTTTCTTTGCAGGTCTTTTTCCCTCAGAAAGAGATAATGACGCAGAGGCTGCCTTTTCCCGAGTTTCTTTGTCCAGCATACGCTCAAGGCTTGATTTTAAGTAATCGCTTTCGGCATATTCTCCAAGCAAAACGCTGGCGGCACCCTTTTCCTCAAAATAATGTGCATTGTCAACCTGATCCCCCCTGGTCCCGCTTCCACAAAGAGGAATCAGAATCATCGGCTTTCCAAGAACGCTGCACTCCCAGATTGAATTCGCACCGGCACGGCTTAAGACGACATCCGCACAGGAAATAACATCACTCATTTCCTTATAAATGAACGGATACAAAAAATAGCCTTTTTTTTCTTTCGGCATTATATCGGCATCCTTCGCCCCGCACTGATGAACTACATTAAATCGCTCTGTAAGCCAGTCAAGATTACCGGCAATAAGAGAGTTTATCTGATGCGCGCCAAGACTTCCTCCCAAAACCAGAAGAACCGGTTTATTTTCGTCATAGTCGCTTCGATTTTCAAAAAGGAATTTTTTTCCGTTTTCAGGATTTGTTCCGTAAAAGACAGGACGCACAGGATTTCCAGTGACAATCACATTTTCCCGCTTTTCCTTAGGAAGATAAGCCTTAGTCTCTTCATAACTCACAAGAATTTTAGAAGCAAATTTTGAATTCAGTCTCGTAGCAAGCCCCGGAGTAAAATCACATTCGTGCGTAAGAACAGGAATTCCTAAAATTTTAGCAGCAAAACACGGAGGAACGCTGACAAAACCTCCCTTAGAAAAAAGAACTGCCGGCTTTAACTTTAAAAGAGTAAAAAACGCTTTTACACAACCCGCAAAAATCTTAAAGAAGTCAGTGAAATTTTTAAAGGAAAAATATCTTCTTAGCTTTCCGCTAGGAAGACCGACAAAGGCATCAACGCTCCCTGACTTTTCGACTAAATCTTTGTCCATTCCAAGTGAATTTCCCAGCCAGACAATTTTTATCTCTTCATTATTCTGCGTGGCAATAGAACGAAGCTCATCGGCAACAGCAAGCCCCGGATAAATATGTCCGCCAGTGCCTCCACCCGCAAAAACAAACGTATTTTTATTTTTTTTCATTTTTTTTGTTTCTCCAGCTTTTTATTTTTCGAGCTTTCGCTTAAAAATCAGCCCCTTTATTTTATTTTTCAGGTGCTTTAACGGGCTTTCACCAAAGGTTCTTAAAAAAGGAGTCGCAATGTCATCGAGAGTCATTCCCTCCCCGAATTTCTGCTTCAGCTCGTCCCAATATTTTATCATCCAGACATACAGATCACTTTTCGTTCGATGTCGAAAATATTTCATAATCTTATATTTGTCAATCACCTTAATTACGGGAAGATAGACATAATAAAGCCAGGATTGCATCGCCAAATCCAAGCCTATTTCGTCAGATTTGTTCATATTGATGTAATATTTATGAGTCAGAATATGGTTGTAAATAACATCATACTGACCTGGTACAGAAAAATCTAATGACCAAAAATCCGTCACATCCCCAAAGCCCGTCTCGCCATAAAAAACCCTTTTTTCGTAATTTATGACTTGCTTCGTCATTTTTTTCAGATTATCTGTCGGCTTCAATTTGATTTCGCTCTGCAGGCTTACGACTTCCGCATCTATGAATTCAATACCCTTAGCCTTGGCTACAGACACACGGTGATTACCGTCTCGAACAAAATAAAGCCCGCCCAGCTCATAAAGAGAAATGGGAGGCAAAGGAATATCCTGAATGTGTGCCATATCGATATGCTCCCAGCGGGCTTTTAAATGCATAGCTTTTGGAAAAAAACGGTTGTCAAAGTCACGGTAGCGTGCCTCACTTCCGACAATCAATTTAACAGGAACCGTCATCATTCCCTTGTAAACCTCATTATCAGGCTTTAAAAGCTTTTTTATGTCAGAAAGAGAAATGAGAGTCGCTTCATCAGGATTTAAAAAGTGCTGAACCTCGTTAAAAAGCGCCTTGTGCCTAGCCTTTGAGAAATCCTCGTCTGTTTCCGCAGTCATCATAATCTCGCTCATTGTTCCGTCCTGTCATTACCGGTCTTTAATCGATAATCTAACTCCAAAATCGTGTGACTAAATGCGTTCACAACCGTAGTATTTCCGACTTCTGTTTTTCTTGGCGTATTCATATCATAAAGATGAATGTGACCATGCACCAGATATGTCGGCTGAAACTTTTTAATAAACCAGTTAAAGCACTCAAAGCCCTTGTGACAGGGATCTTCCTTATCGTGAATATGGCGGGGAGATGCGTGCGTCAAAAAAATATCCAGAAAAGTGCCATACCGAATTTTATTCCAAAAAAGACTTGGAACAAGTGCCAAAAGCTTAAAAAACATCTGCCTGTCAGTATACTGATTTAAGCCGTTATTATATCTGATGGAACCAGAAACTCCACCTATCAGAAGAGGCCTTTTTTTGCCATTTTGCCCTTCAAGCGACAAGCTTTTATCCTTTAAGATTTTAAATCCCGCATACACACCACCAAAGCTTCCTTTCATATCATAGATTGGATTTTCACGCTGCAAAGTCGGATGCGCTCCCGTATGCTTTTTTTGCTTATGATAGTAGCCGAATTCTGTAAGATTATGATTCCCGAAAATAAAATATGTCGGCTTATTGAGCGTAGAAACAATAAAATCGATGTAATCAGATGGTAAATCCCCTGCACAGAGAACTAAATCAATGTCAGAAAACCGTTCTTTTGCCTGAGTGCTGTAGACAAGCGGATCAATTTGGTCAGAGACGCAGAGAATTTTCATTTTGCTTTTTCCCGTCCCGCCTTAAACGCCTGCCTTAGCCAAAATCTGTTCAAGCCGCTCCTTCGGGACAAGCTCAATCGGACGGTTTTCGGCAAATCGGATTGCAGATGTCGTAAATTCAGAAGATGTACAGGCATAAGCCTTCGCACAGTTTTTAGATTTTGAAAAATCAAGCGTGCGTCTGATTTCAGAATCTTCGATAGGGTCAGTAATTCGGTAGAAATTCAAGAGATACATCTGCTTTCGGACATTCATCCAGTCATCCTTCTTTTGCTCCGTAGCAATAATCTGACAGCCCCACTTTGTTTCCTCGGAAGTCTGTGCAACCATATTAAAGCCAGCCAAAGCCGCCTTCTTACAGATTTCAACAAATTCAGAATTGGAGCAAGTCAGGAATTCTTTTAAGCTGTCATTTGACTGCAAATCCTTGTATTCTGAGAGTTTAGAAGGAACATCACGGAAATTTCTGTTAATTTTAGAGATAATCTGCCATTGCTCAATCGCTTTGTCGATTTTTCGATTTTTTTCATAGCAAGAAGCAAGAAAGTATCGTGCATAGAGCGTTTCCTGTGACCGCTCATCTTTTCCCGCTTTTATGGCCTTGTCAAATTCCAGCTGGGCATTATCGGTTGCGCCTGCCATCATATAGCAAGAACCCCGTTCAAGCAAAGCGCGCTGTTTAAATTCAGGGTCACGGCAGGCCTTTTCAAAGGATTTTACCGCGGCAGAATATTCTTTATTTTCTTTTTGGATTTTTCCAAGATAGTAGTATGTAGAGAAGGTTTCAGGACTCAGCCTTAATGCATAATCAATGGCCTTTTTAGCCTCGTTAAACTGTTTCGCACGGAATAAAATCATTCCCATACCAGCCCAGGCCTTTACATGCTTTTTGTTAAATTTTATGGCCTTCTGATAAAAGCCCAGGGCACTTTCAGCGTTGTTCTGTAATTCAACAATTCGCCCACACTGATAAAAATGCTCTGCATTTGTAGGCTCAAGTTTTGTAAGAAGCAAAAATTCTTTCAGGGCGTCATCAAGCTGATTAAATTTTAAATAAAGCCCTGAAAGTTCCTTTCTGAATGCAGCCTCTGGCAACCGAGCGTCAAAAAGTGCGTTTTGCGCGACAGTCTTGTATTCCATAAGGGCAAGTTCGTTTTTACGGTCAGCAAGATAAGCCTTTCCGAGATAGTAATGAGCGTGATAGTCACGGGGATCCTTAGCGATAAGGGATTTTGCCATTTTCTGGGCGGCCGCATATTTTTGCTGCTTTATAAGTTTATTGATTGTGTCGATTTTTTTTGGTGCCGCTAAAGATTTTATTACAAATACACCGAGGAAACCAATAAGAACAAGAAGTATTAAACTTACTGCAATTACTACCATAAAGATGATTATATCGCAAATTAAAGTATGTTTCAATAAAAAGAGTTATAAAAATAAAAAGCCCGCTATAAGTAGCGGGCAAATTCAATGCAATATTAAAGACTACCAGTCATCATTCATATCATCTTCATCGCGGTTCTCAAGATCGTAAAGGTCTGTAACAGCGCGAAGATCATCGAGATACAAATAGTATGTACCACGAGCAAGCATTGGGTTACAATCTACACGGAAGCCTACGATACGAAGTCCAGGTTTAATTCCGTTGTATGCAGAAGACTGGATAATTCCGTGCTCTCCATCTGGAGTTGGCGGAACGGCAACTGACATTTTTTTCCAGCCTGAGAAGCCGAGTGAGCCCAAGTAAAGCTCAAAGTTGTTGCCATTATAGTCTTGTACGAGAACATACATCTCGTGATTCATATTTCGACCTGCGGCCCAAATCGAGATTGTCTTTGTGACTCCTTCGATTGGAATTGGACGAGCCGCCTTGATAAAGAATGAGTTTACACCACGATGGAAGAACTCAACCTTTACACCGAGAACCCGTGAATCCTCTGCGTCTTCTTCACCTTTAAGAGGCTCTTTTGCCAACGGGCTGCCCTCAAAAAGACGAACATTAATAACACCATTGTCTGGTGAGATATGTGCATTCCAGCTTCCTTCGAGCTCGTAACGATCAACTGAGATTTCGCGGAGAGCCTGACGAGCAGAATCATTACCGATTACAGTTGGGTCTGGAGTTGCAAGACTTTCGTTGTCATTCTGACGATTGTTATCCTGAGCAAAAACTGCTGCAGAAAGTGTAAGAGCTATAGCGAGTGAAATAAACTTTTTCATTATTTTGCATCTCCCTGTGATGATGATGAAGTACTAGAACTTCCGTTTGAAGAACTTGAATCACCAAAATCAACATTTTTGAGTTCGTATCCATCGAAAACATTGCTCAAAGCGTTTGTAGAGAATTTGAGCTGGTCGAAGAAGATATTGAAATCATCAACATATTCATCTGGATCTGTGCGGACACGGAAGCCTACGAATGTCATAGTTGTAGGACCAGAGCGCAAGCGTGAGTGCTGACGAATATATGAAGGAATAGAAACAATTACATTGCGCCAACCGTTAAATGCAAGGTTGCCTGCCGGGAGAGTGTAAACACGACCGTCTGCATCACGGACCAAAAGATCAATGAAGTAAAGGTAGTTAGCACCCCAAACCCAGAAATCAATCTGAGTTACTGTTCCTACAAATGGAATTTCATAAGGTTTTCCGTCGTTTTCCGGATATACTTCAAACCAGTTCTCGCCTTTGCGAAGGAAGCTAGTTTTTACGCCGAGTACCTTTGGCTGATCACCTTCTTTATTGAACAATTTGAGAGAATTTGGCTGTCCGTCAAAATAGTCCATTTTTGGGAAGCCTTCTGCCGTATAATGGCTAGCCTGGATATTCCATGTCCAGTTATGTGTTTCTGTGCTGTTGACAGTTTTGCCCGGCACCTGATAATCCTGTGAACCAACATTATCAAAATTGTCGATAATTCTTGTTTCTACAGCCTTTGAGCTTGGTTGAGCTACTGCAGGAACTGTAAATGCAAGCATGAATGCAAAACTAGTAAAGACTACTACGCCCTTTTTCATTCAAAACTCCTTTTTATTTTGTTGTGTGTTTTAAAAACTCAACGATATTTTTTTTATCGGCAGAATTTGTTGAAAATCACACAAAATCTTTTTTTATTATATTTCTATAACGATTCTTTGTCAAATAATTTTGATTAAATTTTAACTTAAAAAAAATAATATAAACCTTGATTTTCTGATATTTTCGACATAAGATTATATTCAGTATTTTAGAATCAATTTTAAGAGGAGAAATATATGACTTCTTACAAAGAAATCGGTCTTGTAAACACAAAAGATATGTTTGCAAAAGCTATGAAAGGCGGATACGCGATTCCTGCATTCAACTTCAATAATATGGAACAAATGCAGGCTATCATTATGGCTTGTGTCGAAGCTAAATCACCTGTAATCCTTCAGGTTTCAAAGGGTGCCAGACAATACGCAAACCCAAACATTTTGAGAAATATGGCCAGAGGCGCAGTTGAGTACGCCCACGAGCTTGGCTGTGACATTCCTATCGTACTTCACCTTGATCACGGCCCGAATTTTGAGGTCTGCAAAGACTGCATTGACAACGGTTTTTCTTCAGTAATGATTGACGGCTCAGCCCTCCCTTACGACGAGAATGTTGAGGTAACACGAAAAGTCGTTGAATATGCCCACAAGTACGATGTAACTGTAGAAGCAGAGCTTGGAGTTCTTGGCGGAGTTGAGGACGATGTAAGCGCAGAAGAATCAAAATACACAAAACCTGAGGAAGTCATCGACTTTACGTCAAAAACCGGCTGTGACTCGCTGGCAATCTCTATCGGAACAAGCCATGGCCGCTGCAAATTCACTCCGGAACAGTGTACCCGCACCCCTGACGGAGTTCTCATTCCACCGCCACTCGCCTTCGATGTTCTTGAGGCAATCGAAAAGAAGCTTCCCGGATTCCCAATCGTTCTCCACGGCTCGTCATCAGTTCCTGTAGAATATGTAAAAACCATTGAGAAGTACGGCGGAAAAATTCCTGATTCTGTTGGAATTCCAGAGGAACAGCTTAGAAAAGCCGCAAAATCAGCTGTCTGCAAAATCAACATCGACTCAGACGGCCGACTTGCAATGACAGCCGCAATCCGAAAGCATTTCGCAGAGCATCCCGGTGATTTTGACCCACGGCAGTATCTTTCACCTGCACGGGACGAGCTCAAAAAAATGTATATGCACAAGTGCGTAGATGTTTTGGGTTCAGCAGGACACGCTCTTGATTAATGCATATTTTTTAATATGTAACTCATAATTTCTTGATAATTTTCAGACGAAATCTCGCCTTGCCTGATTTCGTCTTTTTTTTTATTTTTCGACATAGACTCTAGGAACTCTCTTTGAGATTCCGCAGGTAATTTCGTAGGAAATAGTATTAGTGCTTCTGGCGATTTCCTCTGCCGTCTGCAAGGCACCGCTGTTTTCAGGACCAAAAATCACGGCCTCGTCCCAGCGGTTCACGCCACTCTGTTTTCCTAAATCAACCATACACTGATCCATACAGATTCTACCCCTAATTGGATAAGGCTTCCCGCCAATCGCAACCTTCAGGCCGCCGCCCTCGTGTCCGTCATTAGTCTGGTTAAATCTTCTGAACAGCCCGTCATCGTACCCGATTGGAAGAACGCCTATGTCCGTTTCCCTTGAAGAAGTCCAGGTTCTGCCGTAGGAAACCGACTGTCCGATTCCGAATTTCCTTATTGCGACAACCTTTGAAACGAGAGCCATAACGGGCTTTAATTCGATTTTTTCGTTTTTTTGAGAAAAATACTCTTTCGTTAAGTCTCCAGGATAGTATCCGTAGCAGATAATTCCAGGACGGCACATATCCAAGTGCATTTCGGGATTGTTAAGAGTTAAAGCAGAGTTTGCGCAATGACGGATTCCAGGCTCTATTCCGAGTTTTTTTACTTGCTCTGTCGCAAAGCAAAATCGCTCGAACTGTTTTTTCGTGTACTCGACATCGTCGGCATCCAATGAGTCCCCGACAGAAAAATGAGTGCACATGCCCCCGAGCTTTAAAACCTTTGTATCGGAAATCATTTTGGCGAAGAAAGGAGCTTCTTCCGGAAGACAGCCGACACGCCCCATTCCAGTGTCAACCGCAAGATGAACCGGAAAATCTTTTTTTTCCAGGCGAAGACATGAAACTGCAATGCCCGTAATATATTCTTCATCGAAAACAAGGGGTGTCAAATCATTTTGAACCAAATCGTCCATCTCGTCAGGAGAGCAGAGACTTAAGACCAAAATAGGACATTTTATTCCTGCCTCACGGAGCTGGATTCCCTCGCTGATAGCGGCAACGGCAAAAAAATCAGAGCCACATTCAAGGGCAACTTTCGCGCACTCCACCGCCCCGTGCCCATAAGCGTCTGCCTTGATTGCGACGCACATTTTTGCGGAAGGATTTATTTTGGAGCGGATAGTTTTCAGGTTATGTCGAAGGTTATCAAGATAGATTTTAGCAATTGTCGGTCTCATAGGGGGATATTTTAGTCACAAGAGATTTTTTCTGCAACAGAGAAGCCGTAAAATTACTATTGAATTTTAGAAATGAAATCATTATTCTATCTAAACTATATGACAGAAAACAGAAGGTACAAAATGGCAGTTGAAGAAAAACTTCAGATTGTGCGTCACTCTTGCGCGCATGTTATGGCAGAAGCCGTCAAACATCTTTTCCCAGGAACCAAAATTGCAATTGGCCCTGCTATCGAAAACGGATTTTATTATGATTTCGATTTTACCACCGCCACTACCAAACTGACCGAAGAAGATTTCCCCGCCGTCGAAAAGGAAATGCGAAAGATTCTCGCAACGGGCGCGGAATTTGTGCGAAAAGAGGTATCCAAAGAAGAAGCTCTCAAACTTTTCGCTGACGAGCCGTACAAAATCGAACTGATTAAGGACTTGCCTGAGGGCGAGGTTATCTCTACTTACGAGCAGGACGGTTACCTTGACTTGTGCCGCGGCCCCCATGTTGAGACCACAAAAGAAATCAACGCCCAGTCTTTCAAGCTGGACAAAATTGCGGGCGCTTACTGGCGGGGAGACTCTAACAGGCCCATGCTCACACGAGTTTACGCCCTTTGTTTTGCAA
>FLNY01004060.1_pt1 | contig 43610 bp, 38 predicted proteins | sample 1140381 | NCBI WGS metagenome assembly FLNY01 (sample SAMEA3878172, study PRJEB12797) | bioreactor metagenome | biome: Moose rumen | place: Sweden | collected 2011-10
TGTACAGGTTCAATGACCTGCTGACCGTTCAACTGGGCGGTGTTCACTGCCTGCTGTACGGCCTCTTGTGCTTTGATTGTAAACTTGTCTAATGTCATACTATTGTCCTCCTATATTGTTTTACCATAAGGGGCACAAATAGCGTGCCTATAGGACAAATGCTGACAATCTGTCGGATTCCCGTGTCTATTTGTCGGTTCGCTTGGGGTTCTTTGGGAACCATCCTTTCTCTACGCGCTTCTTCTGTGCGAACAGTTCACCGATGCCCCAGAGTGCGGAAGCCCCGAAGACACCCAGAAACGAGGAGAGATAGACATTTCCCACGAAAAGGGCAGCCCCAAAAAAGTTACGAGAAAACAGTCAAATCTCCAAAGAAACATCGTCTAAATACCTAAAAATCCATATAAATGAGGATTGTAAGTGTAGAAGGAAAGGCGTACCTTTGCAGGCGAAAAATTAAGAAATTAAAGGAATAATGAAGAAATTGGTATTACCCATTTGCCTGTTTACTCTTTTACCTGTCAGCCTTCAGGCCGCTGAAGAACTCGCAGACTCCAGTAAGGTGATTGATCTCGACGAGGTGGTGGTCGTCGCCCAGCCCAAGGAGCAGGTGCGCCTGCGCCTCCAGCCGCTGAGCAGCAGTGTCTTCGGCAGTGAACAACTCCAGCAACTTAACGTGCGCGACCTGAGTCAGTTGTCTCAATATGTCCCCTCGTTTACGATGCCCGCCTACGGCTCGCGCCTCACCTCTTCTTTATATATAAGAGGTATAGGCTCGCGCATCAACAATCCCGCCGTGGGTGTGTATTACGACAATATCCCCCTGATGTCGAAGGCCGCCTTCAACAACCACTTCTACATGCTCGACCGTGTGGATATCCTGCGAGGTCCTCATGGCACGCTCTACGGACAGAACACGGAGGGCGGACTGGTGCGTGTGTATTCCAAGAACCCCATGAACTATCAAGGTACGGACATCCGTCTGGGCATCGGTACGGGTCTCTGGCGCAATGTCGAGGTGGCCCATCACCATCGTCCCAGTGAGAAACTGGCTTTTACCGTGGCTGGTTTCTATAGTGGTCTGAAAGGTTTTATCGACAATCAACTGTTCGACGAGAAGAACGACAAGACCAACGAGGCTGGCGGTAAGATTCGCCTGATCTTCCAACCGAATCAGAAACTGAAGTTCGACTGGACGGCCGACTACCAGTACGTGAATCAGAATGGCTTTGGCTATGGGGAGATCCATCCGACAGAGTGGATTGACGGATTCTGTGGAACGATGGGGAAGAATGCGCCTTGCGATCGTCCTGCTGATCCAGCCACGACGATTATGAACGGCTATAAGCGTAACATGCTGAACACGGGTCTCTCGATCAGTTACGAGATGCCCCGCCTGCTCTTCACCTCCACCACCAGTTACCAGTTCCTCAAGGATCAGATGCTGATGGATCAGGACTATTTGGAACTCGACTATTTGCGCCTGGAGCAGCGTCAGAAGCAGAATGCCATCACACAGGAGTTCGTGCTCCGTTCGCGTGATGCCTCGCGCTGGCAGCATGCCAGCGGTCTCTTCGGCTCCTACCAGTGGCTGCGTACGGATGGTCCCGTCTATTTCGGCGATGCCATCACGGATCCCATCGGCAATGCCATCACCAATGCCATGAAGAGTGCCATGGAGCAGTCGATGTATCCGCGCATGCTCCAGCAGATGTTGGATCAGGGTCTGCCTCAGGCTGCTGCCGAGGCCGCTGCACAGCGAGCCTTGCAGGCCGCCCTTGAGGGAGTCGGTATGTCGGTAGAGATGGCCGTGCCCGAGTTCTTCCATACGCCGCAGATGAACTTCTCTGCCTTCCATGAGTCGAACATCCATCTTGCCGATCGCCTGAAACTGACCCTCGGCCTCCGCTTCAACTACGACTGGGTGAAGATATCCTACGACGCCCTCGCCTATATGAACATGACGGGCGGTACCGCCGAGCACCAGGCCACCTACCGTCTTGCCTCGCATGTCGCCGACCGTCGTTCGAAGTCCTATACCCAACTGCTGCCGAAGTTTGCCCTCACCTACAGTCTCGGCGAGAACCTGGGCAACTTATATGCTTTGGTGTCGAAAGGCTATCGTGCCGGAGGCTACAACATCCAGATGTTCAGCGACGTGCTTCAGACGGAACTCAACGCCCACCAGCAGGATGCCATGCACGGCAACTACGACGTGGAGCACACCACAGCCGACTACGATACCATCGAGGATGCCATCGCCTACAAGCCCGAGGAGTCGTGGAACTACGAACTCGGCACCCACCTGAATCTTTTCGACGGCCTGATGCACTTCGACCTCGCCCTCTATTACATGCAGATTCGCAACCAGCAACTCTCCCAGATGTCGCCGCTCTATAACTATGGTCGTATCATGACCAATGCGGGCAAGAGCCATTCCCTCGGTGTCGAACTCTCTCTGAGAGGCAAGGCTATCGACAACACCCTTGACTGGGCCGCCACCTATGCCTATACTTCTGCGAAATTCGATGAGTATGTGTCTGTACTCAACCCCTATTCTTCCAGCATTAGTATTCTTGACTACGATGACAACTACGTGCCCTATGTGCCCCAGCACATGCTGAGCGCTATGGCCGACTACCACTTCGGCAAGTTCACCATTGGCACCAACGTCTCTGGCCTGGGTAAGATCTGGTGGGATGAGGCCAACACCTTCGCCCAGAAGTTCTACGCCCTGCTCGGTGCCCACGGCGACTATGATTTCGGGCCTGTGGTGGTGACGCTCTGGGGCCGCAACTTGACCAACACTAAATACAATACTTTTGCCGTCCAGAGTTCTGCAGCCGGTGGTACCCGCTACTTCGCCCAGAAGGCGAACCCCATCCAGATAGGTCTGGATGTGAACATCCACTTCTAAAAAAAGAGCCGAAAGTGATTGACTTTCGGCTTTTTTATGTAATTTCGCGGCCGAATTAATAATGTTTGGCTATGATGAATGGTGTATATACGATTCTGTTGCTCATCATGAGCAATGTGTTTATGACGTTTGCCTGGTATGGTCACCTGCGACTGCAGCAGTCGGGCATCTCGACCAACTGGCCGCTCTATCTGGTGATCGCCTTCTCGTGGATGATCGCCTTCTTCGAGTACTGCTGTCAGGTGCCCGCCAATCGCATCGGCTTCGTGGATAACGGCGGCCCCTTCAGCCTCGTACAGTTGAAGGTGATCCAGGAGTGTATCTCGCTGGTGGTGTTCGCCGTCATCGCCAACCTGTTTTTTCAGCACGAGCAACTGCACTGGAACCATGCCGCTGCCGCCCTCTGTCTGGTGGCCGCCGCCTATTTCGTATTCATGAAGCCCTGATCATGGGTCACCCCATCATCACTGGGTTATTTGATAGTCGAAGTGGTCGAACTGGGCCTTGCCGTTGTTGCCGTAACAGTAGAGGCCGATGCGGAAGCCCTTCCAGTTTGCCTGCGCGTATCTCGAAGGGGGAGCCAGCGGGCTGGTAGTGCTTGCCGTCGAGACTGTATGAGAACTGGTGCTGGTTTGTGATGGCGTTGAGGCTGATGCGTAAATTGACCTGATCCCCCCAGTCAAGCGCCCTTTGGAATACTTCAGGGTATTTGTGGATGAAATAGACGGGCGTGCAACTCCAGGCATGGCAGGCGGAGTTGACGGGGAAGACCGCCCCAGTAGTCGATGAGGTAGTCGCGTGCCTCCTGCTTCATGTCGCAGAGCAGCATGGCATCGATGAGGTAGTGGGTGGCGTAAGGCGTGCCTGGCATGACAACCCCCTCTGTGGTTAGCGCCTTAAGGATGGCCTTGGCACCTTCTTGCTTGTTGAGGATGCCCGCCTTGATGCTCCACGTCTGCGAGAGGATGCTCACCTGCTTATCGGCACCACTCTCCATCACACCGCGTTTCTGATCGTAGAACCGTTTGCGTACGGCTTTCGTCATCTTCTTGATAAGTGCAGGATAGTTGCTCACTTCCTTTTCACGCCCCAGCATCTTAGCCAGTTCGTAAGTCTGCTGGAGGGCGAAGATGGTAGCGCCCTGCATAGGGGTATTCACGTCGAGGCCTTCGCGCCAGTCGAAGAACAGCCACACTCCAGGACGCTTGCTCTGATCGAAGAGTCCTTCGTCATTGAGGTATGTCAGCGCCTCTTCCGTCTGTCGCTTCGCCACTTTCCAGAGGTCGTTGGCCGTCTCCACCTCGTCCTGCATCCATGCGCGACTCAGCCAAGCCTTCCAAGGGTCGAGTGGGGTGTTCAGTTCGGCAGGCAGTTCACCGAAGAAGAACTTCAGTCTGACGGGGGCATCCTGACAGCCGCGCGTGGCCTTGGTGTGGAAGCGGAAGTAGCTTTTCTGTACGGGCGACAAGAATGGCACTTTTTTTTCGATTTTGAAACGCATTTACCCTTCAGCCGAGAGGTCGTTGCCTGATAGTCAGTGCGTTTTGCTGAAAGGCCGTTTGGCAGTCCTCAGTCAGAGTCGTGTTGCTTATAAGCCGTCAGTCTGAGTTACATTGTTGTGCAATCTATAGTCTGAGTCGTAATATTTTTCTATGGTCTTCAAATAAGTGGCGCTTTTCCTGAAATAAGTGGCGCTTTACGTCGCTAAAGCGCCACTTAATTATCCTATAGTGCCACTTTACGATCGTAGGATGCCGCTTTTCGACTGAATTCTCTTGAGAATTGAAGCATAACTCTATAGTTTAGCCACCCAAAGTACTATCTTTACTCCATCGAACATATATCCTTTCCCATCAAACCCTATGCAAAAACATCGTTCAGCCGAATATTCTGAATATCAGCATATTACGGATCATCTGAAAGGAGAAATAAATATCGATAACAAAATAATGCCCCTCCGCTGAGGGGCTGATAACTTTATTAACTTTTATCTTTATGTTGAAAGACGACCATTCTCACGAATGGGTATTTGTTTGCGAGGCTATCTGATTATCCCTAAGAGGACTGGGGCTGGGATTTCTTGCATTCGGATGTAGGCGAAGAGTTTCTTACCAACGTCTTTCAGACTGGCCCCGAAGATGTAGGGCATATTGTCGATGATCAGGAAGCGGTCGTGATTGTGCTGGCAGGTATTAATTATGATAGGTGGGTACTGCTGGTTATGCCTCTGCACATCTAACTGCTGTTGCTGGCTCAGTTGACGTGTGTAGATCGTGCCCGAAACGCCATCTGCCCGATTGCTGAGCATGGTCAGCGTATCGATGTTGATATAGTTGTCTATCAGCACGATGGATTCGCGAGCCTGTTTGATGAGGCTGATAATATGAGCGTAGGCATCGAAGATCTGTCCGTCGTAAAAGATGCTCTCCACTGGAGGCAGGGATGAGCGCACGAAGAAATCAACTTTCTTCTTCAACTCTTGTATCTCATTGTTTTGAGTTGCAACTTGCTGTTCCAAGTTCGCCATTCTCTGATTAAAAACATAATTTTGATGACCATATATGACTTTTTTTCCGTAACTTTGGCTACGCCGAAGTTACTCCGTCTCGAAAAATCCTAAATAAATTTGGCTTTTTACTCGACTTTCCGTAACTTTGCAGTCGGAATGATTGACAGGCATACGATAGACAAGATCATGGACGCCACGAACATTGTTGACGTGGTGGGAGAGTTCGTGACCCTGCGCAAGGCGGGCGTGAACTATAAGGGCCTGTGTCCGTTCCACGACGACAAGACACCGTCGTTCATGGTGTCGCCTACCAAGCAGATCTGTCACTGCTTCGCCTGTGGCGAGGGCGGCAATGCCGTGAACTTCCTGATGAAGCACGAGCAGATCACCTATCCCGAGGCCCTGCGCTGGTTGGCCAAGAAGTACAACATCGAGGTCGAGGAGAAGGAACTCACCGAGGAGGAGAAGAAGGAGCAGAGCGACCGCGAGTCGATGTTCATCGTCAACGAGTGGGCGATGAAGTATTTCCAGAATGTGCTGAAGAACGACCCCGACGGCATCGCCATCGGCAAGCAGTATTTCCGCAGCCGTGGCATCCGCGACGATATCATTGAGAAATTCAACCTCGGCTTTGCCCTGCCGAAGCGTGACGCATTAGCCACCGCCGCCCAGAAGGCGGGTTATCAGTCAGAGTTTCTGGTGAAGACAGGACTATGCTTTGAGCGAGACAAGGGAACCATCCCTGACCCCTCCTTGGAAAGAAGGGGAAATCCTTCGCTCGTCGATCGCTATGCGGGGCGCGTAATCTTCCCCTGGCTGAACGTCAGTGGTAAGGTGGTGGCCTTTGGCGGGCGACTGCTCGATGCCCGGACCAAGGGCGTGCAGCAGAAATATGTGAACTCGCCCGACTCGGAGATTTATCATAAGGAACGTGAACTCTACGGCCTCTATCAGGCGAAGAGAGCCATCGCGAAGGAGGAACGCGTGTATATGGTGGAGGGCTATACCGACGTGATCGCCATGCACCAGTGCGGCATCGAGAACGTGGTGGCCAACTCGGGTACGGCGCTCTCCGTCTATCAGATCAAACTGCTCAGGCGCTTCACCCAGAATATCACCTTATTATATGACGGCGACGAGGCGGGTATCCATGCCGCCATGCGTGGTACGGACATGCTGCTGGCGGAGGGCATGAACATCAAGGTGCTGCTCCTGCCTGATGGCGATGACCCCGACTCGTTCTCGCGCAAGCACTCCGCCCAGGAGTTCAAGGACTATATCGAGAAGAACCAGACGGACTTCATCACCTTCAAGACGCGTCTGACGGTGGAGAACGTGACGGATCCCGTGAAGCGTTCGGAGGCCATTGGCGGTATTGTGAAGAGCATCTCCGTGATACCCGACCAGATCCTGCGCTCCACCTATCTCAGTGAACTCTCCCAGCGCATGAACATCAAGGAAATGACGCTGCTCAACTCGATGAACGGCATGATCCGCAGGGACATCGAGGAGAAGGAAAAGAACTCACAGGGGACGGTTCCGAATGAGTCCTCAGCAGCAGGGGACTCATTCGGAACCGTCCCCAATGAGTTCATCGGACTGCACAGTGTCGATGAACAGACGCGCGAGGTGGAGCGGCTGCTGATACGCAGCGTGATCCGCGACGGTGAGAAGGTGATCTTCGAGAACGTGGAGACGGAGGATGGTGGGACGACGAACCTGACCGTGGCACAGTACGTGGCCTACGACCTGGGACAAGACGGACTGACCTTCCACGACGAGCGTTATAACCAGATCCTGCAGGAAGCCGTGGCCCACAGTGGGGAGCCAGACTTTAGTGCAGAGCGCTACTTCATGCAGCATCCCGACTATGAGATCAGTTCGCTGGCTGCCAAACTCGCCATCGACCGACACCAGTTGGGTAAGGGCTTCCAACTGAAGGAACGGGAAGGCGGTCTTCGCCAATTTGTGCTCCATCTGGTGCTCGACCTCAGGCTTGACATCATCACTAAGCGGTTGAAGGAGATACAGGCCCAACTGAAGCAGGTGGGCAACGACAGGGAGCATGTGATGAAACTGCTGGAGGACTATAGGGACACCCAACAGTTGCGCGACGCCCTCGCCAAGCAACTGGGCAACGATATCGTGGTATGAATTGGATGAACGTCATATTCCTGATCTATCAGGTCATTGCCATCATGGCAGTGATCCATGTGATCATGGACAACCGTCAGCCTGCGAAGACGATGGCCTGGGCCCTGGTGATCTGGTTCGTACCCGTGGTGGGCATCGTGTTCTACCTGTTCTTCGGCATCAACACGCGTAAGGAGCGCCATGTCAGTGAACGGAGCATGAACCAACTCACGAAGCGCTCGATGCTGGAGTTCGTCGAACAGCAGAATCTCCGTCTGCCCGAGAAGCACAAGCCCTTGATAGACCTTTTCGTGAATCAGAGTTTCTCCCTGCCCTTTAAAGATAATAAGGTAGAAATCTTTACCGACGGCTACCAGTTCTTCCCTGCCTTGTTGGCTGCCATCGGTGAGGCCCGCCAGCATATCCATGTCGATATGTATATCTTCGCTGACGACGCCCTTGGTAACCTCGTAGCCGATGCGCTAATCGACAAGGCCCGTCAGGGGGTGGAGGTGCGCGTGATCTACGATGACGTGGGCTGTTGGAACGTAAGTCACCTTTTCTTCGAGCGGATGCGCGAGGAGGGTATCGAGGTGTCGTCGTTCCTGCCCGTGCGTTTCCCCTCGTTCACCAGTAAGGTGAACTACCGCAACCACCGTAAGATCGTGGTCATCGACGGTATGGTGGGTTTCATCGGAGGTATGAACATCGCCCTGCGCTATGTGAAGGGTACGGGCACGATGCCTTGGCGCGACACGATGCTCAAGGTCTCTGGCGGAGCCGTCATCGCCCTGCAGCGCGCTTTCCTGGTAGATTGGTATTTTGTGGATCGCACCCTGCTCTCCGACCGTAAGTACTACCCCTCGGCACTCCGTGGGGAGGGTGTGTCGAACAACTGTCTGGCGCAGGTGGTGACGAGCGGTCCTGTGACGCCCTATCCGGAAATCATGCAGGGTTTCGTGCGAATCATCCTCGGTGCCCGTCGCTATCTCTATCTGGAAACCCCCTATTTCCTGCCCAACGACTCCGTGCTCTTCGCCCTGAAGACGGCGGCCTTGGCGGGTGTCGATGTGAGGGTGCTCTGTCCGCGCTACAGCGATGCGCGCTTCGTAGAGTGGGCCAGTCGCAGTTATCTGCGCGAGGTCTATGAGGCAGGTGTCAAGGTGAGTCTCTATAAGCCTGGTTTCCTGCACTCGAAACTGATGGTGTGCGACGATGCCATCACCACCAGTGGCTCTACGAACCTCGACTTCCGCAGTTTCGAGAATAACTTCGAGGCGAATATCTTTTTCTATGATGAGGGTCTGGCCCTGCGCATGAAGAAGGTGTTCCTCCGCGACGAGGAACAGTCGGTATTGCTGAAGGATGTGCCGGGAAGATTGAACAGCCGTTTCGTCGTCAGGCTCTGGGAGAGCATCACCCGAATGCTGTCGCCGCTATTCTGAAGCCCTGAAAATCGAGAAGTTCACGCTGCCATAACTGCGATGCTCCACGAAATGCGGATCATCGGAGAAGTCATTTTCCTTGCCATGCTCGAAGACGAAGATGCCGCCTGGTTTAAGGAGCCCCCCCTCAGGCTTCCCCCCTTCGAGGGGGAGAATACGGCGTGGGTTAAAGATGAGGCTGGGGATGGTAGGTAGTTCCTTGAGGGCGTAGGGCGGATCGGCGAAGATGAAGTCGAACTGCTGCTTGCACGATTTAATGAAGCGGAACGCGTCTCCGCGCAGAGGCACGCATACGTTCCCCTCTGAGATGATCTTCTGGACGCACTGCTGGATGAAGCGGTGATGGTCGCGGTCCTGTTCCACACTGATCACATGGGCACAGCCGCGAGAAATCAGTTCGAGAGTGATGCTGCCCGTACCAGAGAAGAGGTCGAGAGCCGTGGCATCTTCGAAGTCGATATAGCCCGTCAGAACGTTGAAGATGTTCTCCTTGGCGAAGTCCGTCGTAGGTCTCGCCTTGAATGTTCTTGGGATGTCGAAATGCCGTCCCTTATATTTCCCCGTGATAATTCTCATCGTCCTTTGGTCAGTAAGGTCATCAGGTCGTAAGGCATGCCAGTGATCTTAGTGGCAGGAGCCTGTTGGAAGTCGGCCGAGGGGTTAATGACGTAGGCTTTCTGCAGGTAGCGCTTCAGTTCCTGTAGGAGCCACTCCTGTTCAGGGATATCGCCCACGATGTGCATCTCGTCGTGCTCGGCCTCCAGATGGAGTTGCTTCCATACATAGAGCAGGAAGTAGAGGGCGTCTTGGGCATGGGAGGTCTCAAAGGCGTTGCAGAACTTGAAACGGTTCTGCTGGAAACTGAAGATGTCGAGTTGCTTGTTGTGGAAATAACCGTAAAGTTTATTACGATGGCCCGTGAAACTCCGTTGGTGCAGGTAGTGCCACACGGGTGTCAGGGCGTGGATGAACTGCAGGTCGTCGAAACGGTCGTGGAGTACGCCCGCCAGATCCTTGTTCACGGCAAAGAGACAGACCGCCTTCAGACTTGGTAGCACATTGAAGCGGACAGTCCTCTGTTCCTGACTGGCAGAAAAGGCATGGTTATAGAAATCCTCGATGTGATCCTCGTCAAACTGTTCAATGGGTACGAGCATGGAAGGGGCATCGACGAGCACTCGCACCCGTCGCGTGTCGATTGCCGTGAGGTCTGCCGTCTTAAAGGCTTCCCGTAGATTGGCCGCCATCGAGATGCCGCCCTTGACGATGTAGGGCTCGTACAGGAACGGTTGCTCCTTGTTGGCGGGATCGGGCATCGTAAACGACAGTGTGTTCTTTCCGACGCGTATGATCAGTTTCCTCTGATGTAACTCTTCCATGTGGTCTTTGGCTTTGGTTCTATGCGCACATAATACTGGCGATGCACAAGGCGAGTAGCCCCAGTGCAACGATGGCCAGAATGACGTTGATATGTTTGTCTGTTATTCGCATTTGGCTGCAAAGGTAATAAAAAAAATGAAAAAATGAAAGAATGAAAGAATGAAAATGATAATTATTAGTATCTTTGCAGTCACGATGATTCAAGACGAACTGAAATACCGTATCCGACAGGCCTTCGGACTGGTGCCGACGGCGGAGCAGGAACATGCCCTCGACGTGTTCTCCCTCTTCCTAACGGATCGTTCCGACCGTGTCGTGATGATCCTGCGCGGTTCGGCAGGTACGGGTAAGACCTCGTTGGCGGGGGCTATCGTCCGTGCGATGGTGGCACTGAAACAGAAGATGATCCTGTTGGCACCCACAGGACGGGCAGCCAAGGTGTTCTCGCTGAATGCGGGTCATGCCGCCTACACCATCCATCGTCGTATCTACCGCCAGAAGTCGGCAGGCGACCTCTCTGCCTTCAATCTCAACGATAATCTGAACCGTGACACCTTATTTATTATTGATGAGGCCTCGATGATCTCGAATCAGGGCTTTGGCGACTCCGCTTTTGGGAGTGGCTGTCTGCTCGACGACCTCATGCAGTTTGTGTATAACGGCCAGCGCTCGGCCTCGCCGCTTGCCTCGTCCAATAACTGTCGGATGCTGCTCATCGGCGATAAGGCCCAGTTGCCTCCTGTGGGCGAGGATGAGAGTCCGGCGCTGATGGCCGATGTGCTGCGCTGCTATGGGATGAAGGTCTATGAGTGTGACCTGAACCAGGTGCTCCGCCAAAGGCCACTGGAAGGCGGGCAAGGATCGGGTATCCTCTGGAATGCCACGATGATCCGGCAGATGATTACGCATGATGAGATTACCGGACTGCCTCGTATCAGGTTCGAGGGCTTTGCCGATATACAGTCGGTGCCAGGCGATGAGTTGATTGAGACGCTCGCATCCAGTTACAGTCACGTAGGACTGGACGAGACGATCGTGATCACCCGCAGCAATAAGCGGGCGAACATCTACAATCAGGGTATCCGCAATACGGTGCTCGACCGTGAGGACGAACTCTGTCGTGGCGATCAGTTGATGATAGTGAAGAACAACTACTTCTGGACGGAAGGCTCAAAAGACATACCTTTTATCGCCAATGGAGATATCGCCGTCGTGCAGCGCGTCAGGAATGTCCATGAACTCTACGGCTTCCGTTTTGCCGAAGTCACGATGCAGTTTCCTGACTACGACAATTACGAACTGACGGCTACGGTTATCCTCGATTCACTGAGCACCGAGGCGCCGGCTCTCACTCATGAGCAACAGGAACAACTCTACAATGCTGTGATCGAGGATTATGCAGACATCCCCCAAAAGGTAGAGCGCATCAAGAAGATGAAGAACGATCGCTATTACAATGCCCTTCAGGTAAAGTTTGCCTATGCCGTCACCTGCCATAAAGCGCAGGGCGGACAGTGGACGCATGTCTATCTCGATCAGGGCTATATGACCGACGACATGCTTACGTCCGACTATATCCACTGGCTCTACACCGCCTTCACCCGCGCCACGGAAAGACTTTTCCTCGTGAACTGGCCCAAGACTCAGACGGCAGTAACTGGTGCGGAGAAACTTTCTGACTAGGGGCGTTGTACGGAGTAATTTTTTTTTATCGTAAAAAGTTTGTTTATTTGAAATGTTTTTAGTAACTTTGAACCCAAATTAACAGGTGAGACGATAAAAGACTCAAATTATAGAAAATGAAAAACAAGTACTTTATTCTGACCTTTGTGATGGCCTGCCTCTGGCAAGCAGTCCTGCCATCGGCAGCCGCTGGACAGGACGATCGGAAGATGCTCTCCGCAGGCACGCCATTCTTTGTGCCTCACTGGTATGTGAAGGCGCAGGGTGGTGCGGCCTATGATGTGGGTGAGGCCTCTTTCTCGCAGTTGTTGTCGCCTGCCGTACAGTTGTCGATGGGCTATCAGCCTCATGAACTGTTCGGTGTGCGAGGCGGGTTGAGCGGCTTCTGGGCGCGCAACCGCTATGCCTATCCAGAGGCTAAGTACAGATGGAACTTTATCCAGGGAAGCGTGGATGCCGAATTGAATCTGACGGCTCTGATCCTGGGCAGTAATCCAGAGCGCAAGACCAAGGCCTACGCCTTTCTGGGCGCGGGTGTAGCCTACGCGTTCAACAACGACGAGGCGGTGGAGGCCGACAAGCGCTATGGCATCGACTTCCAGAAGATTTGGAAGGACCAACGCTGGAATCCTGTACTGAGAGGAGGTCTGGGCGTAGATTATTTCGTAACCGATAATATCGCCATCGGTGCTGAAGTGGGGGCCAATATGCTGCCTGATCACTTCAACTCGAAGCGCGGGCGTGCCGACAACCGCGACTGGCACTTTAATGCCCTGGTGGGTGTGAAGTTCGCCATCGGCTACAGACATGGCCGCACAGAGGCCGTCTATGAGGAAATCCTTCCGCCACCACCCCCTGTGGAGAAGAAAGACACCTTCATCGACGTGCCCATCGAGAAGATCTCGTTTAATGTTAATATCAACTTCGTCATCAACCAGAGTATCATCCGCAGCAACCAGATTCCCAAGTTGACGCGACTGCTGCGCTATCTTGCAGAGCATCCCAAGGCTTTCGTACGACTGTCGGGCTATGCCGACAAGGATACGGGTACGCCGGAGATCAACCTGCGGCTGTCGCGTGAGCGTGCGCAGGTCGTATCGCAGTATCTGCAGGATGCTGGTATCGAGGAGTGGCGCATCCGCCGTTTCGCCAAGGGTGACCGCGTGCAGCCGTTCGATATTCCCGAGGACAACCGCGTGTGCATCTGCTTCGTGTATGATCCTGACAATCCTGTTCCACAGGAAAACTGGTAATCCATCATTTTAATCATCCATCAAATATATCAAGATATGAAACAACTAAAGAATATATTATTTGCAGTCGTGTCGCTGATGGGCGGACTGCTGACGACCTCCTGTACGGACTATCAGGACGAAATCGATGCTCTGGACTATCGCGTGACGGTGCTGGAGAATCTGGTAAAACAGGTGAATACTGATATTGAGGCCCTCCAGGTGATCGTGAACGCTATGGAGCAGAGTGACTATATCACAGGCGTCAGGGAAACGGAAGACGGCTATGTGATCAATTTCAACCAGGCAGGACCGGTCTATATCATCGACGGTAAGGACGGTGCCGACGGCAAGGATGCCCAAGCGCCCGATATCAGTGTGGTGCAGGATCCGACCGACGGCCAGTGGTACTGGGTGGTCAACGGTGAGTGGCTGTTGGCTGGCGGTGAGAAAATCGTTGCCAACGGAAAAGATGGTAAGGACGGTAAGGATGGTAAGGATGCTGAGTCGCCACAGGTGCGCATCAATGAGGATACGGGCATCTGGGAAATCTCTGCCGACGGCGGCCTCACCTGGATATCGACAGGCACTTCTGCCACTGGGCGTGACGGTAAGGACGGACTGGACGGTAACCAGTTCTTTATGTCTGTCAGTTATGAGGTGACCACAGACGGTGAGTTCATGGTATTCACCACCAAGTCGGGTCAGACCTTCAGGATCCCTATCTACGAGAACAATTAAACCATGTGCTTATGAAGACCATCAGAAATATCACCCTAGGGCTTGGTGCACTGCTGCTGGCGGCTGTGGCTGTCGTCTCGTGCGACAAATATAACTACACGGACGACCTGCAGCATCTAGGGCAGCGTGTAGAGAGACTGGAGCAGATGGTGCTTGAGACCAATCAGTATGTTGCTGACCTCAACACACTCGTAAAAGTGATGGAGGAACGGGGCTACGTCACTCGTGTGGTGGAGACAGGCGAAGGTGTCCATACTATCACATTCAGCACCGGTGAGACGGTTACCGTCCGCAACGGCCGGCAGGGTCGTGACGGACAGGACGGCAAGGACGCGACATTCCTCATCAACGTGGCACAGGATCCCACTGACGGTGTGTTCTATTGGACGATGAACGGCGAATGGCTGCTCAACGGTGACGGAGAAAGAATGCGGGCAGGTGCCGTCGATGGTAAGGACGGCAAGGACGGTGTGGATGGCAAGACGGCTTCTGAAGGGGCTGCCGTGATTCCTCAGGTGCGCATCAACTCAATAACACGTAACTGGGAAGTTTCCATCGACGGCGGCCAGACATGGACGGACACAGGTACGAGTGCTGACGGTAAGGACGGCAAGGACGGACAGGACGACCTTTTCCTGGAGATTGACGAATCTTCAGACGGAAAGTCCATCACGTTTGTTCTACGTGATGGACGTACGTTCACTGTTCCGGTGGTTCCTTAGTATGTCATCTTTGGCTCAAGTTCCTTGGCCTGGTCGATCATCTTCTGAACCTCACCTACAGAGGGCACACGGCCGCAGATGTGGTACTGCTCGTTGATCTCCTCCAGTTTCGGCTGCAGGTTCTCGGCCACGCGGTGACGGAACTCCTTGACGGTATCTACACCTGCCTTCTCCAGCAATTCGGAGAACTGGGGACCTACGCCATTGATGCGGAACAGGTCGGCATGATTCGTCCAGCGCAGGATCAGTTTATCGCTGATGCCCGTAGCCTCAGCCAACTCCTTGCGGCCCTTGGGGGCAGCGCACTTCTCGAGCAACTCGCTCACTTTGTTGATACCGGCGGCAACCAGTTTCTCTGCATAGACGTCGCCCACACCTTCGATGTCGATAATCTTGTAATCCATAATCTTTAAGTTTTAGTGATTGATAAAAAAAGTTGGTTCTTGTGTGCAAAGATACGAATTATTTCGTAACTTTGCAACATAATTTGAAAAAAAGATGATGATTGCACTGTATATCATAATAGGACTGGCTGTGGGAGCGGTGGTGATCTATCTGTGGATGGACAAGCGGATGGACGCCGTGAATATTGCCTCGGGCAAGAAGGATATCGAACTGTCGATGCGTTCGGAACTGCTCAATGCTGCACAGAGTCGTGTACAGCATCTGGAGGCGGAGAATAAGTCGCTCCACGCCAAGGCGGAGACGCAGTCGCGCGAGTTGGAACTGGTGCGCCAGCAGATGAGCGATGAGGCCAGGCACCGTGAGGAACAGTTTCAGGAGCAACTCCGTACGGCCCGCGAGCAGTTACAGAATATGACCCAGCAACTGATGGAGACCAGTGCATCGAAACTAAAAGAGTCGAATACGGAGACGATGACGGGCATCACGCAGCCCCTGAAGGATGCCATTGCCAGCATGCAGAAGGCTATCAGCGAGAATCAGAAGGAGAGTGCTGCCCACTCGGCCTCGTTCCGTGAGCAGATGCTGATGATGATGCAGCAGACGCAGCAACTCGGTGAGAAAACGGAAGGACTGGCCAACGTGCTGCGGCGCGACAATAAGGTGAGTGGCAACATGGGCGAGATCATCCTCGGTGACCTGCTGGCCAGTCAGGGACTGGCGGAAGGTATCCACTACGAGGTGCAGGCTCGGCTACGCGACGAACTCGGTCGTCCGCTGAAGCACGATGAGACGGGCAAGGAGATGCAGCCCGACGTGATCCTGCACTATCCGCAGGGGCAGGATGCCATCGTCGATTCAAAGGTGTCGCTTGTGGCCTACGAGAAGTACGTGAATGCCGAGACGCCTGAAGAGAAGGAACGCTATCTGCAGGATCATATCAAGAGCGTGCGTCAGCACGTGAATGAACTGGCCCGCAAGGACTATTCAAAGTATATCAAGAACGGGCGCGAGACAGTGGATTTCGTCATTATGTTCGTGCCCTTTGAGTCATCGCTGCAACTGGCGCTGGCCAACGACCCCACGCTCTGGCGCGAGGCATTCGAGAAAAAGGTCTTCGTGACGGGCGAACAGAACCTGTTGGGCATCCTGCACATGATCCATATCGCATGGGTACAGAACCAACAGGCGGAGAACCAGGAGAAGGTGTTTGGACTGGCCGAACAGTTGCTGGATCGTCTGGGTGACTTCGTGCAACGCTACAACGATCTGGGTGTGAAACTAGAGGCGGTGCAGAAGGCTTACCACAATGCGAACAACAAACTGATTACGGGTCGCCAAAGTGTGGCGCAGAAGGGACGCGAACTCGTCGATCTCGGTGCGAAGGAAAATGCGAACCGTAAGATCCCCATGCCGGAAGTGGGGCTGGAGTAAGGGTGAAAAGGTGAGAAGGTGAGGGTATTGCTGAGTGAGGATATCTGGGATTTTGACCTTGAGGCGGCGCTGGGAGAAATCTCGCCGCAGCGGAGGGAGCAGGCCCTGAAGTTCAAGCATGAACAGGGGCAGCGGCTCTGTGTGCTGGCCTACCAACTGCTGAAACAGGGACTCCGCGAGGAATATGGCATCACGGAGAATCCCGTCTTTGAATACAACGAGCATGGTAAGCCCTCCATCGTGGGACATCCTGACATCTTCTTCAACCTCAGCCATTGCAAGGAGGCTGCGGCCTGTGTTTTCAGCCACCATCCCGTAGGCATCGATGTGGAGAGCATCCGTGAGTACAAGGATTCGTTGGCCCGTTATACGATGAGTGATGCGGAGTTGGAGCAGATTCTCTCGGCAGAGCGGCCTGACGCAGCGTTCATCCGTCTCTGGACGATGAAGGAAGCCGCGCTCAAACTTATCGGCACAGGCATCAGCAATGACCTGAAGATGGTGCTGGATACTGACAGATATCATTTTACCACCGTTGAGCGACAACGGTATATCTATAGCGTTTGTGAATAGCAGGAACAAGTTTTTAACGCTTATTCTTTGCCAGTTCCAGAAAAATACCTAACTTTGCACCCGCAAACCTATCATTAAAAATTGATTAGACTCTTGAAGCATATAGTTAGCATATCGGTCATGGCTCTCCTGCTTGTCGCAGGTTTATCGGCGACGGGTTGTCGTGAGGATTCTCGTCAAGCACCTGCTGTTGTTGAGATGCAACGGGCTGACACGACGACAATCCCTGATTCCGTGAAATCGGAGATGGCACTCCAGTTGGAGCGACAAGCCGTCTTGGATCGTGTGAAGACTATCTACAACCTCGTCAAGCAAGAATGCTTTTATATGGGTGGTTCCGTGGATAACGATCTGCTCGACAAGACGTTCTGCTCAAAGTCGTGGAACAAGTTGCTGCTGGCTGTCCGAAGTAAGGAGCACAATACGAATTCCTTGTTCTTCGAGGTAAACCACTGGACGATGTTCGATGACGAAGATCTGGTCGATTTCGACGAGTTTGAGGTGAAGGACTGTTATGTTGGCATGGGTAACGACCGCACGGCTACCGTCACCTTTACTGTCTATGCCGCCAAAACCTATACACCAGCCCGTATAGACCTGGTGTATGAGGATGGACAATGGAAGATCGATAACTTCTATCAGTTGAAGTATATGATGAACCTGCGTACCAGCATGTGGCGGTATCTGAACAACGACATTTCCATCTACCTTTTGTAAAGACGGCTATTACTTCGTCAGGTTGCCGAGTATGTCGCGTGTCAGTTCCTTGGTGATGGAACGCGTGGCAGCACTGGTGGCATTCTTCACCACACGGCCCGTGGCAGAGGTAGATGACTTCGTCTTCTTACCTGTCACTTTGTCGCTGACATACGTGCCGAGAATCGTAGCCAGGGTAGAGGTGACGGCAGTGATGACGGCCTTCCACACCTTACTCATCATGCCGGACTTCTTCTTGTCCTTGGCGGCAGCCTTCTCCTCTTCGGCAGCAGCCTTCTCTGCCTCCTGGGCCTGCAGGGCCTCTTCTGCCTCGGCCATCAGCACCTCGAAGGCACTCTCGCGATCCACAGGTGTGTCGTACTTGCCATAAATGCGGCTCTGCTTGATGATGTCGATACGCTGACCTTCGGTGACGGCACCGATCTGTGACAGCGGGAAGAGTACCTTGGCGCGCTCTACCACTGTGGGGGCACCCTTCTCGTCGAGGAACGACACAAGGGCCTCACCCGTCTCCAGGTTCATGATGGCCTCGTCGGTCTTGAACTCCGGATTGGCACGGAAGGTGTCGGCAACGGTCTTTACGGCCTTCTGATCCTTCGGTGTGTAGGCACGGAGGGCGTGCTGTACGCGGTTTCCGAGTTGTCCGAGGATATTCTCGGGGATGTCTGTCGGACTCTGGGTGATGAAGTAGATACCCACGCCCTTCGAGCGGATGAGGCGGATCACCTGCTCAATCTTGTCGAGCAGGGCCTTTGAGGTGTCTGTGAACAGCATGTGGGCCTCGTCGAAGAAGAACACAAGTTTCGGCAGGGGCAGGTCGCCCACTTCAGGCAGGGTGGAGTAGAGTTCGCTGAGGAGCCACAGCAAGAAGGTGGAGTAGAGTTTCGGCTGCATCATCAGTTTGTCGGCAGCGAGCACGCTCATCACACCTTTGCCGCCCTCTACGGCCAGCAGATCCTGGATGTCGAAGGAGGGCAGACCGAAGAAATGGTCGGCACCCTGGGCCTCGAGTTGCAGCAGTGAGCGCTGGATGGCTCCGATGGTCTGTACGGAGATGTTGCCATACTTCGTGGTATATTCCTTATTATGCTTCGACACCCAGTCGAGCATCGAGCGCAGATCTTTCAGGTCATCGAGCAGCACACCACGCTCGTCGGCGATGCGGAACACGATGTTCAGCACACCGTCCTGCGTCTCGTTCAACTGGAGCAGACGACTGAGCAACTGCGGACCCATCTGCGAGATGGTGGCACGCATGGGATGACCCTGCTCACCGAACACGTCGTAGAAACGGACGGGACAACTCTGGAACTCGGGGTTCTCGACACCAAACTCTGGCATGCGCTTCTCGATAAAGCCGCTGAGTTTTCCTACCTGAGAGATACCAGAGAGGTCGCCCTTCATGTCGGCCATGAAACAGGGCACACCTGCCTGACAGAATGTCTCGGCCATCACTTGCAGCGTGACGGTCTTACCAGTACCTGTAGCACCAGCGATGAGTCCGTGGCGGTTGGCCATCTTACCTGTGATACTGAGCGCACCATTGGCGCAGTGGGCGATGTAAAGCCCTCTTTCCTTGTCGTACATAAGATTTATAGTTTAAATTTTCTGCAAAGATACAAATAAATTGAGAATTAAGAATGAGGAATTGAGAGTTTTTTTGTACCTTTGCGAAAAATTGTGTGAACGATGAAGATCCTAAGATTATTAACCGTGTGTTTCCTGGTGGGAGCAGCGGTGGAAGTGAAGGCGCAGTTCGGTCCTCAGAAAGACATGGACTCGAAGTATGCAACAGAACTGATCCAGCCTGGTACGGTGGCATCTGACTTTAAGATGCTGACGTCTGAGGGCAAGAAGTTCCAATTCTCAAAGTGGGCCAAGGGCAAGACCGTGGTGCTCGATTTCTGGGCCTCGTGGTGCCCCGACTGTCGTAAGGATGCCCCTGAGGTGGTGCGCATGTATCAGGAGTTCAAGCAGAAGGGCATCGAGTTCCTGGGTATCTCGATGGATACCGACGTGGAGGCATGGAAGAAAGCCATAGAGAAGTTTGGCATCGCATACCCTCAGGTTAGCGAACTGAAGAAGTTCAAGGATACTGACATCTCGAAGGCCTACGGTGTGAAGTGGATCCCTTCGATGGTGGTCGTGGGACCTGATGGTAAGGTGGTGCTCTCGACGGTGCTGACCTATAAGGTGGATAAGTACCTGAAGGAACTGACCTCGACGAAGCAGCGCGGGGCCGAGGAGCGTGTCAGCATCGATGGCGACCACGGCAGGTTGCAGGCCATCATCCAGAAACCTGAATTGGCACAGGGGCAGCAGTGCCCGATGGTGGTGTTCTGCCACGGCTTTGGCGGCACGAAGGACGGTCCGCTCTTCGAACTGATCTGTGACACCTTGCAGCAGCATGGGATCGCCTCTGTCCGCTTCGACTTCAATGGCCATGGCGAGAGTGAGGGCGAGTTCAAAGATATGACCGTGCCCAACGAGATTGAGGATGCCAAGAAGGTGGTGGAATATGTGCGCGACCTGCGTTACGTGAGCGACATCGCCATCGTGGGTCACTCGCAGGGTGGTGTCGTGGCAGCGATGACGGCTGGACAACTGAGCGAAGAACTGGGCGGGCCTGCCTTCAAGGCCGTGGCGCTAATGGCACCTGCCGCCGTGCTCCGCGACGATGCCATCCGTGGTAATACGATGGGCAAGATGTACGACCCCTTCGATCCGGGTGAGTATGTGGAACTTTGGGGTGGCATGAAACTGGGAGGCGAATATATCCGCACAGCCTTCTCACTGCCTATCTACGAGACGGCTGCCAAGTATCAGGGCAAGGCCTTAATCGTTCATGGTAATGCCGACCGCGTGGTGCCCTACACCTACGGCGAGGGATTCCACAAGATATGGCCAGGGAGCGAGTATGTGTTACAGGAGTATTTCGATCATGGCTTCTCACAGGATATCTACCGCACGACGGACATCGTATCGCAGTTCCTGATGAAGGTGCTGAAATAAAAAAGAAATCCTGCCAACTGGCGGGATTCTTTTTATTATTAGTTGTACTTAAGAATCTGTCCTGGCATCAGGCGCTTGGTCTTGCTGATGCGGTTAGCCTTGCAGAGGGCATCCACGGTGGTGTGGCATTTGCGGGCGATGGACTGGAGCGTCTCACCCTTCTTCACCTTGTGGTAGTGGGCCACCTTCGTATAGGAAGCCTTGGGGGCTGCAATGGCGAGGTCGCTGTCTTCATCGTCGGCACTTACGCGGCTGTTGCTGCTGCCACCGACACCACGCAGACGAGTGGCCTGTGCTGACTCGGCAGCATAGCGATTGCGACGGAAGTTGTAGAAGTCGCCTGTCACATCCTGATTGTGGAAGTCGAACATCAGGGCGGGGTTCAGGGCCACGCCACAGAGGCGGGTCTCGAAGTGCAGGTGGGAGCCTGTGCTGCGACCTGTGTTACCTCCCAGACCGATGGGATCACCAGCCTTCACTTCCTGATTCTCTACGACGAGATGCTTGGACATGTGTCCGTAGATGGTCTCCAGACCGTTGTGGTGGCGGATGACCACATATTTACCGTAGCCCTTGGGCTCGTATTTCACAATGCGGATCTTTCCGCTGAAGGCAGCGCGGATGGTATCACCCACATAGACCTTGATGTCGAGACCCTTGTGCTGGCGTCCCCAGCGGGCACCGAAGTTGGAAGTGACCACGCGGCTCGGCGTCGGCATGTGGAATCCGCGGAGATCGATGCGGAAAGAGTCGGGCATGGCAGTCTCGCGGTGGGCATATACATTGTTCCAGTCCTGATAGAGGTCGGCAGAGGGGTTCTCACGCTCCTCGCTGACAATCATCCTCTGAAGGACGATGGAGTCAACGGCTTTCATCTTACGGTCTATAGGGGCTTGCTTGGCTAGCAGATCCTGAGCAACGGCGGGGGTTACTGCCATTGCGGATACTGCGAAAAAGATTAGTTTCTTGATACTTATATTCATGTGATTGTATTTGTTCTAAAGCAAAAATTCGGTGCAAAGTTAGCAAATAAAGTTGTGAATCAGCAAATTATTGCTGTCTTTTTGACACTTTTAACACTTATTCCCAGGTTTTTAGTGTTTGCTCTTCAGTTTGATGTTGCCCTGAGCATCGATAACAGCCTGACTCTGAGGAATGTCGCTTTCGCTCAGGTTCCTGATCTCACGGGTCACACTCTGGGCTGCGTCCGCACGGGGTCCCACCCCCCTTGTCTGTAGGAAGGAGTGAATCTTGCCGTCGATGAACGAGCCGTCGGCATTGATGTTGATCTCCACCACGGGGGCATAGCCCGAAATACCTGTCAGACTGATGTTATAGGGGGTGCAGAAGTTACCGAGGCTATAGGCGATGAAGCGGTCTTTATAGACTTCCATGGCGCGAACCACGTGGGGACCGTGGCCATAGACGATGTCGGCACCGTGGTCGATACAGAAATGGGCCAACTGGCGCAGGCTGCCGCGGTTCTCTCCGAGGAAGGTCTCTGAGCCTTGTGGCAGGTGGCTTTTCGTGCGCCCCTCAGCACCTCCGTGGAAGGATACGATGACGAGGTCGCAGCGGCTGACGAGGTCATCGACGATACGACCCACGGTGTTGAGATCCGTATGCTTGAGGGTATAACTGTTATGGCCGAAGGCACAGAGTCCGATCTTCAGTCCCTTGCGCTCGATGACGGCACTCTCCACGCGCCCTGCGATGCCCGAGAAGAGGATGTCCTGCTCCTTCAGTACGTGCTCCGTGGATTCGATACCCTCAAGACCGAAGTCGTTGGCGTGGTTGTTGGCCATGCTCAGGAAGTCGAAACCAGCCTCCTTTAACAGGTGCCCATAACTCGTAGGAGTACGGAAGGCATAGGAGTTGGGCCCGCTGCCCTTGGTACTCCTGCCACCATCGCAGATGGCACCTTCGAGGTTGCCCACGGTGAGGTCGGCTTTCGTCAGCACGTCCTTTGCATCGCGGAAGAGGTCTCTTCCATCGTTGGCAGGGAGCATGATACTGGGGTAGGTGGTGCCCATCATGATGTCGCCTGTCATGGCGATGTTCAGTGTTTGGGCTTGGATGGGGAGGATGCCGATGACGGCAAGTGTCAGACTTAGCAGACGGATTCTCATAAAGCACTCAGTTCAAGGATTCTACGTGCACCAACATATCTCTTGGCATAATTGGATTCCTCGGAACTGCTGAGTTTCACGCCGTTCTTGCTGCTGGCGTGGATGAACGTGAATTCGAGCGTGACAGGATCGACATCGACGACGATACCCACATGCCCTACGTTACGACCCGAATTGGGACTGGTGAAGAACACCAGGTCACCGCATTGGATCTCGTCACGGCGGATGGGGGTGTTGCGGGCATACTGGTCGCGCGAGGATGCACCGATAAAGATGTCGGTCTGCTGCTTAAAGACGTAACTGGTGAAACCCGAGCAGTCGAAGGCACTGGGACCCTTGGCACCTGAACGATAGCGCGTGCCGATATGCGAGAAAGCCTCGTCAATCAGCATCTCCATCCTGTCGAAAGCCTGATCATCGTTGCCATAGATGAAATCGAAATTGCCGATCTCATCTTCCTTGTGCTGATCTGGAGCATTGACAGGCTTCCTGGTCTCTCCATTAGCGATCTCGCTCATGGAAAGCAGTATCATCAGTGCACAAAGAATGACTTTCTTCATTGTCAGGTTTGGGTTTCGTTACGAAAAAGATTTCGAGTGCAAAGTTAAGCATTAAAATCCAAAACCGAGCAGAAACCTTGTGTCCGTTAACAAATTTAGGGTAGTTTTAACACTCGCCTCCCCATATCTAACATTTCTAAAAAATCAAGAAATGGCCGCCCAGTTGATGTTGGTCTTGCGGAGTTGGCGCAGACGGTTCCAGAGCAGGGTGTATTTGGGCGACGTACAGTCGGGATCTTCTCCGATCACCTTCTGCGCCTCGTCGCGGGCCATCTGCACGAGTTGTCCGTCGCGGGCGATATCGGCAATCTTCAGGTCGAAGGCCATGCCGCTCTGCTGGGTGCCTTCGAGGTCGCCAGGCCCGCGCAGTTTCAGATCGGCCTCGGCGATGCGGAAACCGTCGTTGGTGTCGCACATGATGTCGATGCGCTTGCGGGTCTCCTCCGAGAGTTTATAGGGAGTGACGAGGATACAGAAACTCTGGTCAGCCCCACGTCCCACGCGCCCCCTGAGTTGGTGGAGTTGGGAGAGTCCGAAGCGCTGGGCGTCGAGGATCACCATCACGGAGGCGTTGGGCACATTGACACCCACCTCGATGACGGTGGTGGCCACGAGGATCTGCGTCTCACCCTTCACGAAGCGCTGCATCTCCCCTTCCTTGTCGGCAGGCTTCATCCGTCCGTGCACCTTACTGAGACGGAACTCCGGAAAGGCCTGCTTCAAGACCTCGAAGCCGTCCTCCAGGTTCTTCAGGTCGCTCTTCTCGCTCTCCTCGATGAGGGGGAACACGATATACACCTGGCGCCCCTCGCGGATCTGCTGGCGGATGCCGTCGTAGAGTGAAGTCATGCGGGAGTCGAAGACATGGGTGGTGCGTACGGGCTTGCGGCCTGGTGGCAGTTCGTCGATCACGCTCACGTCGAGGTCGCCGTAGAGCGTCATGGCGAGGGTTCGTGGAATGGGGGTCGCTGTCATAACGAGCACGTGGGGCGGGTTCTGGCTCTTCGACCAGAGTTTGGCGCGCTGGGCCACGCCGAAGCGGTGCTGTTCATCGACGACGACAAGTCCCAGACGGGCAAACTGTACCCAGTCTTCGATGACGGCATGGGTGCCCACGAGGATGTGGATGGTACCGTCGAGCAGACCGTCGAGCACCTCCTGGCGCCGCTTGCCCTTCACGACACCTGTCAGCAGGGCCACCCTGAGGTTCATCCCCTTCAGGAATCCCATGATGGTGGCGAGGTGCTGTTCGGCCAGGATCTCCGTGGGGGCCATGATGCAGGCCTGGTAGCCGTTGTCGATGGCGATGAGCATCGACATCAGGGCCACGAGGGTCTTGCCGCTGCCCACGTCGCCTTGCAGCAGGCGGTTCATCTGGCGCCCGCTACCCGTATCCTTGCGGATCTCACGGATCACCCGCTTCTGGGCCTCCGTCAACGGGAAGGGCAGGTTGTTGCGGTAGAAGGAGTTGAAGACCTCACCCACCTGTGAGAAGACATAGCCCCGGTACTTGCGGCGATGGTCGCTTGCGTACCTTACTATATTAAGTTGCACGAAGAAGAGTTCCTCGAACTTCAGTCTGGCCCTTGCCCGCTCCAGGCCCTTGGCGTTCTTGGGGTAGTGGACGGTGCGCAGGGCCTCGTCGCGCTCCATCAGGTAGTGGGGACCCGTGATAAAGTCGGGGATGGTCTCTGGCAGGGGCGGCAGTTTCTCCAGCATGCTCCGCGTCAGTTTCTCGATGGTGCGCGAGGAGAGTCCCCGCTTCTTCATCTTCTCCGTGGTGGAGTAATAGGGCTGCATGCCCATGCTCGACAACTCCAGCGTGTCGGCACGGTCGATGTCGGGGTGGGTGATGTTAATGCGGTTGTTATAGACGGTGGGCTTGCCGAAAACCACGTATTCCATCCCGATCTTGTAACTCTGCTTGGCGTACTTGCCGCCCTGGAACCACACGAGATCGACGATGCCCGTACCGTCGCTGAAATGGGCGACCACCCGTTCCTTGCGCGCTCCCATCTGGAAGGTCTCGAAACTGAGGATATGGCCCACGATCTGCACGAAGGGCATGTCGCCCGTCAGTTCATGACAGGTATAGATCTTTGAACGATCGACATACTTATAGGGGTAGTATTCCAGCAGGTCACCATAGGTATGGATGCCGAGTTCGTCGCCCAGTATCTTCTTCCTGTTGGGACCCACCCCTGGCAGGTATTGTATGTCTTGGTTCAGGATGTCCAATTTTTGTTTACTGTTTATAGTTTACTGTTTACAGATGGCTTCCGCCACAACGATGTCGTAGGGTGTGGTGATCTTGATGTTCTCACGGTTGCCCTCCACGAGGGTGATGGCATGGCCATAGGCTTCCACCACCGAGGCGTCATCCGTAAAACCGTCGTTGTAAGGCTGGCGGTTGGCGGCCTTGAGCAACTGGATGTCGAAGGTCTGCGGGGTCTGCACCAGGCGGTATTCGTCACGCGGCACAGTGGCAGAATTACACAAAAGGGACGGCTCTTCGCAAAGTGAAGCGGCAGAGCCGAGCGCTTTCTGTGTAATCAGATGCCTGACGGTCTCGACGACGGGGGTGACGGGGATGACAGCCTTGGCCGTGCGGGCTGTCTCGTAACAGTTTCGGATCACCTCGATGCTGGGGAAGGGGCGCACGCCGTCGTGCACACCCACCACGCCCTCGGCGTCATCGGGTACGAGGGCGAGACCGTTCTGCACGGAGTGAAAACGGGTCCGTCCGCCATTGGCCAAGAGGTACGACCCACCTCCAGCCCCTCCCTGCTGAGGGAGGGGATTCGTTGCTGGCAATGGGAAATGGTACTGTTCGCAGAGTCCGCGCCAGTAGGCTTGTTGGGCTTCTGGCAGTACCAAGATGATCTGCAGGTCAGCGGAATACTCGCGAAACCGCTCCAGCGTCCGCATCAGTACCGGTTTCCCGCCGATGGGCAGGAACTGTTTGGGAATCTCGCTCCCCATCCGCAGGCCCTTTCCGCCTGCCACGATAATGATATAGTCCATGGGCTATTCCATCAAGTGCTTGAAGCGCATGCCCTCGGCAATCTGGTCGGAGGTCTTCTGATCGACGAGTTGGGCGAGCAGTTCGTAAGCGAAGGGGAAGGCGGCAGCAGGGCCCTCGCCTGTTGTGACGTTGCCATCGACCGTCACGAGGTCGCCAGTATAGGTGGCATTCTCCAGAGCACTCTCGAAGCCGGGGTAGCACGTAGCCTTCTTGCCGTCGAGGATACCCAGCGGGGCCAGGACCACGGCGGGCGCGGCACAGATGGCGGCCACCTTCCTGCCTGCGGCAAACTGCTCACAGACGGCCTTGCATACGCCCTCGTGCTCATACAGGTTGCTAGCACCAGGCATGCCGCCAGGCAGCATCAGCATGTCGGCATCCGAGAAGTCGCACACCTCGAAAGCCTTGTCGGCACAGATGCCCACGCCATGGGCCGACGTCACGATCGGCTCCTCCGTCGTGCTTACTGTTGTCACTTCCACACCACCACGGCGCAGCACGTCAATGGGGATCAGGGCCTCGACATCCTCGAAGCCGTTAGCCAGAAATACATAAACTTTTGCCATAATCTTTTGTTTTTAAGGATTTCTGATTGCAAAGATAATAAAAAATCCGCGATAATCTGTGTAATCTGTGGCTTTTTTTGTATTTTTGCAACCAAAAGTCAACAATATGGAACACCGGAAACTGAGATTCGCCCTTTTTGGCAATTTTTACCAGACCAAGAAGGCTGCCTCTATCCAGAAGGTGCTGTCGGCACTCTCTGGGTTCGATGGGGAGTTGTATGTGGATGCTGAGTATTATCAATACCTGAACGACGACCAGCATCTTGAGGTGAGGGCGGACAGCGTGTTCTATGGCAATGAGTTCGATGCCGATTTCGTCATCTCGATGGGGGGCGACGGTACGTTCCTGAAGGCTGCCAGCCGTGTGCGCGAGAAGAGTATTCCCATCATTGGCGTGAACCTGGGGCGGCTGGGCTTCCTGTCTGATATTGGACCGGATGATGTCGGGCGCTGTCTGGAAGCCTTGCATAATGAGGACTTTGCCATCGAGTCGCGGGCTCTCATCCAGGTGACGACTGACGCGGAGCCTTTCGAGGGCTTCAACTGTGCCCTTAACGATGTGGCCATCCTGAAGCGCGACACGGCAGCGATGATCTCCATCCGTGCCAGTATCAACGGCCAGTACCTGAACACCTATCAGGCCGACGGACTGGTCATCTCCACGCCTACAGGCTCCACGGCCTATTCTCTCTCCAACGGTGGCCCGATCATCGTGCCTGGCACCAAGGTTTTCTCGATGACGGCCGTTGCCCCGCACTCCCTGAACGTGCGCCCCATCGTGCTGCCCGACTCTGCCGTCATCGAACTCGACGTGGAGAGCCGCAGCCATAATTTCCTCGTGGCTATCGACGGCCGTTCCGAGAAGTGCAAGGAGGGCACGAAGATCATCCTGCATCGTGCGCCCTACGACATTCAGGTGGTGAAGCGGCCTGAGCACCGTTATTTCGATTCTTTGAGGGAGAAGATGATGTGGGGGGCTGACCATCGGTAACGGCTATCGCTCGGGGATGGTCACGATGAAGCGCGCTCCGTCGTGGTAATCCTTGTCCAGGGTGACGTCGCCATCCAGTTGCAGGGCGATGCTCTTGCAGAAGGTGAGCCCGATGCCGAGACCTTCTGAGAAGTCGTCCACCTTTGAGAATTTCCCGAAGATGTGCTCTATGTTCTCTTCCGCGATACCTTCGCCCGTGTCTGTCACGCTGATCCTCCACTGGCCGTCTTCCAGGCTGTTGCCCAGGATGATCTTTCCCTCCTCCGTGAATTTCTCGGCGTTGAAGAGCAGTTCCAGAACAATGTTTTTCAGCATCTCCCTGTTGGTCGTCACCTTGACCTTGCTGCTGACGGTACTGGTATATTCGAACGTCAGCCGTTCGCTCTTTGGCTTGTACGCATTGGCAATCTCCTCGCAGAAGGCGTTGCAGTTGACGGGCTCGAAGGCGTCGGAGACATGCACGCTCTCTACTTCCGACAGGGCAATCATGTGGTTCAGGCTGTTGGTGATCACGTTGGTGTTGTGCTCTATCCTCTGGGCCAGGTCCTGTCGCTCGTCTTCTGCCAGTTCGTCGTTCTGCGTGGCCAGGATCTGCGAGAAGCCGGAGACGGCGTTCAACGGCGTACGGATCTGGTGGCTCACGTTGCGGATGAAGGCCGTCTTCATGCGGTCTGACTCCTCGGCATGGTCGCGGGCCTGTTCCAGTTCCTTGTTCTTGGCCTTCATCAGGGCCAGGTGCTTGCGGCGCGTCCAGCCGAAATAGGCCAGCAGGAGGATGGTGACACCCAGGAAGGCGAAGATGGCGATGATCGTATAGAGTTCCGCCCTCCGGCGCTGCTGGCGCTCCTTGGTGAGTTCGATGTCGTGGCTGATCTCGTTCACCGCCAGCACGGAGATCTCGTTGTTGCGGCGCTCCTTGGCGCTGACGAGGCGTATCAGCGCCTCGTTCTCCGCCTTCAGGTCGCCCCTGATATGCTGGATGATGGCCAGGAATCCCAGGCGTTCCGACTCGCTGAGGATGGAGTCCGTCATGGCGATGGCCTCGTCGTACTCCCCGTTGAAGGCGTAGCGCCCCATCTCCATATAGACCTCATAGATGGGATGGTAGTCATCCGGCGCGGCCTGCTTGATGGAGTCGATGCGGGCATAGCATGCGTCGAAGATGTCCTTGTTGCGGTGGGTAAAGGCCACCATGGCCTTCACGCCCAGCGATCCGGCGAGCCCATAGTTGTCCTTGGAGATGGCGATGGCCTTGTCGGCCCATTCGTAGCCCGCCTCGCCTTCCTCGAAGATGCTGATGTTGGCCAGCATCTGGTAGATGGCCACCTGGTCGGCATTGTTCCTCTCGGGGTCGGTCTGCTCCAGGGCTTTCATCATGTACTCCCTGCAGAGGTCGTTGCTCTCACGCGTACCGTAGAATACACCCTTCAGGTAGTTCACCAGGTGATAATAGTCCTTGGCTTCGTTCGTCTTCAGGATGTTTTCCATCTCTTCCGTTTTCTTCAGGGCCTGATAGTAAAGGTCGTTGTTGATGTCGTAGAGGATCTCGTTATTCCACGAGTTGTAGTATTTCTCATCGTAGCCTCTCTCCTCGACATAGCGGCGGTACTCGCCGTTGGCCTTGTAGAACGCTTCGCGGTCACTGCTGTCGAAACAGGTCAGGACGATGTCGTGCAAACGCTCCTCTTCCGCATCCTTCACCTCTTGGGCGGATGCGGTAATCAGGCACGCCAGTAGCAGCATGAGCAACAGCGTGACGCTTGTGAAAGTCCAGCGTTTCATGGAGGCTTTAGTTGATATTGGGTACAAATATAAGGAAAAAAGTCAGGATATGCAAGCGATTTCGATAATTTCGCCGATATTTAAGGATTATTAGGAACTTTATTAGGATCGGTAACTACTCATGCCATAGGGTGCTGAGTAGTTACCGCACGAGGGGAGAGTGCTAAAGTGTGTTAAGAAAAGGAAGATTTTCGCCGAAATGTTTGGAGCGTATTGAGAAAATGCCCACTTTTGCAGTGTACTAGTAGAGTGGTACACTATTATAGATGATAAAACCATTAAAATGTAACGATATGATTGAAGTAAACAACATCAGTTTCAAGTATGCAGGCCAGAAGGATCTGGTATTCGACGATTTCAGTCTGACGCTGGAGCAGAACAATATCTACGGACTGCTGGGTAAGAACGGTACGGGCAAGAGCACGCTGCTCTATCTGATCAGCGGACTGCTGCGCCCCAAGAAGGGTACGGTTTGTTGCGATGGCATCGCCACATGCAGGAGACTGCCCGAGACGCTACAGGAGATCTTCATCGTGCCGGAGGAGTTCGACCTGCCGCAGATGTCGCTGGAGCAGTATGTGAAGATCAACGAGCCGTTCTATCCGCGCTTCAGCCGTGAGGTGCTCGAGGCTTGTCTGAAGGATTTCGAGCTGTCGACCGATCTCAGTCTTAACGCGTTCTCTATGGGTCAGAAGAAGAAGGTGTTCATGTCGTTTGCGCTGGCTGCCGGCACGAAGCTGCTGCTGATGGACGAGCCGACGAACGGCCTCGACATTCCCTCGAAGTCGCAGTTCCGCAAGGTCATTGCCCAGAACATGACTGACGAGCGCACGCTGATTATCTCTACCCACCAGGTGCACGACGTGGAGTCGCTGCTCGACCATATCCTCATCCTGAGTCCGCAGAAGCTGCTGCTCGATGCCAGCGTGGCAGAGATTCAGGACAAGTACATCTTTGAGTATCGCACGCCCGACCAGATGGGCGATGCCCTCTACGCTGAGCCGTCGCTGCAGGGCAATGCCGTCATTGCACCTCGCAAGGCCGACAATGCTGAGACCCAGCTGAACCTGGAACTGCTCTTCAACGCCGTTAACGAGGGGAAGATTTAAGACTACAAATTTCACGAATTCTACGAATTGTTATGATACAGTTTAATCTAAATAGATTCGGAAAGGTGGCCAGATGGTCGTTTATTAACGATAAGCGCTACTTCGTGAAGTCGTTCCTCCAGGCCTTCGTCGTGCTGTTGGTGATGTTTGTGCTCTTCACGATGGTGTTTCCAAAGGACGTGGCTCGTGAGGGAGATTATAATATGTGCGCTATAGCCGTCTTTATTCTGTTTGTCGTCACAACGCTGTTTGGCCCGTCGTTTATGTTCTACAGCATGGAGGGCAAGCACGACATGCAGGCCCTGCTGATGCTGCCGGCCTCAAACTTCGAGAAATACCTGATGCGCTACGCCTCGTGGATTCTCCTGCAGCCGCTCTATCTGGCGGCCTTCCTGGCTGCCGACCTGCTGCAGTATGTAGCTCACTTGGTGATGGGCTATGGCGATGGCAGGTTTGTTGCTGCTGCTTTGGCCGAGACTTGGAGCATTTTGGTGGAGCATCAATGGATGCCGAAGGCAGTTCATGTCCTGATTCCCATTGCCGTCTGGCTTCACTCGCTCTATGCCCTTGGGGCCACGTTCTTCCGTTCGCGTAGGTTCAACTGGGTGCTGACGTCAATCTCTCTCATGCTATTGTCGACCCTGCAGGTCTGGTTGCTCCCAAGTGTCCCTTATAGAGAGGCGACTACGTCGCATTTCATTCTGAATGATGTGTTTTGCACCTTCTGGATAGTGCTGAACTTCTGGCTGTCCTACAGGCTTTTCTGCCGGAGACAGGTCATCGGAAAGTTTGTGAACCTCTAAAAAAAAGTTTTTAATGCGAAGAGAGTTTTATATTTCCGGACTGAGAACTTATGTTTCTGGGCGAAGAACATGTGTTCTCAGCTGAAGAACATAAGTTCGACGTCGGTGAATAGAAAAAACAAAAAGAGATAAAAAATAATTTCACGATATGAAAAGTTTTAGTTTCAATAGATTTGGCAAGACGCTGCGCTGGCTGACGCGCGTCAACCTGCGTACGCTGCTGATGTGGACATTGGGCTCCGTCGTGGGTGTGTTCATGGGCGAGATGATGCTTCTGAAGATGCTCGATTATAATGACCCATGTTCCATGATATATCAATATGCCCAGTGGGGCATCATACTCCTCAGCCTGGTCATGCTGATTCTGATAAGCAGCGTTACTTCGGGCATCAACGACAAGCGCAAGCGCGAGGCTTTCCTGATGTTGCCGTCAACGAATCTGGAAAAATTCCTCTCGCTGGTGGTCTATACGACTTTAATCTGTGGGGGATGCGTAATTCTGGCACTTGTCGTGGGCGACTCGCTGCGCATGGGCTGGCTGGCCATCAGCAGATCCGTCCAAGTTTTCTCGTACAGCATGAATGGGGGCCCCTGGCACACTTGGTACTGGTGGTCGTCGACTGTTCCACGAATCATTGAGCAATTGGCTCCTGAGGCGTTGAATATTGATTCTGGCATCTTCCTGATGCACCTTTCCTATCGCGTGGTGAATCTGACCGTATGTCTTGGCTTTTTCATCTGGATTCATTCGCTCTATACGCTCGGAGGCACGCTGCTGCGCAAGTATTCATTTGTGATATCGAGCCTGGTCTTTGGCCTGTGTATGTTGTTCTTCGTGCAGTTTATGATGCGTTTCGACCTCCCTATGTTTATCTCGGATTGGGATGGCGAAAAATATATCTCTCAAGAGGTGGGGGTGATGGGCTACGTGCTCGCCGTCGCCCTGCCGCTGCTCTCCTACTTCAACTACAGGGCTTCGTACCGTGTTTTCAAAGGTTTTCAGTTAATCTCTAATAAGTGGACGAACTATGACATTCTCAAACGATAAGGCTATCTACCTGCAGATGGCAGACCGCCTCTGCGACGAGATCCTCAGCGGGAAGTACAAGGATGACGACCGTATTCCGTCGGTCCGTGAGTATGCCGTGCTGTTGGAAGTGAACACGAATACGGCAGTGAAGGCTTACGACGAGTTGGCTCGCGCGAACATTATTTATAATAAGCGCGGCTTGGGCTACTTCGTCACGAAAGGGGCGAAGAAGCAGATCCTGAAGGCCCGCAAGAAGGAATTCATGAAGGAACGCCTGCCGGAACTCTTCCGCCAGATGCGTCTGCTGGATATCAGCATCGACGACATCGCCGAGGCCTACAAAACCTTACAATCGGTTAAATAATCGTTAAAAAGTGTCGAGTCGTGCAACTTTCCTGTAACTTTGCCCGTCAATAAGACAAATCATAAATCGTAAATAAGTAAATCGCAAATATCAAGATGATCCACTTACAAGACATCAACAAGACCTATCAGGGCGCCCAGCCGCTCCACGTGCTGAAGGGCATCTCGCTCGACATTGCGAAGGGTGAGTTCGTCTCCATCATGGGCGCCTCGGGCTCGGGCAAGAGTACCTTATTAAATATACTGGGTATTCTCGACAACTACGATTCCGGCGAGTACCTGCTCAACGGCGTGCCCATCTGGGGCCTCTCCGAGACGAAGGCCGCCGACTATCGCAACCGCATGATAGGCTTTATTTTCCAGTCGTTTAATCTCATCTCTTTTAAGACCGCCGTGGAAAACGTTGAGTTGCCATTATTCTATCAGGGGGTGTCAAGAAAGAAGCGACATACGCTTGCTCTAGAATATCTAGAAAGGCTAGGCCTGCTTGACTGGGCCGAGCATTACCCCAACGAACTGTCGGGAGGACAGAAACAGCGCGTGGCAATTGCCAGAGCACTCATCACCCGTCCGCAGATCATCCTGGCCGACGAGCCTACGGGCGCCCTCGACTCCAGGACTTCCGTGGAGGTGATGCAGTTGCTCAAGCAACTCAATCGGGAAGAAGGCATGACCATCATTGTGGTGACTCACGAGAGCGGTGTGGCGAACGAGACGAACAAGATAGTACACATCAAGGACGGCATCATCGGACAGATCGAGGATAACCTGAACCACGATGCCTCGCCCTTCGGTATCAACGGCATGATGAAGTAAGACTATGCGGGATATCATCACAGAAATATGGAGCACCGCGAGGCGGAACAAACTCCGCACTACGCTGACGGGATTCGCTGTGGCGTGGGGTATCTTCATGATCATCGTGCTCTTAGGTGCCGGCAACGGACTCATCAATGCCAACATGGATCAGGTGAGCCATTGGCTGACTAACTCGATGGAGGCATACGGAGGCACAACCTCGAAACCCTATAAGGGTTTGAGCGAGGGGCGGGGAATAAGTCTGAACGCCCAGGATCTGGCAGCCACAGAGACGGAATTCGATAAGACCATCGATGACGTGGGAGCCGTGTATTACCACAGTGGCACCGTGAGTTTTGGTGAACAGTATCTAAATAACATGCAGATCGTCGGCGTGTATCCCATCCACAGCCAGATATTGAAGCGCGACCTGATATGTGGCCGACATGTCAACGAGATCGACCTGAAGGAGAAGCGCAAGGTGCTGGTGCTGGCCGATAATCAGGCCAAGGAATTGGAGCCAAAAGACTTTAAGACTCTCCTCGGAAAGAACGTGAAACTTGGTGATATGGCATTTAAAGTGGTGGGCATCTACAAGAGTCCTGGTGATGGCCAGAGTTCGGCCTATTCATCTTATTCGACCATCAAGAGCATCTATGGTGCTAATAATAAGAGTATCGGTAACATTGAGTTCACATTCCACGGACTGAAGACAGAGGAGGCCAACGAAGCGTTCGAGAAAGTGTATCGTCGCCGCCTGAACGCCAACCATCAGGTGCATCCTGACGATGAGCGGGCCGTCTGGATATGGAATGGTTACACGCAGAGCATGCAGATGGAACAGGGCATCGCCATCATCCGTACCGCTCTCTGGGTGGTAGGCCTGTTCACGTTGTTGAGCGGCATCGTGGGCGTGAGCAACATCATGCTGATCACCGTCAAGGAGCGCACCCATGAGTTTGGCATCCGCAAGGCGATAGGTGCCAAGCCCTGGAGCATCCTGAAACTGATCATCACAGAGAGTGTCATCATCACCACCTTCTTCGGCTATGTTGGTATGGTACTGGGTGTGCTGGCTAATGAGTATATGGATGCCACAATAGGCCACGAGACGATAGACACCGGACTGTTCAAGGCCACCATGTTCCTCGATCCCACCGTTGGACTGGATGTGTGTATCGAGGCCACGATGGTGATGGTCGTCGCTGGCACGATTGCAGGACTCATTCCTGCCTATAAGGCCTCACGCATCCGTCCTATTGAAGCCCTCCGTGCCGACTAACCCCACTAGTCCTGCTAGAAATACTAGAACTGCTAGAAACATTAGATTATGAGAATAGATATTGATTCATATAGAGAAATACTTGATACGCTGACACGCAATAAGTCGCGCTCGTTCCTCACTGGCTTCGGCGTGTTCTGGGGCGTGTTCATGCTGGTGGCGCTCATCGGAGGTGGACAAGGACTGAAGGAGATGCTCGAGAAGAACTTCGAGGGTTTTGCCCAGAACACCGTGTTCATCTGGGGGCAGCAGACGTCCAAGGCCTACAAGGGCTTCCGCAAGGGACGCTGGTGGAGCATGGACCAGAAGGACATCGGCAGACTGCGCCAGCGTGTGCCGGAACTCGATGTGGTGGCACCGGTCATCTTCTCGCCATGGGGGCGATCCAACACGGCCTACTATGGTGATCAGAAGACAACACCTAACCTACAGGGTACTTCGCCAGAATATGCTCAGGTGGTCTCGCCCAAACTCTACTACGGCCGCTACATCAACGAGATGGACATGAAAGAGCGTCGCAAAGTATGCGTGATCGGCAAGAAGATATATAAGGAACTTTTCAAGGACGGTGGCGACCCCTGTGGCAAGTCGATACGTATCGACTCTACCTACTACGAGGTGATAGGCGTTGACTATGCCTCGACAAACATGAACATCAACGGGCGTGCAGAATCGAAGGTGACGCTCCCCATGACGCTGATGCAGGACATGTACAATCGTGGCAACCAGGTAGATATGCTGGTAGCAACAGGTAGGAAGGGTGTTGTGATGTCTTCACTCACAGACCGTATCCGTGCCACCGTCACGATGGCGCACTATGTTGATCCTACAGATGAACAGGGAGCAACGGTATTCAATACAGAGGTGCTCTTCCAGATGCTCGACAACCTGTTCAGAGGCGTCAACTTCCTCATCTGGCTGGTAGGCCTTGGTACGCTGCTCGCAGGAGCCATCGGCGTGTCGAACATCATGATGGTCACCGTGCGTGAGCGCACCACGGAGATTGGCATCCGCCGCGCCATCGGCGCCACACCCAAGATGATCCTCTCGCAGATTATCTCAGAGAGTATAGTGCTGACGCTGGTGGCGGGCATGAGCGGCATCCTCTTCGGCGTGATGATCCTTCAGATGCTGGAGATGTCGCAGACAGAAGACGGTATCCTGATGGCTCACTTCCAGGTGGGCTTCTGGACGGCGATCTTCGCCGCCCTCGTGGTCTCCCTGATGGGTGTCTTGGCAGGCCTCGCTCCCGCCGCCCGCGCCATGAGCATCAAGCCCGTAGATGCGATGAGAGACGAATAAAGGTAAAAAGGTAAGAAAGTAAAATATAAGAAGTATGAAGAAGTACAGCAAACTGATTATCGCAGCGATTATCGCGCTGATTTTCATCGGAACATTCGTGTTCCTCTGGCAGAAGAGCCAGCCTAAGGAAATCGTCTATAACGAGTTCACCCCGAAGACGGATGACATCCAGAAGACGACCATCATCACGGGCAAGATCGAGCCCCGCAACGAGGTGAACGTGAAGCCCCAGATCTCGGGTATCATCACCGACCTCTACAAGGATCCGGGCGACTACGTGAATGCGGGCGACGTGATCGCCAAGGTGAAGGTGATCCCCGATATGGGACAACTCTCCTCGGCAGAGAGCCGCGTGCGCCTGGCAGAGATCAATCTGCAGCAGGCACAGGTCGATTACAACCGTGAGGAGAACCTGTACAACCAGAAACTCGTCTCTGACGATGAGTTCGACAAGATCAAGCAACAGTTGAAGCAGGCCAAGGAGGAGAAGGCTGCCGCCATCGACGCCTTGCAGGTGGTGCGCGACGGTGTGTCGCAGTCGAACGCCAAGGCCTCCTCGACACTCATCCGAAGCACCATCAGCGGCGTGATCCTCGACATCCCCGTGAAGGTGGGTAACTCCGTGATCCTCTCGAACACGTTCAACGACGGTACGACGATTGCCAGTGTGGCCAACATGAACGACCTCATCTTCCGTGGTAACATCGATGAGACGGAAGTAGGCCAACTCGTCAGCGGCATGCCGATGAAGATCACCATCGGAGCCCTGCAGGACCTGAAGTTCGATGCCAGTCTGGAGTATATCTCCCCGAAAGCCGTGGAGTCGAACGGTGCCAATCAGTTTGAGATCAAGGCTGCTGTCAGACTTGCCGAGGGTGGCAAGATCCGTTCGGGTTATAGTGCCAATGCGGAGATCGTGCTGGCCTCGGCCCGGAAGGTGCTCAGTGTGCCTGAGAGCGCCATCGAGTTCAGCGGCGACTCCACCTTTGTCTATGTCGTCAAGGGTGAGGGCAAGCAGAAGACATACGAGCGTAAGCAGGTGGAGACAGGTCTCTCCGACGGCGTGAACATCGAGATCAAGAAGGGCATCAGCGCCAAGGACAAGGTGCGTGGCCCCCAGGTGGTAGCAGAGGAAGTGGATAAGTGAAAAGTGAAAAGTGAATAGTAAAGACGGAAAGATGAAAGCAATGACTATGATTCAGATGACGGCTCAAAGTGACTGGGTGATGCGGGGTGCGAAAGTATTGGCGATACTTTTCACTCTTCACTTCTCACTCATCACTTCCGTTTCGGCTCAGCCGAGGCAGTGGAGCCTGCGCGAGTGCGAGGACTATGCCGTGGCGCATAACATCACCATCAAACAGCAGGAGAATCAGTGCCGCCAGCAGGAACTGCAACTCTCCACGGCGAAGAACTCCCGCCTGCCGGACCTCAGTGCCAGCATGGGACAGAACTTCTCCTTCGGACGCGGACTGACGGCGGAGAATACCTATTCGAACACGAACACCTCATCGACCTCGTTCTCGTTGGGTACGAGTATCCCGCTCTTCACGGGCTTCCAGATTCCTAACCAGATCAGACTGAACCAGTTGAACCTGGAGGCGGTGACTGCCGACTTGGAGAAGGCGAAGAACGATATCCGCATGCAGGTGGCGCAGGCCTACGTGCAGATCCTCTACGACATGGAGATGGCCGACGTGGCCCATCGCCAGATAGAGATCGACTCCATGCAGGTGGCCCGTCTCGCTGCCTTCGTGAAGAATGGCAAGGCCTCCGAGGCCGAATTCTCTCAGCAGAAGGCCACGCTCGCCAGTAGTCAACTGACGGCGACGCAGGCAGACAACAACTACCGTCTCTCCCTGCTGACCCTCTCACAACTGCTCGAACTGCCCACGGCCGACGGTTTCTCTGTCATCCGCCCCGACTTGGAGACCCTGGGACATCTAGAGAGTCAAGGATATCTGCTATCCCCCGACCTGATCTATGCCGAGGCGCTGGGCGTGAAGCCTGAGATCCTCTCTCAGGAACTGCGCCTGAAGGGTACGGAGCACAGCATCAAGATCGCCCAGGCCGCTAACTATCCCACGCTCTCGCTGAGCGGTGGGCTCGGCAGCAATTATTACACGACCTCGGGCTTCGAATCCGATGGCTTCGGCAAGCAACTCAAGAACAACTTCAGCCAGTATATCGGCCTGAACCTGAATATTCCCATCTTCAACCGCTTCTCTACGCGTAACAATATCCGTAGTGCCCGCATTGACCAGGAGACCCAGCAACTGCAACTTGACAATGCGAAGAAGACGCTCTATAAGGAGATCCAACAGGTATATCTGAATGCCCGGAATGCCCAGTCGAAGATGAGTGCCTCTGCGGAGGCTGTTCAGAGTTCGAAGGATGCCTTCAACCTCATGCAGGCGAAGTACGAGAACGGCAAGGCGAACATTACGGAGTTCAACGAGGCGAAGAACAACTACCTGAAGTCGGAGTCTGATCTGGTGCAGGCGCGCTACGAGCACCTCTACCAGCGGGCACTGCTCGAGTTCTATCGAGGTAAGAGCCTGTACTTCTAGAATGACTGAGGGCGTGCAACTGCACGCCCTCAATTATTATTTGACGATGATCTTCTGGCCACTATTGATATAGAGACCGTGGGTGCCTGGCTTACCATTGAACATTGTTCCTTGAAGGGTAAACCAGGCATCATCTTTTTTTCTTTCCTGATGGATCGTCTTGATGCCCGTTCCGCCGTCGTTGAAGTTCTTCAGTTCGTAGAGGGCGGGTAGGGCGCGGCCCGTCTCGTTGTCGAAGAGTCCTGCGTTATACCAGCCATCCGTCACGCGCTGGGTGTTCCAGTCCAGCCCGTATTCATTGGCCTCGGGGAACCACCAGAAGAGGCCGTTCACGTTTTCGTGCGCCTGCAGTTTGGCAATCAGGTCAGCCGTGAATTGTCGCTGTCCTTCGTAGGTGACAGGGTAGCCTTGGTCGTTGTCGCCCACGGCCCAGTGGTAGGCACAGCCCGTCTCCACCACCATGATTTTCTTATCAGGGAAGGTTGTCTCCCACTGGGTGATGGTCTTGTCCAGTTGGGTCATGCTGCCGTGGTAGTACGGATAGTAACTGGTGCCGATGATGTCGTAATCGACCCCGTACTGCTCCATGCGCTGGTAGAAGTCCGTCACCAGCGGCGTGTTGGCGGCCTGCTCGGTGTGGATGATGATCTTGGCCTCGGGGCACACCTCGCGACAGGCCCTGCCGGCATTCTTCAAGGCTGTGGACAGGGCATCCCAGTTGGTATCAAGATAGGCATTCCAGCCACTATTGGCACTTACCTTGCAGCCATCCCATAGCATGCCGAAGCTAATCTCATTGCCCGTCTGGATGAGGTCGGGTGTAGCTCCGGCATCTGTCAGAGCCTTCAGACAATCCTTCGTATAGGTGTAGATGTATTCGAAGGTAGGCGTGTTGACTTGTATCCAGGATGCAGGCGTAGTCTGATTCCCCGGGTCTGCCCAGGTGTCGCTGTAGTGGAAGTCGAGCATGAAGAATAGCCCTGTATCCTTGATGCGCTTGCCGAGCGCCTTCACGTATTCCAGGTCCTGGCGCACGCCTTCTCCCTTGGCTGCGTCAGGAGCCAGACTGGGATCCACGAACAGGCGCACGCGCATCGCGTTCCACCCTTGTTCCTTCAGCCAAGTGAGCATGTCGCTGATGGGCTGACCGTCCTGATCCATATAGTTTGCACCGTGTTCTTCGTAGGTGGGCAACAAGGAAATGTCGCCGCCAACGAATGTCTGGGCCTGTGCTATGCTGGTGCCAAGCATCAGGGCTGATAACAAAAAGATTCTTAATTGTTTCATTGTCGGATTGTTTTTTCTTGCTGCAAAGATAGTCGATTTTAGTCATCTTTCCAAGAAAACAGCATTTTTTTTGCAAATTGTTTGTTGGTTACGTCGAAAAATTGTACTTTTGCAGTCAGAGCAATATGATTAGGTTAATCAGGCATCATCTTTACCTTACCCTCACAGCATTGTTGTTGGTGACTTTTACGGGTATCGCCTCCGCCGAAAAGCAAGTTGCAGACTTGACGGGGGAGGATAGGGATATGTATGACAGGTTCCGCTATCTCTTTACAGGTGGTACGCCTGATGAATTCTACAACTTTGCCCAGGAATACGAAAAGTATCTTCGTGACAGGCGATATATGATGCTCTATTATAAGTTGAAGAACAATGAGGGCTTCTTTGCCCTGCGGCATAATCAACTTTATAAGGCTGTCGAGTTTGCTGAGGAACTTGACAAGGAAGTCAGGAATGCGGGAGCCAAGGAGTATTACTATCTGGCCACGGGCCTGTATGGCGATATCTATAATACCAGTCATGATATGCATAAGGCTGAGTCTTATTTCATGCAGGCTCTCGAAGAAGTAGGTGAAACAGATACAAAATTCACCCTCCGCACATATATGAATCTGGCGGAGATGCTTAGTCTGCGGGATCCTGAGAAAGCACTGCAGTGGATGGATAAGTCGATAGCCATCGCCCAGGAGACCAAGAACATCGACTACCTCTCCATGTCACTGGGACTAAAAGCCTATGTGCTGTTCCTGACGGGAAATGCCACAGAATTCTATCGGCTCTACGATGAGTATATCGGTCTGTTGAGTACGGAGCAGCAGGAGTTCAATCATCGCTACGATAATATCGTGGAGGCTGCCAAACTGGCCTTCGACCGTGATTACAATGGTGCAATAGATAAGGTACACCAGGGGAATCTGGCGGTTGACAGTTCTCTTTGCATGTTGCAGATCTATTCGATGGCCGAAGATGTGAGTAATGTACTGAAGACGGTGAAGAACCGCTCTGTGGAGATGGATTCTGTCTATAGTCTGATGCAGGATGCCAACTTTGATCAGTTGGCGGCAGAGACCACCCTGATGCGTTCGCGTGAAGAAGCCACGTCGAATAAGCGGCTGGCCAAGCAACTCGCCAACTGGCTTATTGGCATGACCGTCGTCTTCCTGTTTGTCTATATTATCGGCCGTCGTCGGCTGGTGAAGCAGATATGGACCCGTAGTAAGGAACTGAAGTCGGCCTTGAGCCGTGCGGAGGAGTCGGATCGTATGAAGTCGGCCTTCATCCAGAACATGAGCCACGAGATTCGCACGCCACTGAATGCGGTGGCAGGTTTCTCGGAGGTGCTCTGCAGCCAGGACTATGAACTGGCGGCCGACGAGAAGAAGGATATGCAGCAGCGCATCTCCAGTAATGTCGATCTGATCACTTCTATCGTCAATGAACTGCTGGAACTGTCGCAGAGTGAAAGTGAGAACCAGATGACGGTTGTCGAGAAGACCGATGTCAAGGTCAACGACCTGTGCCGTTCCGTGTTGGTGGCCATGAAGGGTAAGGGCAAGTCGTTCGTGGAACTGCGCTTCTATACCAATGTGGATGATATATTTACTATCCATTCCAGTGCCTACCGTCTGCGTAGCGCACTGAATCATCTGATCGACAATGCCCAGAAGTTCACAGACATGGGACATATCGATTTGCGGTTTGAATTGAAGGGCAGTCGTGCGTCGTTCAGCGTGACGGATACAGGTATCGGTATTCCGGAGAAGGACCGCGACCGTATCTTTGAGAACTTTGCCAAGGTAGATGATTTCAAGGAGGGCATCGGACTGGGACTGCCTATCTGCCGTCGGTTGGTGGGCTCACTGGACGGTACGGTCGAACTGGATCCCGACTATAGTCCTGGCAGCAGGTTCGTCATTACCATCCCCATCGAATAACAGTAATCCCCGCTCATGGCGGGGATTACTGTTATTTCTTGTGCCTGTTGGCACGCTGCTCACGGTACTTGGCCTTCTGGCGTGCGGAACCGCTGCCATGAGCCCCAGTGATATACAGTTTCTTCTTGGCCTTGGTCTTCACCTTGCCACTCTCCTTCGGCTTGTCACCTCCGCGTCCGAAGTTGATGCCGTTCTCGAGGATATGCTGGAAATCATCCATATTAGTGGTGGAAAAGTCTGACACCTGTAAAGGCCATCGCAATGCCGTACTTATCGCAGGTCATGATCACATGGTCGTCGCGCACGCTGCCTCCAGCCTGGGCGATGAACTCCACACCGCTCTTGTGGGCGCGCTCGATGTTGTCGCCGAAGGGGAAGAAGGCATCGCTGCCGAGGGCCACCTTGGTGTTCTGGGCGACCCACGCTTTCTTCTCTTCCATCGTCAGTACCTCAGGCTGTGTCTTGAAGAACTGCTGCCAGGCACCGTCGCGTAGCACGTCGTCGTGCTCGTCCTCAGAGATATACACGTCGATGGTGTTGTCGCGGTCAGCACGGCGGATGCCATCCACGAAGGGCAGGTTCATCACCTTCGGATGCTGACGGAGCCACCAGATGTCGGCCTTGTTACCAGCCAGACGGGTGCAGTGGATGCGGCTCTGCTGACCAGCGCCGATGCCGATGGCCTGACCGTCCTTCACGTAGCACACGCTGTTCGACTGGGTGTATTTCAGTGTGATGAGGGCGATGATTAGGTCGCGCTTGGCCTCAGGGGTGAAGGTCTTGCTCTGCGTAGGGATGTTCTCGAAGAGGGCGTCATCGTCGAGACGGATCTCGTTGCGGCCCTGCTCGAAGGTGATGCCGAACACCTGCTTGCGCTCAATGGGCTCAGGCACGTATGCAGGGTCGATCTTGATCACGTTGTAGGTGCCCTTGCGCTTGTCCTTCAGGATTTCGATAGCCTCAGGGGTATAGTCGGGGGCAATCACACCGTCGCTCACCTCGCGCTTCAGGATCTTGGCGGTTACGGCATCGCAAGTGTCGGAGAGGGCCACGAAGTCGCCATAACTCGACATGCGGTCGGCACCGCGGGCTCTGGCGTAGGCACAGGCGATAGGACTTTCGTCGAGGCCAGCGATGTCATCCACGAAGTAGATCTTCTTCAGCGTGTCGCTCAGGGGC
>FLNY01004834.1_pt1 | contig 43590 bp, 39 predicted proteins | sample 1140381 | NCBI WGS metagenome assembly FLNY01 (sample SAMEA3878172, study PRJEB12797) | bioreactor metagenome | biome: Moose rumen | place: Sweden | collected 2011-10
ACTTGACATAATATATTATATAGTGTAATATAATATCAGTTAGAGAGATTCTAACAAGGAGCTAAATATGACTAAGACAATGACTTTTGAAGGTTTTTCACTTCCTGACACACACAGAATTCAGCTTAATTTTTCTGGTCTGTCCTTGAACTATCACAACTGGAAATCTTGCTTTTCAAGACTTTGCAAATTGCTGCATGAAGGAAAAATAAGCATGGTTGATTTTGACAGATGTTCTACTATTGCTACAACTTATCTTCACTAATAAATCAGTTTTGCTAGTTTCTGTAAAAAACTAGCAAGAAGAATTATGCAGAAAATACAAGATTTAATAACTTTAATTAAAATCTATGGACTTTCAAACATCTTGCATGAATTAAAATACATCAGTTTGATTCTTGAAAGTCCATATTTCATTACATATCTGGCAGACTGAACAAAAGGCAAGCTGTAGCACTTGCCTTTTTATTTTGCAAATGCGAATTATACTTGCAAACCAAATTTTGAAATTTCAGAACAAGCATACCTAATGCTGTCGGGAATATGGCTGAACTCGTGTTCTGGCTTGGGAAGGATAGCCCCGCTGAGACGGTCTTTCTCCCACGCATAATTGCACAATGATTCAATCGTATGCTGACAACGAGGGTGTACGATTATCTCATAATCTTGCAGTTTCTGTATTCCCGACAAGACAGAGCCAGCACCTTTTTTGACCGGGCGTATTCCTGTTACCGACAAAAGTTGCAGTTCCCTTATCGTCCGTGGGTCTTCCGAATCCGCATAGATGATAGTGTTTCCAAATCCGTTGTCAATCAGCATTTGCGCAATCTTGCGGTTCTCCATCATCTTCTCGTAATGCTCGAAATATATATAAATCTTGTAATCCTTGCGGTCTACATACATGGCCGTAAATGCAGTTTCGTCTGTATAACCGAAGTCCATTCCGCAGCACTGAACGAACGCCGTCAATCCCCTGTCAGTGCGCTTGTTCCTGTTCTTCTCTATAAGCTCCTCTATGTCGAAGTCCTCTTCATGCCAGTTCTCGAAAATCAAGCCCTCTGCGAGTCCCCATTCGCCTAAGCCCTCTATGCGATAGCGGCGGGGGTAACGCTCTTTCATAATCTCATACAAGCGTATGTCGGATTCTGAAAGAAACTCGTTCATCATGTAGTTTGTGGTTATTGCAAGCGTGTTTTCATCGGGATTGTCGAAGAAGCGGGCTTTAAGCCAGTGCCTATCTGACCACGGGTTGAAAGTCAAAATGAACTGGTGGAACAGTTCCGGCGGCAGTTTACCACGCACAGACATATCCAGTTTGTTGAAATCCTCTTCCTTTGTGATTTGAAAGCACTCCTCAAGCCAGCACCAACACAAATAACCGTCCGATACCGTAATAGAAGTAATAGATTGAGGGTCGTCCATTCCCCTAAAAAGAATCTGCTGGCCTGTCGGTCGGAATGTAAGGGTAAGCTCCCCTTTGGGAATGTTCCACAAATCCCTTACCCCTAACTTGTCAATCGCCCATATCAGCTGCGCCCTCGTTGAATTGCGGTGCGTGTTGTAGTATTTGCGTATCACAAGGGTATTCGGCTTGTACTGCGAATACTTCATCATAAAGTAGACTATTTTCAGTGCGGTTGTGCATGACTTCTTGCTACCTCGTGAGCCTTTGCACACAAGATAGCGTTTCTTTGAGTAAAGAAAATCATCGTAGTTGATTCCTACAGCTTTATGAATATCTAGATTCAGATTCAAAAAAATAACCCCTAAAGTCTTATGACCTTAGAGGTTCTTCAATATCGTTTACTCTGTTTTTCTTCTCGAACTTATCACCCTCTTTGTCTATGAAATTGAGGGTGATAGGCTCTGTAGTATTGCCCTTTAGTTCAATGGACGGATTATAACCCCGTTTTGCTCCCTTTCTTTCAAGATACCATTGTGCAGTCCTTACATCGTGAGCATTTAAGGCTTCAATAATGACTGTCTCGGCAAGGTCTGCGACTGTATCACACTCATCTTCATAAGCGGATTTTGTCACCTCGTCTTTCATTATGTTCTTTTTTGCCGTATGCCAGTCTACATGTAACCGTTGAGCTATCAGCTTCACAACCCCACCTGAGCCTGCTATAGCTTTCAGTATTTTCTTTTGTGACATTGCAGGTTTTCTTCCCATTCAGCACTATTTCCTTTCTTTGTGGTAAATTGTTGGAACGATTTATAACAAAAAATTGTGTTCTTTCTATATATGAGAGAATAACACAAACTTGCGGAAAAAGCAAATAAAAGGCGGTTTTCGTACTATTTTGGTACAAATAACCGCCCGTTCTGTGCTTATTCTGTTGATTTTCGGTGCTTATTCAGCGTTTTCTGCATAAGAATTGTACAGTTCTTCAAGGAATTCATGGGCATTTGCAAATCGTCCGTTATCAAGCGTAATACCCAGGTTGTCAATCAAGGTTGCCTTATCTCCCCTGTTCTTGAACACAAGAACGATATAATTAGCGTCTACCTCATTGGTAGTATCTTGGTGCATTTTTTTAAGGCTCTTTGTTGTGTTCTCAACCTGCTCCGCAATCTTTGCGTATTCCTCGTCAGTAAGGGAAGAATCTGCGAACATGGAAATCTGATTTTTCTTTGAGAATCCCGACATTTCGGTAAACTGTATGTCAACCATTATTTCATGCAGCTTATCCTCGTCAAAGAATCCCATAGCGGACTGATTGTTAAAAAAGATGTTCTGTGCCTTTTCCTCTTTCTCGTCAAGGTTTACTTTTGTCACGAACACATCATAGTCATTTTCTTTTGTTTTCGGGTCGTACTTGTTGTCAGCGTCAAGGAGTGAGATTCTTTGGTGCCCTGACACAAGATTCCCCGTCCGCTCGTTCCATACAAGCCCGCCCATAAGCCCCATTTTAGTAAGGTTCTCCTTCAGCTTTCTTTTCGCTTCGGGAGTAATCTTGCGTGGATTGTAACCTGCAAGGCTTATCTGTGACCTTTTGATTTTTACTGGCTCGTTCTGCTTAATCATATTTCAGCTTCATCTCCAAATATTCAGAATGTGCTTTATTGTATTCCTCTGCGTGTCGGAGGAATACAGCCCGATTTCTTTTTGAAAGTTTTTTATAGGAATTGACAAGAGAAATGCCTAAAGTTCTTTCGGCAAGTTCCAAAGTGTTGATTTCTGTTTTTGAGATTCTGTCCTTAAAGAAACTAAAAGTCATATAATCCTCATTGACCTTTTCAAGTCAAAGTATTTGTATTTCAGCACAGCCGCCCTTACGAATGGAAATACTTTTTCTATTTTTTCAAAATCATCAGGATAATTTTCAAGTATAAAGAACAAGTCATTATCATCTGAAATACCTATTCCGCGGCAACCTTTTTTTGTGAGTGCGGGAATGTCAATCTGCCTTAACTTCATAAAGGTTAAAACATCTTTCAAATCCCAATCAGCCATAGGATAAAGACAGATACCACGGTTTTTGTTAATCATTCGGCTCATCATCATGGAGTCTGCTTTTTTTACACCAGTGACAATAGTTCCCTTGTGTTCCCTTGCTATTGTCTTGAATACATCTGTTCGGGATAAGTTGGGGAAGTCTTTTTTTGCCTGCTCTGAAAACCATGTATAAGCAGAGAAGTGCATACACTTCATAAAGTGTTCGGAAGGTATTTTTATAATATCATCATAGGGAATGTTAAACCTATGACAAGCGTATTCAAGCAAATCCCTCTGAATACGCAAATCCGGCAGAAATTCCATGTTGAAATATCCAACATTGGTAATCTCTGCCATTTTAACGAGTTCACATAAACAGAGGGAATCTTTGCCCCCGGAAAGTCCAATCAAAAGCCTACTGATGCTAGAGCGTCCTTTTAGAATGTCAATAGACTTTTTGACTTTCTGTTCAAGCTGTGAAAAGTCCAATCAGTGACCACCACCAACCATGTTAGGTGAAGGAAGTCCTCCACCAACACGACCTGTAGCACGATTGAACGCTCTCTGTACTGCCCGGCTTGCTCTGCTGTTAGCAATAGCCCGGCCTGCTCTTCTAAGAAGATTCATTCAGCATACTCCTTTTAATATATTTATTACCATTCGGTAATATTCAAATTGAATCTTTCATTCAAGATTTTTGCCAATACAGTTCTATGGCAAGTCTTGAATGTTCCTGCTTTACAGTCAGGATTTTTCTTCTCATCTTTTTCAGTGTATTTTGTTTCCAAGTCCTCAAAACATAGGATAAAGAAATTATATGTCAGTTCTGGATTCCAGTCCTCAATATTTTCAAGTGTTTCCTCTGAAAGTCCATAGGCATAAAGCCCTTCTTTTTCCTCTTCTGAAAACTTTTCCCATTCTTTTTTTCTGTCTGCAATGGGAAGTTTTTTTACTTCCTCTTTTGCCTTTTCCAGTTCCTTGATTTCTGCTTCAATTTCTTTCAAATCTTCATCTTTTAAGTCAGCAGAAAGAAACTTTTCTGACATTGTATTTGCAATCTCTGAAAGAATCTCATTATATTCTTCCCCTCTGATTCTTTGCTCATACTCTGACAGTGTAGCCTCATACATTCCCAAGTCACTGTAATTCAAATCAATCATAGACATGATAGATTTATTGTCTACACCCTTTTTTGGCAGAAAAAGCCCCTTTGACACCCTCATATAATAATCAGTGCCATATTTGTGCCTGTTCAGCATTTTGTTGTAGCATGATGTGTAGATGTTTATTTTCATATATTTATTTTACTCCTTAACTCATATCTTTTCAAGATAATTTCCTTGTGCAAATTAAGGGGGCATTAAAGCCCCCTTCCTGCTACAATTCCCATTCTGTCAAATCTACACAGTTTTCTTGACTTTTTGACAGAATGTAATCTTTTGCTCCTGCCTTCAAATCAATGTCTTTTGTGTAATTTGGAAACATCAGATAAAGAGTTTCCATACCTTTCAAATTTTCCTGCTTCCATAACTGCCATTCATTGCAATTTGCAAGCCCATTCTTAAATTTAAAAAACATACATTCCCCCTTAAAAATCAAATTCTACCTTAACAGCCTTGTGCATATCATCTGCTTCAACCCCAAGATTGAACCAGTTACCCATGTAATATTTTGCCATTTCTTCCCTGCTCACCTTTGCATTGAAATCTGTAATTATTACATCTCCATTGTCAAAAGTTACTTTTACAGTATCCAACATTTTCAAGCCCCCTTGCAAGTTTTTGAAGTGAACTTGCAAACACTTTCAGCAGCCTATTTTATCTGATTGGCTTCCCAAGCCTCATCAAAGGAATCATAAGCCCCTACCAATTCTTCTGAAAAAGCATTTACAACAAAGTATTTTTTATTTAGAAGACCTTTTTTTTCAGCCTCTTCATAAGCCTCTGGAAAATTTTTCAAAAGTTCTTTATCTACCATAATTCAGCTCCTTGTCAGTGTTTCCCCCTGACATCTATTATAATATATTATTTAGTTTATTATGTCAATAGTAAAAATATATTATTTTATCTTTTTTTTATTTTTTCTTTTATTTTTTATATTTTACTTGACATAATATATTTTATAGTGTAATATAATATTATCAAATGAAACAAGGGGGCTTGATTATGTTTGACAAAAGCACACAGAAGGAACTTAAAGAGCAGTACAGGGTTTTGCTTGGTGATGTATGGGGAAGTGACAATCACATGATAGATTTCTGCACAAAAAAAGCAGATGTCATTTTCAAGACAGAAGAAGGTTTTTTTCTTGAAATTGAAAAAGAGGATATAAAAAAAGATTTCTGCTTTGGCTATTCACTTTCAAGATATGATTCAGAAGACTATGACAATACAAACAGCATGGCAGCACATGCAAAAAAGTCTGTTGACTATTTCAGAGAAGAAAATCTCAAAAAACTGAATGATTGTATCAGCTTCTATTCTGATACAAGAAATGAGCTTTATTTTCAAAATCATTATACAAACCAGAAAAACAATGTTTTGAAAAATGTTGTTTCTTTTGAATATTGGAATGAGCCTAAAGACATTTTCAGCAAAGAATTCAAAGAATACACCCCAGTATCTGACAAAGACAGAGAATTGATTATTGCAGCCTATAAAAAAGAACTGGAGCTTTTCACCAAAAGGCTTGAAACATACATTAAAAAATATGGACTTTCCAAAGTCAAAAGCTGGACTTACTGGAGAGATGAATAAAGGCTTTGCTCTATGCCCTGCCAGAAATGGCAGGGTTTTTATTTAAAAATGTCAGCAAATTTGATAGCAGTTATGATAGCAAAAAGCGATAAAATAAATATATTTTGCATAAATTATGATAATTCACTTGACTACAATTTTATTATAATTTATTATTCAGAAAGTAAATAACTTTGCCATAGGCGAAAATTTATGAAAAAGGCGGGTTTTGACTATAATTCAATTCCCCCCATCTCCAAAAGGCAATTCTTTCAATTACGACAAAAGCTTTGCCAAAGCATCCAATGCCGTGCTGCCCAGGGCCGCTTCACGGTTCTGCCGCTGGATGTCGTCATAAACTTCTTGACGGAAAACCTTTACGGTCTTTGGAGCGTCAACGCCAATCTTCACTTGGTCGCCCGCAATTCCAATTATCTGAATTGAAATATCGTTTCCGATTTTTATTTTTTCATCTACTTTTCTTGACAAAATAAGCATTATTTCGCCCCCTTAGCTTTTAAGGCCTTAATAATGTTGTATTTTGTTGTCCATTTCGTATCAGCCAGAATCACCTGCAATGCAAGGTTATTCTTTTTATTTACAACTACAGGTCCCTGAAGATTTGCCGTAACAGGGCCTCCGTCGGCAGGAACGGTCACAATCGCCCAGACAATAACATCAGCACTGGAAGCGACATCAATTTCTGACAAAGTTTTGTCATCTACATCAAGCTCGTATTTATCTGCGATAATAAAAGGGTCAACGATTAGGAAAGCGAGAGATGACTCGTCAAGCGACTGCATCCAGTAAAATGGCTTATATTCGGACTCGATAATCGCATATTTGTGAAAATCCTCGAAGCCAAGGACACCGTTCGGAAATTCGATGATACTTTTTTCATCCACCGAAACAGTCCCCATAGTCTTAGTCTTAATCTCCATAAATTTTCTCCATGATTTTTATTTTTTCAGTAATTTCCTATCTCATATAGTTCAGCAGCGTTGAAGAATACATTTTTCCGGCGGTTGAGAGCGTGGCGTTCTGCGTGTATTCCAGCATTTTTTCGTCGGTGATGGCTTTAGTTAAATCCAAATCCCCTTCCCGACTAATTTGACCTGTCACATTCAGGGCGACCGCACCGTTTCTAGTCATATCGTTCTGAAGGCGCTCGTACTCGCTTCCTGATTTTGCGACCCTCGTCACAAGCGTATTGATTCCGCTGTCAATGCTTGCAAGAACCCTGCCGCCAACAGCCTCGCTGTCCCCCGCATAAAGGGCATCCCGGAAAGCAATCACTGCGTCAAAAAGAGAGCCTCCAGAAACACGGACTGAGTCGCCGATATTGTAGGGAGGATGCTGGCTCTTGTCTTTTATAAGCCCCAGCTCGTTCAAGGCTGAACCAGAGACATCCTCAAGCCAGAGCTGCCTGGCATCTGTCGTCTGAAGGTTCAGGCCGTGAGTCACGGGGTCAAGGCTTGCTTTTACGGCGGCCCCGCTTGAATTTATTTTTGAGACCAATGCGTAAACATTGTCCCCCGCCTCCACGGCAATTTTCTGACCGTCAACGCTTATAATTCCGTCGTCCTGAGCCTGCCACTGACGGGAATCCCGTCCGCCGAAAAGTCTCTGAGGCTCAGCCCAGAAAATTCTATTTCCGGCCGTTTCGACTGCAATGTATTTATTTTCATCAACCTCAACAAGATTCTGCTCAATTGAGCCGTTGTAATGGACAGCCGAAACAAGAGGAACGGTAGAGCCTTCTACAGCCCCCATATCCACATCAAATGCGCGGATATTCGAGTTTGTTCCCGCAAAAAGAGAATTTCCGTCAGGAGAAACGGCGTTCGCATTCTGAATAAGCTCGCCTAACAGCTCATTCACCTCGACAGCCATATTTTTCATATCATCCTTTGAGTAGATTCCGTTTGCGCCCGTAACAGCAAGTTCCCGAACCCTCTGCATAATCTGAAGGGAATTGTTCATGTATCCCTCCCGATAAAGATACTGATCGCTTAAAGTTCCGGCATTTTTTTCAAAATTATTTACACGAGTCAGATAAGACTGATATTTTACAAGGTGCCCTGCCGCAATCGGGTCGTCACGCAAAGAAGAAATTTTTGACTGAGTTCCAATCTGATTATCAATTTTCGCCCGTTTTACTTCCTGACGGCGCAAATTGTACTGAGTCTGGTTATTGTTAAGCTGTGAACTTATTCGTGTAGGCATAATTTCCTCCATGACCTCAAAAAAAAAGAGAGTTTTACTTTTTAAATTTCGGAATTTCACGGGGAGAGTTTAGATTTTTTTTGGACTCAGTTTCGGGTATTTTCAGCGATTTTCTCGCTCCATTTTAAAAGCTCCGCTGACAAAAGTTTTTCTTCTTCTGTTGGATTTCCTTTTAAAAGGATTTTTGAATATGCCAGATAATCCGCTACGATGCCCAGGGTGTTTTCGGCGTCCTTGTCGTATTTAAGGGCCATTTTGATTGCAGAAACAGCCTCTTTTTTCTGCCCGTTTTGGGAATAGGCGCGGGAGGCAGAATAGTAGTCAGTTCCGATTTCCAAAAGATAGCGGTTTTTCGTGTGAATTTTTGCCGCCTCCTCATAGTGAAGGCATGCATCTGAATATTTTTCGTCTGCCATAAAAACATCGCCCAGGGTTCTTTCCAAAAAAGCAGAGTAATAAGGCTCTTTTGAGACAGAAGCCTTTACCCCCTCAAGAAGTGAGGCATAATTTTTTCCGGTATCATTCGCAAGCTGAATTTTAACATCATAAATCACACACAAATCTGACAGGAATTTTTTGTCAGCCTCGTCCGAGCGGGAGGCGAATTTTTTTGCGTCTTGTAAAATTTCTTCTTTTGATTGGGCAAGAAAGCTTTTTGCCTCGGATGAGTTTTTAAGATTAATGGCCGGAATAAGCTCAGAAAGATTCTTACAATTTATTTTTAAAATAATCGCTGAAAGTGAGATTTTGCACAAAAGCTCCGTATTATCGACAGAAAGAGCAAGATTGTAGGCCGAGTTCAGCTGATTGAAGGCACGCTCATAATTTTCTTCTGAAAGGCTTAGATTCGCCCCGTCGAGCTGGGAGTAAGAAAGGTCACGGGTATCAGTCACGAGCATTATTCGCTTTGGAGCGGAAGAGCAGGAAAGGAAAAGCTGCAGCAGGAGAACAAAAATGGTAAAGAGAATAAATTTCTCGACAAGCTCGAAATGACAGGGCTGTTTTTTCATATTTAAAAATTCTCGCTCCTTAGCTGGCTTGTTGATGCTTTTCCCGAGCTTCTGTCGGGAACCCCGCCACGAATCAGAGGATTATTCTTAACTCCGGTCAAGACATCCTGCACTTCAAGAAGGACTGAATTCAAGCGAAGAACCGCCGCGTCTATTTCAGGCATCGCGTTGTCAACCAAAACATCAGCGTTTCCTGCGATTGAGGTAAGCTCCTCCGAAACTACGGAAATATTTTTCATAACCTCGCTGACATCAGAGGTCAGGGACGGTCCTAAAAGAGCCGGAACAGCGCCGTCATCATTATTAAGACTTTCTGTAAGAGCCGAAAGATTTTTTGTGATATCGTTTAAATTTCCGATTATTTCTTTGATTGGAGTCTGAGCCTGACTTCTGCCAGAAAGAGCGCCATTTATGTTCATCAGAAGAAGATTCACGTTATCCATAATTCCAGAGACTTTTTTCATAAGAACGCCGATTGAGTCCTCCTGAGTCTGAAGACGGATTTTTTTGGACTCAATAATTTCCCTTGCCGCAAGAGAGTCAATTCTGTAAATTTCTGAATTGGTCGGCAAAAGCTCAGGGCCTTTTCCCGGGTGAAAGACAAAGGAAGAGCCGAGTCCAATCGGACTGGTAATAAGCTCGACAAGGGAATTTTCTTTTACATATTCAGCATAATCTCCAAGAATATAGAATTCTACACGAACATCGCTCCCTTCAAGCTTTACCTCTTTTATTTTTCCGATTGTAAAGCCCTTGTAGGAAACATCCATTCCGACTGAAATTCCTGAACCAGAAGAAAAATAAGCGTAATAGATATTTTTTTTGATAAACCAGTTCTGGCTGGCCCCCAGCAAAAAGATAAAGGCAATCAGAGCCGCCAAAGCAAGCAAAGAGAAAAAACCTACGATTTGATCTGCATAACGAATTTTAAATTTCATTTTTTATATTTTTTATATCTGTAATATTTTACTCCGATAACAAACCTTCTTCAATAACATAAATATGTCCGCCGATTGAGCTTATAAAATGAGAATTATGACTCACATATACAATCGTATTTCCCTGTTTTATAAAAGCATCTAAAAGCTCCATAATCACAGTTCCGCCCTTTCTGTCCAAAGATTCTGTACACTCATCAAGAAAAAGCACATCCGGCTTATTTATAAGAGCACGCGCGAAAGCGATTTTTTTCTGCTCACCCATAGAAAGGTCAACAGGCCTTAAATTTAAGGGGCGCTCATATTTCACAAGCTCACAGACTTCATGGATTCTTTCAAGCCTCTCCTTGTCTCCCATTTTCGGATTATGAGTTTGAAGGGGAAGATTTAAATTCTGCTGAATGTCTTGGTTTGCCCAGAGAGCAGAATCCTGAAAAACAAAGGCACACTCACGGCGAAATTTCAGATTTTTACCAGCACCCATAGTCTGAATATCACTGTTTTTATAAAAAACCCTTCCGCCACTAGGAACATAAATGCCGGCAATCAGTTTTAAAAGCGTCGATTTTCCGCTTCCAGATTTTCCCGTAAGCCCGGTGACTGTTCCAGAATTTATTTCCATACTGATTCCGCGAATAACTTCTTTTGTCCGAGAATTAAATTTTACATCCTCAAGTCTAATCAGTGCCATTTTTAACTTTCCTGGTTTTCTTCCCCTTTCACAAAGAGGAAAGAGCTATTATCACGACATCCGCAACTATTATGCCGACGAAAGATTTTGAAACCGCCTGAATTCCTGCAATCGGAACTTCGGTTGACGCCCTCTCCACATTGAAGCCGTAATAAGTTGCGGTGATTGAAATAATCATTCCAAAAACAAGGCTTTTTATGACCGAAATTATGACAGTAAAGACTGAGACATTTTTTAAGATATTCGGGATATATCCGTAAGAAGCGACGGGATTCACAAAAAAAGTGATGATGGCCGGCCCTAAAAGCCCGCAGAATGAAAAATAAAGAGACAGGAAAAAAACAGAAAGGGTGACTCCCAAAAAACGAGGGACAACGAGATAGTCAATCGGGTCAATTCCAAAAGAGACGAAGCTTTCGATTTGATGGCTAGTGACCATACCCCCAAGCTCAGTCGCAATGGCAGTGGCTGAACGAGCCGTGACAACAAAGGCGACAAGAACCGGCCCGACCTCTCGCATTACGACAAGAGGAAGAAGTGAATAGATTAAAGAGCCCTGCCCGATTGAAACCAAAAATGAATAGCCCAAAATATAAAGAGCCGAGCCAAAGGCTAGAGAAATGACAGCGATAATCGGAAGAGCCTCAATAAAAGTAAACAGGAGCTGCATTATAAGGACTTTTCGGGCAGCAGAAACCCGGCGCAAAAAGGCCGTAGAAGAAGCGAAAGTCCGCCCGATATACCCCATAAGATAAGGCAGGGAAGAAAAATAAGAAAGAACACCCTGCCCGACTTTTTTTAATAGCATAGCTTAGGATAACACGAATAAAAAAAATATGCACGAAAAACTTGGAATTACGAAAGCTAAATTCAAAAGCCAGAGCACATTGCCAATTACAAATCGCTAATATATACTCTTTCCTTATGGAAACTGAAAAACTCGATGTAAAGCTTATCGCTTTAGATTTGGACGACACGCTTTTAAATGACGAGCGGCAGATTACTGACGGGAATGTTGCCGCCTTGCAGGAATGTGCCGACAGGGGGATTTATGTCGTCCTTTGCTCAGGCAGGGCCGAGGATGCGATTCTTCCCTTTGTCCGTCGCCTTGAAATCGCCGGAAAAGAAGCGGGAAGATTTATTATCGCAATAAACGGCTGCTCGATTTTTGACATGCACAAGAGGCAGCAGATTTTTTGCAGAAAGGTTGAGAGCGACATCCTGATTAAAACTAATGAAATTGCGGAAAGCTTCGGATATAAAAGCGAGGTCTACACCCCTGACACGATTTATTATGCAGAGGAAAACGAATGGACACGGCTTGATGTCGATATGTGCGGCTTAAAAGGACAGAAGGTCGAAAATTACGGGGACTTCATAAAAAAGGGATTCACAAAAATGCTGGTTCCCGGAAAGCCTGAGGATTTGCAGAAACTTCAGGAAATTTTACGAAAGGAATTTGGCGAAAGGGCCGTAATTTTTACAAGCAAGCCCTACTTTCTTGAAATTCTGCCTCCGAACTGCGGAAAGGGAGAGGCCGTCACCTGGCTTTCAAAGGAGCTGGGCTTCGGTGTCGAAAAAACCCTTGGCTTCGGCGACAGTATGAATGACGAAAGCTTAATTCGTATGGCGGGCTTCGGAGTCGCAATGACAAACGGCCGCGCTGAAATAAAAAAAATAGCCGACTTCGTAACCGAAGCCGACAACAATAACGACGGAATAGCGAAATTCTTACAGAAATATGTGCTGTAGAGCATCTTAGCCGCATGGCTCAGAATGACACAAGGCAACTCACGATTTACTTTCCTCCAATTTGGCTTCACGCTCCTTTATGTCGTCCTGTGCTTTTTTGATGCTTTCGACGAGCTTTACGACATTTTCATCACTTGAAGACAAATTTTCTGCTTTTTCCTCGAGGAATGCCTTATAAGCGAGTTCGCCGAGAGAGGCCTTGTCTTTTTTTATCTGGGATTTTAGCTGCTGAATCTCGATTTTTAATATGCTTTCATCTCCAAATTTCGTGGCAGCCTTTCCAGCCTTGTCCAGGGCAACCTTAGAAGCGGCAACCCCCTTGTCAAAAGCCTGTTTCGCGTTTTCAACGCCCTTGTCAAAATATCCTTTTAATTCTTCTTTAGTCATATTTCCTCCATGCACATTGTTATTTTAACTCATATTTTCTTAATTGCAAGAAGCGTAAGGTCATCGGCCTGCACATCCTCGCTGACCCCGGTGTAGTAAACATAGTTGGCTTCACCGACATCAGTTTTGTTAACACAGTAGTAATCGTACAGATTGAAGTATTTCTGCAGGAATTCATCGATTTTTCGGTCTATCTTAATTCCGTCACCTGAAATCTGGGTTATGGTCTTTGTTTTTCCATCAAGTGCCATCTCAGTTTTTTCGACTTTTCCCTGTGAGCCGCTTTTTTTGTACATTCGGAAGACCTTCTCAACAGCCGTCAGGGCAATAATCACATCCTCGATTGTGCCGTCGCATTTCGTAAAATCAAATTCAAGTTTTTCGTCTTGAACGGGAGAATGATAGCGAACTAAAGAATATTTCTTTTTATTCAGGACGGCTTCTATGACATCCTGAACCCGATGAGGCTCCAGTTGCTCGGACTGCTCGCCTTTTTTATGAGTGTCGTGAACTTCTCCGTCTTTTAGAGCAGGCTCATCGCAGGAAATTATCTCAAAATCCGTGTTTCTGAAAAATCTCGTTGACTCCTCAATGCCGTCAGTGTAGAGAAAAAGGACATCATTTTCTTTTAGATGAATTTTTTCGACCTTGTATCCGCCCTTCATCTCGACCATAAAGCTTGGCAAGGGGCCTGCCGCCGGGGCCTCGTGCAAGGTGATTACCTTAATTTTCTTTGAGCTTGAATCATAAATACGCAGGATATTGTCGCCCGCATTGCAAGTATAGACATCGCCGGTCTTTGTGTCAAAAAGACAAATCATCATAGCGGCGAACTTGCCCCGTAAGCCTAAGGACTCAATGAAGTCATTTATGTCGGCCGCAAGCTCATTCAGCTTAACTCCGTTTTTCTCGAATTTCCAGTCTGCAAAATAACGGCGGAAAATTGTCGCAACGATTGTCATTATAAGGGCTGCCGGAACACCGTGTCCTGAAGCATCGCATTTTATGAACGCATACCACCGCTCATCGAGCTTTTTGTAGTCAAAGTAGTCACCGCTGACAGCGTCAGTTCCCTCGTAATAGCCGAAAAGCTCAAGGCTCTTATCCTTGAACGAAGCGGTGGTTTCCTTTTCGCTACCGTCGGCCACAAGAGGGATGAAGGCCTTTTGAACGGCCTGTCCGTCAAGGTTCATAATGTTCATTTCGGCAGCCTCGGCACGAGCCTTCGCTTCCTGAGCCTGAGCATGGGCGGCTTTTTCCCTTTCTTTTGCCGCCCTCTGGTAAGCGATTTTCGCCCTTTCCTCGTCCCTGGCACCCTTTACAAGGCCTTTGGTCATTTCGTTTACGGAGTCGCCAAGAGTACGAAGCTCGTCGTGAGAGTTGATTTTTATCTCAACTCCGTCAAGAAGCAGCTTGTTTTCGGTCTCGGTAATTTTTTTAACATGAGAGACGACTCGCCTGATTGGGGAGAGAATGATAGAAGAAAGCAGGAATGCCGAAATAAGACCGATAATCGCCGCAACTACGCCTGCCGCAAAAGCGATGGACATCGCAACCTTCTGAGATTCCTCGACTTGCTTTACGAGGTTTTCAGTCGAAACTTCCATTAAAAGCATCGCTTGAAGGAAGGTTTCATTATTATTCGCCTTCTGATAAATTACAGGCCAGTAAAAATAATACTCGGTTACTTCACGGTCAAGATTTTTATCTGACATCGGGGGATATGAGTCATACATCTGGCTTGAATATTCGTTAAGTTTTTTGAAAATCAGATTTGAATTGTCGCCAGTGGTATTCGCAAGCTCCCTTACAATATCCATTGCCCCCAGATTTATTTCATGGCATTTTTTACTGAAAAATTCATCTCCTGTAGCAAAGCGCACAGTTCCAGCGTCAAATTCCTGAGCATCGATTTTTCTTGTGATATTTTCGTCGTTCGTAGCCCAGACATAATCAAGGGGCCGGCTTCCGTCATCCAAGACCTTTCCGTCGATTTCATAGCTTAAGATTGTCGCATATTTTGCTTCTGCAAAATTATCTGTCTGATTTACAATTGCACCGATTTCAGCGATTCGTTCCCGTCCGTCATCAAGATATGACTGAACCCCGCTGGACATATTGCCCATCACGGTCTTTACCCGGTCTTTCAGGGTCGTAATCAAGATTCTTTCCTGAGTTCCTGACATCTGGTATCCAATCGAAAGGGCAACGCCCGCCACGATAAAGAGAAGCATTGCCGTAATGGCAAGACCGAATTTCAGCCTGAGAGGAACAGGAACATGAAGCCTGGCGTTCATTTTTTGATTTTTCTCTGCCCCAAGATTTTTATCTGCCATATATTCTCCTCGAATTATTTTTGAAACATCATTTTTGATTTGAACTGCCTGCACTGCCGTAATTAGGACACCCCTCGTGCAAATCACTATTCCCGAAACAATCAAAAGCATCAGGAGATAGAAAATGAGTTTCTGAGTGTCTATATTGTACCTTGAAGGCTTAAAATCAAGTATTTTCCATTCGCCCTCAAAATTGTAGTTTTTCTCGTATTTTACGGTTCCGTTTTCCTTTATGACAAGATTGCTCTTCCAGACAGTGCTTCCCCGCTCAGAGTGCCTTACCTGAACGGAGTAAGAGCCGGCCTTCATTCCGTCGATTTTTAGCCCCGTAATATTTTCTGTTTCGCCCTTACCCTTGCTTACAGAATAATCTTTATTGGCCGACTTAAAGACGAATTTCTCTCCAGTCTCATTTCTTGTGATTATGACCTCAGAGATTTCTCCGTCGTAAGAGAATTCCTCGCCAGTAATAGAAATCGAAACATTTCCCAAATCATCAGCCTGAGCCGTGACATTCTTAATCTGAGTAGCAGCCTTGTATTTGTTCAAAAACAGAACGATATTCTCAGCCTCGCCCGCATTTCCTACAGAGTCAATCGCCCGTACCGAAAAGACATAGATTCCGTTGTCCCGGTTCCGATAAGAGGCTCGGGCATTTTGAGAAGAGACCTTCAGCGAGGGAGCCTTTGCCTTTGAAAAGTTCGGCTCGTTTTTTTCGATAAGGCCTGAAAGAACAGCCTCGCTTTCTTCTGGAGAAAAATTCAGTTTTTTTGTTTTCGTAACGGCCAAAGATTTTTCAAGGGGAGCAACCCTTGTGAGAGTCCAGGAATAGCCCGCGATTTCATCATCATCACTCTCATCATTCTGCCAGGTAAAAGACACATCGTTTGAAAGGGCAAAGCCCCACTCATCCTTTTCAAATGAAACATTCGTCACTTTTTTGGGAGGTGTCGCATCATAATAAAATTCCGTCGTCGCCACATCAGACCAGTTTCCAGCCCTGTCAAGGACACGCGCCTTAAAGTAAATCCTTTGGTCGCCGCTTACATTTTCGTCAATTTTTGCAGAAATTGTGTTCTCTGACGGAAGGTAAAAATTTTGGGCGGAAGAGTCCGCCGTAAGGGGCTCCTCCTTATCAAAGGTCCAGAGAGATGTAAGGCCCTGTATGCCAGAAATATCCTCTGGAAGCGAAAGACGGACGACGGGATTTTTCTGGGCTGAACGCTTTCCGAGAGTGAAATTTTTTGCCACAAAAGCTGGTGGCAAAGCCGTGTAGTCCTCGCTCAAAAAAGAGATTGCCGTGTCATTTCCATTTTTTTCCTGCCAGAAAAGCGAGAATACTTTTTTACCGTCATTTGAGGGAACTAAAACTGCGGACGGAAATGCGGACTTAGACTTTGATGTCTGCCTGCTTAGAACTGAATCGACATTGCTCCACTGCACCCCCAAGTTTTCAGAAAGATGAATGGAATTCTTTTCGGCATTATCCTCGAACCAGAGCGCGTAAAACCTGTCATTAAAAAGAAAAAGCGAAGGACGGCGGGCATTTCCGAAGTTATTAAGCTGCTCTACGTCATTCTTGTCAAGGATTTTTCCCTCGTAATTTAAGGGTGCGACAAAAACGCTGGCCGTGTTTCCAGTTTTAGTCGTCCTCTCCCATACTATTTTTGTGTTCACGCCGTCAGACAGGACAAAAGGCCGGAAATTCTTAAAATCAAGATAGCTCTGGGAATTATCCGTCATAGAAGAAGAATCTGTTACTATGAATGGCTCACTCCACAGAGGCGTTTTTCCAGACTTGTCAAGAAAAGTGCCGTAAATAAGAGAGGTCATCATATCCTTTTCGTACCAGCCCTCAAAAAAAACGAAGGTCTTGCCGCCAATGGGAGCTAAGAAAGGAGAGAAAGCGTTAGAGATTTTTTCTGCGGGCAAGAAAGGGGCAGGACTTGTCCAAACCTGACCGTCAGGAGACTGCGCATATAGAAGGGAGAAGGAAGACTCGGTAGGGCTCTGTTTTCCTTCACCGAGGGAGATAAACAGGATAAAGCCCCCCTCGCCGTCAGAGAAAATTCTTGAAGAAGCAATCTGCTTGTTTAGAGACGGAAATGAGTAAACAGAAAAACTTTTTGCGTGGTCAGATGACGAATAGAGCTTTATGACTCCGTTTTTTTCGGTTGAGTCAAGTACGGACACGCAAAGAGTACCGCCGGAAGAGACAGCGGCGGAGTACATGTCAGGAACCTCGTCGCCTGAATAGCGGAATGTGTCAGGAAGGGCGAAGCTATCTGACCAGTCAAGGTTATTTTCTTTTTGTCTCCAGGAGATTTTAATTTCCTGCCTTGCCTTATCCACAGTCTCATAAAAAATATAGCTGTCAGTATCGTCACAAAGAGCTACAGGAAAGAAGGAAGAGCGAGCTGATATTGTTTTTACCGAGTCAAAGTAAAAATTCCTACGGCTCTGGGCTATGAGAGGAAAAGTGAAAGCTAAAAGGCATAAAAGAAACAATAGGATGCGAGAGTTATAAGACTTAAGTTTTAATTCTGTCATTTTCTGCTATTTCAGGGGGAAATTATATCACACTAAGCAAAAATTGTCATTTCACACAGAATCGCGTGTGCCCTTTTATATTATGTCGCAGAATTTCTTCAGGACTAAAGGCTTTTAAGAAGTTCCCTAAATTCGTTTTAAAAGACGGTTGTACAAGTCTATGACCTTCCGGCTTTTTTTTGCGGCAGCTCCCTGCAAAAGGCGGTCCATAATCAGCTTCGAGTCTGTAAATCGCCTCTGGTTAAAAAGGCGCGCAGCCTCAGCATACATTTTCTCGTCACTCTGGGAAAGAATAGCCGTAACGCTTGAGCCGATTTTCAGCTGAATTTCAAGCTTCAGGTTCTTGGCTTCTTTGCTCGTGCCGTCAATTGAAATCGCCTCGTTCGCAAGAGCCAATGCCTGATTAAGCTTTTTCTCGTCATTTCCGGCAGCCTTAAATGCGCTTCTTGCCTGAGCGATTTTAGAGTCAGCAGATTTTTTAACCTCTTTTTTGACGGTCTTTTTCGGGAACATTCCGAGGGAATCCTTCAGGTTGTAAATGTCATCCGCAAGCCCCGGATATTTTGGGTTTATTTCGTAAAGTGCCTCAAGCTCGGCAAGTCGCTCGCTCAGGGAAGATTTTGATTTTGCCTCACTCAGCATGCTTGAAAAATCCCTCTGAAATTTTTCGGGATCCGTTTCCTGCTGAATTTTCAGAGTGATAAAGCGGGCCTCCTGGTTAAGCGGATAGACATTCTGGACATTGCGGACATTCGTCAGCGCAAGATTAAAGCTCTCGCCAGCCTCTTCCTGCTTTCCCTCTTTTTTTAATTTCACGCCCTTTTCAAAGCTCAGCTTCGCCATATCAAGGGAATAAGAAAGCTCTGGGTAATGGGGGTCTGACTGAACGAGAAGGCGACCGTAAGTCGCGCTTTTTACAGTGCGAACGATTGTCAAAAGCTCCTCGATTTCGGGGTCTGCATCGGTACTGACCTTTGCCCAGCGACTCTGAGCGTCCACAAGAACAGTCTCCGCTCTGTCAAAATCGCTGGAATAGTAAAGCGTTGAAGCCCTGTCCTTAAGGGCAAAAACCTCACGCAAAACCTTAGCATATTCCGCCTGCTGAATTTTACTTGCAAGCTGCGCGAGGGTTTCCTCACGCATACTGCGGATTTTTTCTGAGAATTCAATATCGAGCGCCTCGGCATATTTTTCGCTGGCACTGTCAACTGCAGAATTCGCCCCATCAAAATCCTCTTTTTTGAAGGCGGCAAGAGCGTTTTTATACAGCTCATCAGCCTCAAGCAAAACGCTTTCATAGGCCTTGATTTGGGGATTTGCCGTGTCAATCACGATATTATTTCTGGCCACGAGCCTGTCAAAAGCGGCAATCGTCTGGTCAAGCAAAATCCTTCCGTTATTATAATCCTTTTCGCTTTTTCGGTATTCTTCCCCGCCTTTCAGCAATTCCCGTTGAGAAATCAGCTCCTCCTTCTTTTTTGCAATCTCTGCGTTCAGCTTTATAGCCTCATTTTTAGCCTCAACAGGGTATTTTTTGATAAATTCGGCAGAAAATTCGCTTTCTCCGTCAAAGGCATCGTCCTGCTTTTTGCCGTACAAAAGGAATTCCGTACCAGAGCAGCGCCTGTCAAACTCATAGTAAGCTTTTTCGCCCAAAGTTGAATAAGCAAGGGCAATGTAGCCCCACAAGCCCTTCGCATGGAAGGTCGCCTCACGAAGGTTCTGCTCGTTCACGGATGTAAAATAGACAATCTGCTTTCTGAAATCCAGCGGGTCATCGTTAATCTGAACGCCTGCCGTAGTTCTTTTTTGCTTTGAGATTTTTAATTTTCCTCCGCTTAAGGCGATAAGCTCATCAATCTCTTTCTCTCTCTTGGTCTTAGCGTCAAAATACTGCCTTTCACGGTTTTCCTCGTCATTTATAAGAGAGATATATTCCTTTGAGTCAGACTTTATTTTTTCATATCGGAGAAGTTTTTTCAGGTTTTGAGCTATAGTAGGCTCAGATAAATCTTCCCTGTCAATTTTTTCCGGGTTGGCCTTTTCCTTCGCAAGCTCCGTAACACTGTTATATGCAAGAGAAAGGTCAGCGATATACTCGTTCACGAAGCCCATTGAAGAAGAATATCCTGAGTGATTTTCACCGACACTTTTTCCATCAAGATTTTTTTCAAGATTATAGAGATTATGAAGAGACAATGCGTAAGAGGCATAGGCTTTTGAAGACGCAACATTTTTCTGTTCCTGCGGGATTTTTTCAGTAAGGGAATAGATTTTATTCTCAGGCAGATTTACGAGAACGGAATTCAAGAGCTCAAACAAAACGACGCCGGTCCTGTCTTTCATATCCTCTACCCGCTTGTTAAAGTAGGCGTCCATTGCACCAATAATTCCCGTGTCAGGATTTGATTCATCCCCAAGAATAAATTTCTGATGAAAAGTGATGTAGCTCGTTCCCATAAGATTTGGATTTCTTTCGTTGGCAAGCCTGTCAGACTTGTCCAAGACCTTTGCCTCGTCAATGATTTTGTTCCTGAGCTCGGCATAATTTCCGAATGTGGCCGTAACTTTTTTAAGAGCCAAAGCCACCAGCTCCGGATTTTTTGCGGTGATTGCCGCAACATACTCAGCATAGGCCCGCTCACAGTCAGAAATCCGGCTGTCCATGCTTTGGGAAGTGAGGGTTCCCGCAACAAAAGAGCGCACATTATTTACCGAGCGGCGAACAGGGGCTGTAATGTCGCTTTCGTAGACTACGAGAGTTCCCTGATCCTCCTTTGAAGGATTTTCCGTGTCAAAAACGACATCGGAAAACTCATTTTTGATTGAAAAGCCTTCCTCGAATTTTACAGCCGCGGCCGTATATTCTTCTTTTCGCACCAGAGCCACGCCCTCGCGCATAATTCTGTTGTAGTGAATCAGAACCTCGCCAAGAGTTACGGTTCTGCGCGCGAGGTTTGTAAAATCAATTACGGTGTCGGTTGAGTCAAGCTCAGAGCTTTCAAGCTCAGTAATCTTTGAGAGTTTTTCAGATTTTGACTCGTCCCCGTTCTTAATCAAATCGACTAAATCAGCCGCCCCCTTATTGAAGATTTCGCGCTCCTGCATAATTCTAGAAATTCGTTTTTGAGCCCTGTCAAAGTCATTCGGATGGGCAGACATATATTTCGTAAGTTCTTTTAACGCCTGATTATAAGCCGTAGTCTCGATTAGAATGTCAATCTGCTGCAGGGACAAAATCTCATCAGCCCCGTCTTCAGCATTTTCTGAAAAAAACGGGGCAACAAAAAGAGAAAGCAGACTTATTATCAAAAGCCATTTTCTTGGCATTTTTAACTTATTACATTATACTATAAGACAGTGAAAAAAATCTCTATTTTTTCTATTTTTTTTCTTATTCTCTTCCCGGCTCCTGCCCTTGATTTGACAGGTTTACAGGACAGCCTTTCAGAGATTTTTTCATCTTCCGTTGACGACAACGAAGGAAGCACAACCTTCCGCTCAATGAACATTCCTTGCGGAGGCAGAACAGAATCCCTCGGAACAGTCTTTACCGCAATTTGCGACGATGCGAGTTTTTTTGACTACAATCCTGCAGCGAGCGCCGTCCTCGAAAAAAGTGAAATCGCAGTCTATCACAACACCTGGATTTCTGACTCAGCCCAGGAAACACTGGCTTTAACCCGCCGAAACGGCTCGTTTGGCTACGGCGCCCAGCTCAAATGCTTTTATGTTCCTTTTTCTGAGTACAATCTTTACGGAGACCGTGTAGCCTCCTCCTACTACAGCGAGACGAGCCTGGCTTTTAACACGGCCTACAATTTTCTTTCAGGCTACACCTTCAAGGGACTTACGCTGGGAACAAACGCAAAGCTAGCCTGGCGAAATGTTCCTGATTACACGGACAATCAGAACGACTCGGTTATTTCAGGCTCTGGCCTTGAGCAGTCGGCACTGGGGATTATGGCAGACTTCGGCCTTTTACTGCGTTTTTCAGCCTTAAAAGCTTATCAGGACAGGGAACCTAACATAAAGGTTGGGCTTTCATTAAACAATTTCGGCATCGCCCTCACTGGCTTTGGCTCTTCCGTCAAAAAGGATGATGATGTGCCTTCAAGAATTTCTTTCGGTCTTTCTTACAGGCCATTTCAGAGATTTACAATCTCAACAGAAATCAGGAAGCCGCTTGTTTTGTCAGATTTGTCCGCAAGCACAAAGCTTTCGTTCGGTGTCGGTGCGGAAGCAAAAATAACGGATTTTTTCGCCTTTCAAAGTGGATTTTTGCTGCAGGGAGCGAACCCAAGAATCAGTATGGGAAGTGAATTTGAAATAAAAGGCATAAAAATGGATGTCGCCTACACCTTCGACTTAACCTCCAGCGCCAACCCTATAAATCACATTTCTTTGAGCGCAAAAATGACCTTCGGAGACCGTGGGCGAAAAGAAGCCATGCAAAAGGTTGACGAAGCATATCTTGCAGGCCTGAAGCTCTATGCCGAAGGTTATTACACCGAAGCTCTTTACAAATGGAACGAGGCCATAATTATAGCAGGCTCTGAGCCACTTGATATGAGATATGAGCCGGCCATTCAGGCAAAAAACGCCGCCATCAACTTTAACTCCAGCAAATTCGAGCTGGAGAGCATGTACTCAATCGATTTTGAAGAATAAGATTTACCGCTTTCCTTCACAAAAAAGCTATTTTGCATCGCCGATTCCGCTCTTTGGCTTTTTTGCATTTTCTTTTTCTTCGCGTTCCCTGTCTTTTTCTTCTGTTTGCTTATCCAAATCGCGGCCAAGTAATTTTGTGGCCTTAATAGCGAGCTGATTTTTAGTTTTTGCGTTTAAATCTGCCTTGTCAGCAAGAGCGTTCACAGCCTCATTGCAGTTTGAATAGCGGCCCTTCGCCCAAATATCAAGACCCGTTCCTATGGTAGAATTATCTTTGCTGTTTAAGAAATCGAGCGCGACATCAGAAAATGCTGGATTTTCATATTTTGCCATTTCTTTTCCCAGTGCGTAACGAAGCTGCTTTCGCTTGTCGTCCTTCACAGTCTCTTTTGAAAGGGCGATAATTTCGCTCACGCCCCGCCCCTCTTCAAGAAGAACTTTTGCGACACGGCTTTTTTGGGCATCCGGAACTTTTTTTTCTGTTATCTGACTTAAAAGATATTCATTTCCCTTTTGGGTATCAAGTTTTGCGAGCGCTGCGATTGAATCATTCTTTACAGCCTGAACAGGATCATTTTTTGCCCTATAGATAAGATACTCGTCCGCATCGGTGAGTTTTTTTTCTTTTATGACACTAATTGCTTCCTGGCGGACTTTATAATGGCTGTCTTTTAAGCCTTGAATCAAAACATCATTTGCTTCCTTTGAATTAAAATGAGAGATTCCCTTGATTACATACTGACGGAGATTCGGGTTTTCATCTTCAAAAAGGTCGAGCAAAACTTCAAGAGCCTCACTTTTTTCCATAACACCAATCGCTTCCGCCGCATACATTCTGACAAAAGCGTTCTCATCGCTATCCTGGGCGTATCCTGCAAGCGTCTCATAAGTTTCGACTGCATGAAGCTCACCAAGCACACGGACAAGGCTTTGCTTCTGGGCAGTAGTCAAGTCCTCGCGTTCAAGATAATCTGTCAGATAAAGGGCCTCCCGACTTCCGCCGATTTTACCTAGAGTCTCAAGGGCCGGAGTAAAATATTCTTCGTTATCGCTTTCAAGCAATGTCGCCACCGCAGGAATCGCCTCCTTTGTTTTTGCCATCTGAATGTAGGAAAAGCAGGCGTTCACAGTTGAATTTTTCTCGTCGTAAGGGTCATTCAGAATTTCAACGGCATAATCTTCAAGGCAAGGGTCTTCTATCGTCTTAAAAAAGTTCAATGCTTTTTCTCTTATGGGAACAGATTTTGTCTCCTGAAACAAATCATAGACCTCATTCACGAAACGGACATCTTTATTTTTTGTCATTGTGTCCAAAAGCTCCGAAATATCATCTTCAAGACCGAATTTTATTATACCGGCATTTTTTTCGTTTGCCTCAGGATCTGTATTGTTCAAATCCGCGATTTTTGCGCTGTCTGGTGTTTTCGGCCGCTTTGAATTCGGGATTTCGCTTGTTCCCGCAATGGATTCTTTTTTTTCAGATTTTTCATTCCCGCTCAAAGTCTCGTTTTCACCAGAAACTGCGGCCCCGCTTACAGCATCAAAGCTTTGAGAAAATATATTTAATGAAAGAAAAAATCCCAATAAAACAAAAACAGTCTTTTTCATCACAACTCCCTAATACAAAGAGTAACATAATAATTATCGGCTCTTTAGACAAGAGAAATTAAAAATAGATTTTTCGGTCAGCGAAATGACAGTCACTCCTCATTTTCCATAGGTTCTATTGATTTCCTCAATCTGGTCACGGATTGCGGCTGCCTGCTCATATTCCAGCCTGTCGGCATAATCGCTCATTTCTTTCTTTAGCGCTTCTATGAGCTTTTTACGCTGCTTGGGGTCGAAGAGGTTCGCGCTCTTTTTAAGGACAGAAAGCTCGACCTCGGCGTTTTCTTCCGCATCGATTTTTGTTCTTAAGAGAATGTCCTGGACTGCCTTTGAGACTGTGTGGGGCGTAATTCCGTGCTCCTCGTTGTACTTCTGCTGGATTTCACGCCGCCGCTTTGTTTCGGCTACGGTCTCCTTGATTGCGGGAGTCAAGTTGTCGGCATACATTACGACCTTCCCGTTTTCATTTCGTGCGGCTCGTCCTGCAATCTGAATAAGGCTCGTAGTTGAGCGCAAAAAGCCGATTTTATCAGCGTCAAGAATCGCGATAAAGCTTACTTCTGGAAGGTCAATTCCCTCTCGAAGCAAGTTGATTCCAATCAAAACATCAATCTCGCCAGTACGAAGGGATTTTAGAATCTCAACTCGTTCGAATGTGTCAATCTCGCTGTGAATATATTTTACTTTCAGGTTTAATCCCAGAAGATAGTCGGTCAAATCCTCCGCCATTTTTTTTGTCAAAGTAAGAATAAGGCTTCGCTCGCCCTTTTCGATTCTCTCTTTCACTTCTTTATAGATGTCTTCCATTTGGCCTTCGCTCGGTCGGACATCAATAATCGGATCCAAAAGCCCTGTCGGGCGGATTATCTGCTCTACGACTTGCGTTGACTGTGCGATTTCTTCCTTTCGGGGAGTCGCCGTAACATAAATCACTTGGTTTATTTTTTTCCAGAATTCCTCGGCTTTTAAAGGGCGGTTATCCAGGGCGCTAGGCAGGCGGAAGCCAAAGTCAACGAGATTCTGCTTTCGGCTTCGGTCTCCCTCGTACATTGCCCCGACCTGGGGAACGGTGACATGAGCTTCGTCAATAAGACACAAAAAATCATCAGGGAAATAATGCAAAAGAGTTGCCGGCGGCTCGCCGGTTTTTCTTCCCGCAATGGGAGCCGAATAATTTTCGATTCCAGAGCAGTAGCCCATTTCTTTCATCATCTCAATGTCGTAAGTCGTTCTCGTTTTCAGTCGCTCGGCCTCAAGCATTTTTCCTTGAGCCTGTAAGGTCTCGACCCGCTCCTCCATTTCCTTTTGAATCCGCTCGGTGGCAGCCAAAAGCGCGTCGTGAGGAACTACGAAGTGCTTGGCCGGATAAAGCTGCAACTCATCAAGCTCTTCTTCCGTCGCCCGATTTAAAACATTGAATCTCTTTATGCTCGCAACCTCGTCAAAATCAAGCTCGATTCTGTAGGCGGTGTCAGTCTCCATGTAAGGCGGATAAATTTCAATCACATCGCCCCGAACACGGAAATTTCCCCGCTCCAGAACCATGTCGTTCCGCTGATACTGAATAGAAGACAAATCGCGCTCAAATTTTCGTAAGTCCAAAAGCTCGCCCTTTTCGATATGAACGCGCATTTCCTTGTAAAGGTCCGGCATACCCAGGCCGTAAATGCAGCTCACGGTGGCAACGACAATTACATCCCGTCTTTCCATCAGAGAATAAGTGGCCGCAAGACGGAGCTTGTCAATCTCAGCATTAGTGGCCGCATCCTTTTCGATGTAAAGGTCACGGGCGGGGACATAGGCTTCCGGCTGGTAATAATCATAATAGGAAACAAAATATTCCACCGCATTGTGAGGAAAAAAAGACTTAAACTCACGGTAAAGCTGGGCTGAAAGGGTCTTGTTGTGGCTGATAATCAAAGTCGGTCGCTGAACACGCTCAATAATCTTTGCCATCGTAAAGGTTTTTCCGCTTCCCGTAACACCCTTTAATGTCTGAAAGCGGTCTCCCCTCAAAAAGCCCTCGCTGAGTTTTTCTATTGCCTGTCCCTGGTCTCCAGAAGGCTCGTACGGACTTACGACTTCAAATTTTCGCATAGGAAGATTATACAGGATTCAAGCACTAATTACACTAATTTACATGAATAATTTTATTTTTATCTGCATACATCTCGTTTAAATAAACATTATTGTGGAAAAAAAATCTGCTTTTTGTTAGAATACGCTCACTATGATTAAAAGAAATACAGGTTTTGCAAATCTAGCCGCAGGCTATCTTTTTCCAGAAATTGCCCGCCGCCGCCGTGAATATGCTGCTTCTCATCCGGAAGCAAAAATAATTTCTCTTGGAATCGGAAACACAACCGAGCCTCTTTCTCCTTACATCGCAAAGGCAATGAGTGACTACGCCCTTGCCCTGGCAACTCCCTCAGGCTACTCTGGCTACGGAGACGAGCAGGGAAACACTTCCCTTCGCGAAAAAATCGCAGAAGTTTTTTACAAGGGATTGGCTGACGCAAGCGAAGTTTTCATCTCGGACGGAGCTAAATGCGACATCGCCCGAATCCAGACTCTTTTTGGACATGATGTAAAAGTCGCCGTTCAGGATCCGGCTTACCCGGTTTATGTTGACGGTTCTGTAGTTGTGGGGGCAGCCGGCGAAAGCAACGGAAGCGGCTACAAAGGAATTACATATCTTCCTTGCACCGACAAAAATGATTTCTTTCCGGATTTAAGCAAGATTGAAAAAGACACCCTCATTTATTTCTGCTCACCAAACAACCCTACTGGAGCGAGCGCTACCCGTGAGCAGCTTAAAAAGCTCGTTGATTTTGCAAAGGCAAATGGCTGCATTATCATTTATGACGCCGCTTACTGCGAATTTATCCGGGACAAAAATCTTCCAAAAACGATTTACGAAATCGAAGGCGCAAAAACTTGTGCAATCGAAGTGAACTCCTTCTCAAAGCCGGCAGGATTCACAGGAGTTCGTCTTGGATGGTCAATCGTTCCTAACGAGCTCAAATTCGCTGACGGCTCCAGCGTAAACAAGGACTGTAACCGCGTTATGACGACACTCTTTAACGGCGCCTCAAACATCGCACAGGCAGGAGGCTTGGCAGCTTTGAGCGAGCAGGGCTTAAAAGACATGAAGGCTCAAGTCGATTACTACCTTGAAAACGGAAAATTGATTAAAGCAACTCTCGACGGAGAAAATTTCAAAAAAATGGGAGTCGAGGCCTTCTTCACTGGAAACGGCCCTTATGTCTGGGCAAAATTTCCTGCAAAAAAAAGCTGGGAGGTTTTCGACGCAATCTTGAACAAATGCAACATCGTAACCACCCCTGGAAGCGGATTCGGTCCTTCCGGCGAGTCTTTCATAAGATTCAGCTCATTCGGTCACAAGGCCGACATTGAAGAGGCTTGCAGACGCCTTTCTAAATTCGAAATGTAACATAAATGGGGCTGTCTAATAAGTAAGTGTCATTGCCGTGCTCAAGGGCATTAGTTGTCGCCCTTGCTTCAAGGGCGTTACTTGTTGCCCTTGCTTAGACACGGCAATCTCTTGTATTGCAATTAAATGACACTTTTTGAACTTATTGGTCATCCCCTGCTTTTATCTTGACAAAAAGACAAATTTTGTCATAATGACATTATGGATTTGTCGAAATTTGAAAAAAATCTTGGCAGCAACTTAGCCATTCTTTTTAAAAATAAAGTTTCAAAATGCCCTCATCTTACACTTCAGGCTGTTAAAAATAAAAGCGGAATGTTCGTCCGCTACAGTTATTCCCAAGTCTATCAGCATGTAATTGAGCTTGCATCCAGCCTAAAAAAACTCGGAATAAAAAAAGGCGACAAAATCGGTCTTATGAGCGACAACCGGCGCGAATGGCTTATCACGGACTTTGCCCTTCTTTCTCTTGGTGCGATTGATGTTCCCCGGGGCTGCGACTCTATGGGCGTTGAGATGCGCTTTATTTTGAATTATGTTGAGGCAGAAGTTTCATTTTTTGAAAACGCCCGGCAATTACAAAAGGTTCTTGAAAATATCGGGGAAGTCCCGACTTTAAAAAAGGCAATCCTTTATGATCACGCAGATGAAAAAACTCTTGAAGAAGCAAAAGCCAAGGGAATCGAAGTAATTTACTATTCAATGCTCGAAAGCGAAGGAACAGCCATCACAAAAGAAGAATGGCTGGAAATCGAAAAAGGCATGGAGAGCGTCACAAAGGATGATGTGGCAACGATTATTTTCACTTCAGGAACCACGGGGCTTCCAAAAGGCGTGCAGCTTACCCACGACAATTATTTGGCCCAGTGCGAGGTCTGCCGCAGCGTTCTCGGCCTTATGCAGGCAGGCGATTTGTGGCTCACGGTTCTTCCAATCTGGCACAGCTTTGAACGAGCCTTCTGCTATATGGTAATGACCCTTGAAGGAGGCTTTGCCTATTCAAAGCCAGTCGCTTCCGTCATGCTTTCAGATATGCAGCTTGTTCAGCCTCAGTGGATGAACGCTGTTCCCCGTCTTTGGGAATCAGTCGCCCAGGGAATCTTCCGTGAAATTAAAAAACAGAGCGCTTTAAACCGGCTTGTCTTTAAATATTCAGTTTTATTTGGAAAATGGTACTATAAATCAAAGGCTCTCTTTTTGGGCTTAAAGTGCCGCTATCACTGGTATCCCCGGATTATCGACTATGTTATGGGATTTTTCCCCTTCGTCCTTTTGTGGCCAAGCCATTTTTTGGGCGAGCAGCTCGTTTTCTCTCGCATTCGGCAGAAATTCGGCGGAAAATTCCGCGCAGCTATTTCCGGCGGCGGAGCCTTGCAGCCTGAGACAGAGGATTTTTTCAATGCGATTGGCTTTAAGCTTCTCGAAGGCTACGGAATGACGGAGACGGCTCCCGTAATTTCAGTCCGTAACTCAAAGCGTCCTCGCAACAACAATGTCGGCTGGATTTTTCCAAGCTTCGACTTAAAAATTGTCGCCGAAAAAGACGGTAAAATTGCTGACACAAAGCCATTAAAGCCTGGAAAAAGGGGCCTTATCCTTGTAAAGGGCCGCCAGGTTATGAAAGGCTACTACAAGCGTGACGATTTGACGAGCGAAATCATCGACAAGGACGGCTGGCTTAACACTGGCGATTTGGGAATGATTTCATGCGACAACGAGCTTAAAATTGTCGGACGGGCAAAGGATACAATCGTTCTTCTTGGAGGAGAGAACATTGAGCCTCAGGTTATCGAAAAGGCAATCAACGCAAGTCCGTATGTAGAGAGAACTGTCGTCGTCGGACAAGACCAGAAATATGTAGGAGCACTCATTGTTCCGGACCAGAGCAATGTCCTTTCCTATGCAGAGGAAAACAACATCGTCTACGACACATACGAAAGCCTTCTTGACACGAGCGAGATTCAGAATCTTTTCCGCTCGGAAATTGATGCTCTCGACAACGCAAAGACAGGCTTCAGAACCTGCGAGAGAATCTTTAAATTTGCGATTTTAAAGCACAGTTTTGAGCTTAACAAAGAAATCAACGCAAAGCAGGAACTTATGAGACACAAAATCAATAAGCTCTACAAAAAAGAAATCTCGAAGATTTTTAAATAAAGCTGATTTTTCGATTTTGCTACTCAGAGAATCTTTTCAGGAAGTCTTGAAGACGGGCAGTCTGAGGATTGTTTATAAGATTTTTAGGCTCCCCTTCTTCGACTATTACGCCGTCCGCCATAAAAATAATTTTGTCAGAAATGTCCCGCGCAAAGGCCATTTCGTGAGTTACGACAATCATCGTCATTTTTTCAAGGGCAAGCTGTTTTATTACGGCTAAAATTTCGCCGGTAAGCTCAGGGTCAAGGGCACTTGTAGGCTCATCAAAAAGAAGAACCTTCGGCTTTAGGGCAAGAGAGCGTGCGATAGAAACTCGCTGCTGCTGACCGCCTGAAAGCTCACAAGGATATGCGTTTTCTTTTTCCGACAGACCGACATCCTTCAAAAGTTTTTTTGCAATCTCGATTGCCTCATTTTTTGGTGTCTTTAAAACATGAAGCTGGGCGTCAATAATATTCTGCAAAACGCTCATGTGCGGGAAAAGATTAAAATTCTGAAAAACAAAACCCAGATTCAAGCCGATTTTTCGTAATTCATTTTTTGGAGAATAAATTCCGTTCTTGACCACACTCTCTCCGCAAACGAAAATCGAGCCGTCGTCAACTGTCTCAAGCTGGGCAATGCAACGAAGCATAGTGGATTTTCCGCTTCCGCTAGGCCCGATAATTCCTAAGATTTCACCTTGCTCAACATCAAATGAAATGTCCTTAAGAACCTGCACGCCGTCTGAGAAAGATTTTTTTATATTCTGAACGCTGATAATTGGCATAATTTACTTGTAATAATCCAGTTTTTTTTCGATTAAGATGAAGGCAGAAGAGACGAGCCAGTTCATCACAAAATAGAAAAGGCCCGCAATAAAAATAGGCATTGTCGAGAAAAGTCGGCTAGAAGAAGTCTGTGCCGTTCTGAAAAGTTCTGCGATTCCGAGAACAGAAACCAAAGCCGTATCCTTTACCAGGGTAATTACCTCATTTCCCATAGCAGGAACAATCCGCTTTACGACCTGGGGAAGCACGATTCTAAAGAAAGTCTGCATTTTTGTGTAGCCCAGAACCTTTGCAGCCTCATACTGACCGCAAGGAATTGACTGTATACCGCCACGATAAATTTCCGCAAAATAACAGGCATAATTTACACTTAGGGCTATAATCGCCGCAAGAAACCTGTCATAGGAAATCTTAAAAATGTAGGCCGGACCAAAATAAACAGCAATCAGCTGCAGAATGAGCGGAGTTCCCCGAATGACGAGAAGAAAAGCGTTCACTGAGTAAGAAAGTATCTTAAAGCGGGACATTCTCCCTGCCACAAGAGGAAAGCCCAATGGCACGGAGAAAATAAGCGTGAGAAAAAAAACTTCAATCGAAACCACCGATGCGCTAAGCATCGGGAAAATTATTTTTGACATAAAAACAGAAATTAAGAGGCAGATACACGAGGATAGACGCAGATAAATAAAAACATCCGCGTTCCTCTGCGTTAATCCGCGTCAAAATTTATTTTCCAATAATCGAAATATCGCTACCGAACCACTTTTCACTGATTTTCGCAACAGTTCCGTCGGCTGCCATTTCGTTCAAAGCATTCTGGACTTTATCACGCAATTCTGTGTTGTCTTTTTTGAAAGCGATTCCGTACTGCTCAGGGGCCAAAGACTCGCTAAGGATTACGAACGGCTTTCCTGTCGTTTTGAGGCTGTAATCTGCGACAACGCTATCCATTGCCACTCCGTCAAGTCCACCGATTTCAAGGTCATTCAAAGCGACGATATTGTCAGCAAAATCAACGATATTTTTGAGAGAAAGCTTAAACTCCGGAACTTCGTCAACTGCGTCAGACGCACTGCTTCCAGCCTGAACGCCGAGAACTTTACCAGCCAAATCTGAAAGCCTTGTAATTCCGCTGTCAGCCCTAACGATTACAACCTGCGCATTGTTAAGGTAGGGCTTTGTAAAGGCGAGCTGCTCCAGTCGCTCGGGCGTAATTGAAAGGCCATTCCAAATGCAGTCGATTTTTCCAGTGTTAAGCTCCTGCTCCTTTGCAGACCAGGAAATTGGCTGGGCGCGGAATTTAAGGCCAAGACGGCTGGCAACCTCTTTTGCCAAGTCGATGTCATAGCCTACGATTTCATTGTTTTCGTCACGGAAGCCCATTGGCGGAAAAGAGTCATCAAGACCAAGAACGAATTCATTGTCCGCTTTTGAGCAGGAAGACATTCCGACTACCATAAGAGAAGCAAAAGCCGCCAAAAACATTTTTGTAATTTTCATAAAATACCCCTTATATTTGTTAATTTTCAAATCTGTCGATTTGTTTGCCAATCTCAATGATTGATTTTTCCATAATTTCTGAAATTTCTGTAAGAGCCGTGCCCGTCGTTGAAATTTTGTCGGCGCTGGCATTCATTTCACGCATGCCATTTTGCATTGCAGAAGTCTCCTTCTGCAAGGTCGCAAGCTCATCCATAATCGTTCGGCTTCCGGCCGTCATTTCCTGACTTGCCTTCTGAACGCTGTGAGTGCTGTCATTCATCTCGCTCAAAGACTGGGTAATCTGAACAGAGCCTTCCTGCTGCTCACCCATAGCCGCCTTAATCTGCTGAACAAGATTGTCAGTTTCGTTAATTTCAGAAGCCAGATGAGTGTAACCCTGAACGCCCTTTTGAGTCGCTTTTACTACAGTCTCAATTGTATTCTGAATATTTTTCAGCTGCTCACCGATTGTCTTACTTTGAGAAGATGAGGTTTCTGAAAGCTTACGGATTTCATCAGCGACAACAGCAAAGCCTTTTCCAGCCTCGCCGGCATGAGCCGCCTCAATCGCCGCATTCATAGCAAGAAGATTTGTCTGCTCTGCAATAGAAGCAATTACCGTGTTGGCCTCGCTCAAAAGTTTTGACTGGTTTTCAATTTCTGAAATCTGATTCTGCAATTCATTCTGGGTTTTGGCTCCTTCATCTGCATCGTGAGCAAGCCGTGTGAAGGAAAGTGCCATCTGGTCGACATGACGATTTACCTCGCCGATATTTCCAATCATCTCTTCTACGGCAGAAGATGCTCCCTGAACAGATTGAGCCTGATTCTGGACAAGCCCTTCGAGAGAGGTGATATTTTTTAGAATCTTGTTTACGCTTGAAGAGGTCTGCTCTACGCTTGAATTCTGAGAAACAAGATTTCCTTCCATTCCCTTTGTGCTTGAGATAATCTGAGAAATTGCCGCCTGAGTATCAAGAGTTCCGTTTTTAAGCTCATCCCCCGCTCTTCCAAGTGAAGTACGAGACTGCTTCATGCTCTCTACGATGTCGTGCAGGCTTTCTGATAAATCGTTAAAGCCTTTTGCAAGCAGGGACGCTTCTTTCGTAAAATAATCAGGATATTTTTTAGAAAAATCACCCTTCGCGATATAGGCACAGCCCGCCGCCATGTAATTGAAACATTTTGAAACCTTCTTTGAAAGGAAAATGTCAATGACAAGCATGAATAAAATAATAAATAAAAGTGCTACAGTTACATAAGAAACAAGCTGCATTTGCTCAGCGGCAAAATCGGAAACAGGACCATCCGCAACTATAAACCAGTCCGTGTCCTCGATTTTGCGAACGCCATAATAAGAGCTGCCTTCGATGAACACTTTTTTCTGTCCGTCAAAATATGCAGTTTTTGTGAAGGATTTTATATCTGCAGTGTCAAAATAATTTTTACTCATAATCGCAGAAGAATCCTTATTTGTAAGATAAAGGCCATCTTTTGTTACGATATGGATTTTGCTATTTTCTGAAAGAGTGATGTTTTTTACAGCCTCCGTCAATTCGTCCAGAACGATGTCAAAGGCCGAAACTCCGAGCAGATTACCCCTATCATCAAGAACATTGTAGCTGATTGTGACGATAAGCTTTCCCGTGTTCACATCATTGAATGGCTCTGTATAGCAAAGCTTGTTTCTGTTGTTCACCGCATTTTTGTGCCAGAGACGGCTTTGCATGTCAAAATCACCGGGTGCCTCCCAGCCAGAATGAGAAATAAGGGTTCCGCCGTCCCAAATCTGCTCGGCAGTCGCATAGTAAAGGAGAGTTTCCTGAGGCAAGCCCTTTCCAAGACTCTGAATTACGGCCTTCATCTGCTCACGGTCTTCAAGAACAGGAATAACCTTTGACAGGTTGATTACCATATCATTATATTCACCCAAAATACAGGAAACCTCTTCGTTCAAGGTTTCCATAGTCTGGCTTACAGCACCGGTAGTAGACTTTCTTACATTGTGCATAATTACAAGCGTGTAAGAAATGCTTAAAAACAGCGCTACGACCAAAATCGAGCCTATAGTACCAATTAAAAGCTCCGTCATTAACGACATGTGTTTTCGTATTTTCATATAAAATCTCCCGCTTATTGCCACATTAAAATGACAGTTATTTTACTTTGCAAAATTTCTTAGAACTTCAATTTGCTTATCGATGGCTCCGGGTCCACCTGTTGTTTTTCTTCCCTCCATACACGCTTTTGGCGTAATGAAATCAAAAATATCTTCTTCAAAAAGCTCTGATATTTTTTTCATATCCGAAAGCTTAAGTTCTTCGATTGCAGAAAGTCCCGAATCTATGGCAAGACGAACGCATTTTGCGCTGACTCCATGAGCCAGGCGGAAAGGAAGCCCCTTTCGCACAAGATAATCTGCCACATCTGTTGCGTTCGCAAAACCACCAAAGCAGCTCGCTTCCATTTTTGGAAGATTCCACTCTGCAGATTTTATCATCGCCTCAAAAACTATTACATTGCCTAAAACCGTATCCAAGGCCTCAAAAAGAGGAGCCTTGTCTTCCTGCATATCCCGGTCATAAGCGAGAGGTAAGCCCTTCATCATAACGAGAAGATTTATTAAATCCCCGTAAACCTTTCCTGTACGCCCTCGGATAAGCTCGGCAAAGTCCGGGTTCTTTTTCTGCGGCATAATTGAAGAGCCGGTTGACCATTTTTCGCTCAGATTGATAAAGCCGAATTCAGTGGTAGACCACAAGACCACTTCCTCAGCCATACGGCTCAAATGCTGCTGCAAAATCGCAAAATCAGAAGTAAACTCAATGCAGTAGTCACGGTCAGAAACCGAGTCCAATGAGTTATAGGTTGCGCCCTCAAAGCCCAGCTCCTTGGCCACAGCTTCCCTGTCAAGGGGCAAGGTGCTTCCCATTAAGGCGCCGCTTCCCAAAGGAGAAAGAGAAACCCGCTTTAATGAGTCAGAAAGACGCTCATTGTCACGGGCAAGCATAAATGCCCAAGCGCACAAGTGCTGAGCAAGACTTCCTGGCTGAGCGTGCTGCATGTGAGTATAGCCTGTCAAAAGTGAGTTTTTGTGCTTTTCTGCAATGTCGGTTAGAGTTTTTATAAGAGCTTTGACTGCGTTTTGTAAATCTGGAATTACACGCCTTAAATAAAGCCTCTCGTCTAAAGCAATCTGGTCGTTTCGGCTTCGGCCTGTATGAAGCTTTCTTCCCGGGTCTCCTATTCTGTCAGTCAAAGTAGCCTCGATAAAGGAATGGATGTCCTCGGCAGAATAATCGATTGAAAGAACGCCGGATTCCAAATCCTTTTGAATGGAAGAAAGGCCTTCCTGAATCGCTTTGTTTTCCTCGCTGGAAATGATTTTTTGCTTACAAAGCATTTGGGCATGAGCCTTAGAGCCCTGAATATCATCCAAGGCCATACGCTCATCTACATGAATTGAAGTTTCAAATTCGACAGCCGCCGCATCCGGACCTTCAGCAAAGCGACCGTGCCAGAGAGCCGCGTGATTGTTATCGGTAATTGCTCCGTGAGGAGTGTTTTCTGTTTCCATACATAGTAATTATATCGAAACACATTTTCACTTTCAATTAAAAATTATGGTGCTATTTTTTTTTGAAGGAGATATAGTCGATTGTCATGCCGTTCTGGCCATTGTTTTCAGGATTTTTCGCATCATTCTGCTGAATTTTTAGGGTAACGGTCACTGGCTGCTCAAGCGTAAAGCTGACTACAGAGCGTGTCGTAAGCTCATACTGAGTCAAAGGAGGTTCTGAACCATAGACAAGATAAGAGTCATCGTTTACGCATACATTAAATTTTGAGTGATTTGAATCTGGAGACAAGACATTTACAAGTCCTTCATACGAGCCGGCAGGAAAATTGATTTCTGCGATAGCCCAAGAAGAGGAGTCCTTTAGTCTTAAAGCATAATACTCTGATGCATTAACATCGCCAACAAGTTCAAAGCCATCGTAATAAGTTTTTTCCATCTCAATTTTGAGGGAGTCACCGCTAAAAGTGAATTTTGGCGCTTCGGTAAGCTTTGCCGGTGGCGGCGGAAGAACGGTTTTTAGAGAACCAGTACCCTTAGCCTCGATTTCGTTAGACGGCTCTTCTTCGGCAGGAGCCGCTGATTGTTTCGGATTGCTATCTAAAGTTGCGGTTGAGCCACATGAAAAAAGAAGCCCTGAAAAGACAAAAGAAAAGGCAATAAAAGTGATTTTTTTTGAAATTTTCATAACTATCCCCAGATTTATAGTAAAAAAGATAAAAAAAATTGAGACTGGCCTGACTCGAACAGGCGACCCTCTGCTTAGAAGGCAGATGCTCTAATCCAGCTGAGCTACAGTCCCAATGCGCTAAATATAGCATATTTAAAGATTTTAGACAATTCGATTTTTGTCAAAATTTGCAGATTTTATGAAAGATTTAAGGCTTTCCTGCCATTGGGGAAGTTTTATGCCCAGAGTCTGCTGGATTTTTGACTTGTCAAGGACTGAATAAGCCGGTCTTTTCGCGGGCGTTGGATACTCCGCCGTGGTGCAGGGATTGACCTGACACTTTTCGTTCGTGAGGATTCCCGCCTCAAAAGCCTGTTTTTTGATTTCCTTGGTGAAGTCAAACCAGGTCGTCTCCCCCTCGTCAGTCACATGATAGATTCCGTTGGGGATTTTCTGGGAATGGCTTTTTGCACCTGAATTTCCAAGGCGGTTTTCAATGATTTTTGCAATCACAGAAGAAAGAGTCAGGCAGTTTGTGGGCGTTCCCCTCTGGTCAGCGACAACCTTAACGCTTTCCCTGCTGTTCATGGCACGAATCATGGTATAGACGAAATTTTTTCCGTAAAAGCCGTAGAGCCAGGCCGTGCGCAAAATGTAAAAATCATCTGTTTCTGAAGAGACAGCCTTTTCGCCAGCGGCCTTGGTCTCGCCGTAAACTCCGATTGGCTTAATGGGAGTGTTTTCTGCAATTGGAGAAGAAGCCGAGCCGTCAAAAACATAGTCAGTTGAGATATGGATAAGGGGACAGCCGATTTTTTTTGAAAGCCGGGCTATATTTCGCGGTCCTTCTTCATTGAGGGCACGGGCAAGTTCAGCATCGGTCTCAGCCTTATCCACAGCCGTGTAAGCCGCGCAGTTTACGATAAATGAAATGTCCTTACCAGAGGCAAAGCCTTCAAGGGCAGCATAATCAAGGATAGAGACATTGCTGTCAGTTCCTGTGTAAGAGAGATTTTTTTCTCTTAGAGTGCGGCACAATTGCGTGCCCAGCATGCCGTTACAGCCGATAATCCAAATCATTTACTTCCGCTCGCCGTAATTTGCATTAATCCAGTTTTTGTACTCGCCGCTCAAAATGTGGTCTACCCAGTCTTTGTGGGAAAGATACCAGTTCACCGTGAGGGAAAGTCCCTGCTCGAAGGTCATTTTTCGCTCCCAGCCAAGCTCTTTCTTGATTTTTGAGCAGTCTATTGCATAGCGGGCATCGTGGCCAGGCCGGTCTTTTACATGGACGATTGTTTTTTCAACATCTTCTGCGGATTTGTTTACTTTTGGAGCGGTGAGTTCGATTACTTTGTGCAGCAGCTTGATGTTCTGCCATTCGTTTTCGCCGCCGATGTTGTATTTTTCGCCTGTCTTACCAGAATTTACAATCTGCCAGACAGCCCGGTTGTGATCCTCGACATAAATCCAGTCGCGGATATTCTTTCCTTCGCCGTAGACCGGGAGATTCTTTCCGTCACGGATATTTGAAATCATAAGAGGAAGGAGTTTCTCCGGGAACTGATAAGGTCCGTAGTTATTCGTGCAGTTTGAGAGAGTAATCGGAAGACCGTAGGTGTGATAGTAGGCCATTACGATATGGTCAGAACTTGCCTTTGAAGAAGAATATGGCGAGCGGGGGTCATAATTCGTAGTTTCGGTGAAGTAGCCTGTCGCCCCCAGAGAGCCGTAAACTTCGTCAGTGGAAATATGATGGAAAAGAACATCATCCCTTCTTTTGTCAAGGGAGATTCCCCAGTAATTCCGCGCAACATCAAGAAGTGTGAAAGTTCCCATTACATTGGTTTTGATGAAGGCTTCAGGCCCCAAAATCGAGCGGTCAACATGGCTCTCAGCGGCAAAGTGAATCACCGTGTCGATGTCGTAAGCTTTAAAAATCCGCTCAATCTCGCTTCTGTCGCAGATGTCGACTTTCTCAAAGAAATAACGCTGGTCTGAAGAGCCTTTGCCGAACTTTTCTTCGACCATGGAAAGATTCTCAAGGTTTCCGGCATAAGTAAGGCAGTCCACATTGACGATTTTTCCCTTAAAGCCTGAGTCCATGAATTCAGGGCTTCCCGTCGCACTCAGCCCGAAGAGATAGTTAATAAAATTAGAGCCGATAAAGCCAGCCCCGCCAGTTACAAGTATATTTTTTAATTTTCTAGACATATTCTTCTCCATTTTTTTTGACGCAGATTAACGCCGATGAACGCGGATATAAAAATATTTAATCTGTGTTTATCTGCGTGCATCTGCGTCAATTTCTAATTATTATGAATCCACTTTCCCTTGATGTCAAAATAGTCGCCGTTGGGGTCAAAAGCCGGGTGTTTACCGTCTTTTTCTGAAAGGAGAGGCTCAATCTCAGGAGCGACAGACTTCCAGTCGATTCCGATTGTCCCGTCATTCCACATTAAGCCGCCCTCGCCTTTCGGGTCGTAGAAGTCCGTGCATTTGTAGGCGAACACGGCTGACTCTGACAGGACATAAAAACCGTGGGCGAAGCCTTCGGGGATGTAAAACTGATTCTGTTTTTCGCCGTCCAGAATGACTCCGTAATATTTTCCGAAAGTGGCAGAATCTTTCCGTAAGTCCACAGCCACATCATAGACACGGCCGCTTACAGCCCGGACGAGTTTTCCCTGAGGATGACGGGTCTGGAAATGAAGGCCGCGCAAAACTCCTTTTGAAGAAGAAGACTGATTGTCCTGCACGAACTTCATCTTTAAGCCAGCTTCAAAAAAATCTTTCTCGGAATAAACCTCAAAAAAATATCCTCGGGCATCTCCGAAGACTTTAGGCTGAATCTCGTAAAGCCCTTCAAAAACTTTTCCGTCCGCTGCCAGACATTTCTTAAACTCAAAAGACATTTAGTTTTTCTCCGCGATGTATTTTAAGTATGCGCCGTAGTCGGTTTTATAGCCGGCAGCAAGTTTCAGAAGAGACTCCTTTGAAAGCCATCCGTTGGCAAAGGCGATTTCCTCGATGCAGGAGACATACATGCCCTGCCGCTTTTGAATCGTGGCAATAAAATTGCTTGCCTCCAAAAGACCGTCATAAGTTCCTGTGTCAAGCCAGGCCATACCACGACCCAGCAATTCCACGGAAAGGCTGCCTTTTTCAAGATAGGCGTTGTTCACTGCGGTGATTTCAATTTCCCCTCGGGCTGAGGGCTTTACCTCGCTTGCGATTTTGACGACTTCATTATTGTAAAAGTAGAGACCTGGAACGGCATAATTTGACTTTGGTTCCTTAGGCTTTTCTTCGATTCCCAGAACCTTGCCATTTTTGTCGAATTCAACCACGCCGTAAGCCGTGGGGTCTTTTACCATGTAACCGAAAATCACGGCTTCACTGGCCTTTGACTCGATTTTTGCACGGGCATTTTTGAGGGTTCTGGTGAAACTCTGACCGTAAAAAATATTATCGCCCAAAACGAGGGCAACATCATCGCTTCCGATAAAATCTTTTCCGACGATAAAGGCATCCGCCAAACCTCTAGGGCTTTCTTGAACGGCATACTCAAACTTCATACCCAGCCAGTCACCGTTTCCAAAAAGTTCCCTAAAAAGAGAAATGTCTCGTGGAGTTGAGATAATCAGAACCTCACGGATTCCAGAAAGCATAAGGCAGCTTAAAGGATAATAAATCATTGGTTTGTCATAAAGAGGCAGAATCTGCTTTGAGACCGCCTTCGTAATTGGATAAAGACGCGTACCGCTTCCACCGGCGAGAATAATTCCTTTCATATTTCCATTATAAAACATAGGAAGTTCATTTTCAATTATTTATCAGAAAATCCATCTGCATCTTTATTCTTATCCGCGATTCTACTCTTCCTTTTCTTTGAGGACTGCCAGGAAGGCACTTTGCGGCAATTCGACATTTCCTATCATCTTCATGCGCTTTTTTCCTTCCTTCTGTTTTTCAAGCAGCTTTCGCTTTCGGGTGACATCGCCGCCGTAACACTTGGCAAGGACATCCTTTCGCACTGGATTAACGGTTTCGCGGGCGATAATCTGGCTTCCGATTGCACCCTGAATGGCGATTTTAAACTGCTGCCTTGAAATCTCGCCCTTCAGCCGCTCACAGACCTTCTTGGCCCGGACGGCGGCTTCCGGCTTGTAGGCAAGCTGGCTCAGTGCGTCAACCGGCTTTCCGTTGAGCAAAATATCGACCTTGACAAGTTCTGTCTGCTGATAGTCAGTGACTTCGTAATCAAAGGATGCGTAGCCCCGGCTGTAGCTTTTGAGTTTGTCGTAAAAATCAAAGAGGACTTCGGCCAAAGGCATTTCGTAGGTAAGCTCAACCCGCTTTTCGTCAAGGTAAGTCATGTTCTTTTGAACGCCCCGCTTTTCAGTGCAGAGATTCATGATTGCGCCGATGTAGTCCGTAGGCGTGATAATCGTCGCCTTGATGTATGGCTCCCAAGATTCCTGAATTTTCGTCTCCGGGAATTCGGTAGGATTATCGATGATCTGCTCAGTGCCGTTAGTCAGCTTGATTTTGTATTGAACGCTGGGAGCAGTGAATATTACAGCCTGATCATAATCCCGCTCAAGGCGCTCCTGAATGATTTCCAGATGCAAAAGCCCCAAAAATCCGCAACGGAAGCCGTTTCCCAAAGCAAGGGAATTGTCTTTTTCGTAAATGAGAGAGGCATCGTTGAGTTTGAGTTTTTCCATGCTCTCCTTAAGCTCTTCGTAGTCGTTTGAGTCAATGGGATAAATCGAAGAGAAAACAACCGGCTTGACATCTTTAAATCCACCCAAAGGCTCAGCAGCCGGATCAGCCGCCAGCGTTACGGTGTCTCCGACGCGGACATCGCTTACGGTCTTTACACCCGAGATAATGTAGCCGACGTCTCCTGCCTCAAGGTAAGGAGTTTCCTCGTAGTTGATTTTGAAGATGCCGATTTGGTCTACTTTGTAATCTGTGGAATTTGACATAAAGCGGATTACATCGCCTTTTTTGATTCTGCCCTCTTTGACCCGGATATGAATGATAACGCCCCTGTATTCGTCGTAGTGACAGTCAAAAATCAAAGCCTGAGCCTTGCCGTCAGGATCGCCACTTGGAGCCGGGAATTTTGTTACGATGGCTTCCATTAAGTCGTCCACGCCCTCGCCTGTTTTCGCGCTCACAGGAACAGCGTCGGCTGAGTCCAAGCCCAAATCATGGTCTATCTGCTTTTTTACATTGGGCAAATCCGCGCTGGGAAGGTCAATTTTATTGATGACAGGAACGATGGTTAAATCCTGCTCCATTGCCATGTAAAGATTTGAGACAGTCTGGCTCTCAACGCCCTGGCTCGCGTCAATCAAAAGAAGGGCACCCTCGCAGGAAGCGATTGCCCGGCTAACCTCGTAAGAGAAATCGACATGTCCCGGAGTATCGACGAAATTCAGCTCGTAATCATGGCCGTCTTTGGCATGATAGGGAATGGTTACGGCCTGACTTTTAATCGTAATGCCCCGCTCACGCTCAATATCCATGTTATCGAGAATCTGATTTTTCATCTGGCGGTCATCGATAATCTGGGCTTTTTGAATCAAGCGGTCGGCCAAAGTCGATTTTCCGTGGTCAATATGCGCAACGATACAAAAATTGCGCTTGTATTTCATCTCTGTCATAAGGGAAGTATATAGAAAAAATTGCGGTGTGAGAAGTTAAAAGCGGAACTTTTTCTGCCAAGGGGGCCAGCCTTCGCTAAGCGCTCATTGCCAGCCCGGTCATTCTGCCTTCTCAGACAACAATAAATAAAAGCAACCGAAGCCGTAAAACTAAGAAATTCGATTTTCGGCAACATCTTGGGAAAAAAGATAAAAAATCCCCGACCTGTGTGAAAAAGACACTGGTCGGGGGAAAATCAGTCAATAAGCAGAAGATTTATTCGGAAACTTCGTAGGTAACTTTAACGATAACAGTTGCTGAACCGGTATAGTCACCGCCGATTGTCATTCCTGACTCTTGAATTGCACTGATGATGTCTGAACTTGTAAGGCTGGCTGTAAAAGCAGTTTCATCTTCAGAAGGCCAGGTAAGGTCTTCCTTCCAGACATTTTCAACACCTACAGCAATTTTTCCAGAAGAAAGAGTTTCCGCCGGAACAAGGCTTACATCAATCTGCGTAATTACAAGATTTTCAAAAAGGCTCTTGCCTGCAACTTCTATATAGTTGTCCCAAGATGCAGTCGAAAAGTCAAAAGTCTGTGCGTCTACAATTGTTTTCACAGCAGTTTCTGCAACTGCATTGTGGGCTTCCTCATCAAAGTCACCAAGATAATAAATGACTACTTTTACAGAATCATTCGCAGTTCCGGCAAGTCCGATTCCGTTAGAAGCATAGGAAGCAAGATTTTCTGCGGCAGCTGTGCCAGTCCATGTGTATGTGCCGTCATCTGCTTCACTTCCCTTTGTAAGCGAAAGCTGACCGCTCCAGGCTTCTCCCGAAGTCATGGTAATCCATTCAGTGGCAGCTGCAACGCCCGAAACTTCAATCTTCAAGGCTGTGAAAGTATAGCCCTTTATATCATCCTTTGAAATGACAAAAGCAGGATTTCCTGTCAGGGAATAGGCATCCTTTGAAACAAGTTCTTTCCAGTTTTCTGAAGAATATGAAATCGTAACGACCGTAACTTTGTCTGCTTCATAAGCCCACCATGATTTTTCACATGTTCCGCCAAAAGTCGAATCATCAGAAGCAAGAGACGTTACATTTCCTGTAATATCTTCAGAATCTTTGTAAAGGGTTACAATACCGTTATAATAATTTCCGGAATTTGCATAATCCTTTGACAGGGTAAAGGTTGCAGCATTTTCAACAATATTTTCCGTAAGAATTTCACCGTCACTTTCCGTTGCCGCATCATTCATCGACGGATAGTAGTGAAGCTTTATACTTGTTGCACCCGCTTCTGCAGGAACGGAAAATTTAACCGTCATTGTTCCTGAAACATAAGCCGTAATTGCAATGTTTTTTCCGGAAACATTCACATCAAAATTATTAGAATCAATTTCAGTAGCAATCAATTCATCTGACGAATCGTAAACTTTTACGGTTATATTATTAACCCAGCCATAATCATTTGC
>FLNY01003769.1_pt1 | contig 43553 bp, 31 predicted proteins | sample 1140381 | NCBI WGS metagenome assembly FLNY01 (sample SAMEA3878172, study PRJEB12797) | bioreactor metagenome | biome: Moose rumen | place: Sweden | collected 2011-10
AGGATAAAACTATTTGTTCTGAAATATAATAGGCTTTTCCAGCATATAAGGTTTTGACAGGACTTTTTGACATATTATTCTTTGTTGACAGGTTTGGAAGTAACATTTTGTTTTGTGATGACACGACAAATGTGAGTATTTTATTTCATTCTACAAGCATTATGCCAAATAAATAGCACCAAGTCCCACCCATTTTTGTGTGATGCGGTGGGGCTTGGTGCTATTTTACTTTCGCCATGTGCGCTTACAAGCCTTTGAAGAGGCTGCTCTTGACGTAGATGCGGTAGCGCTTGATGCTCTCGGGCGCTCCGGCTTCGACGCGCGGAAGGTATTGGAAGCCCGTGCAGGTCTGGTCCTGGCCGAGGTCGATGACGAGGTGGTGGGGGTAGTTGACGCCGCGGTTGGTCGACCAGTAGGTGCTCTCCTGCAGATCGAAGATCTTGTCGGCTGTCTTGTTGCCGGATTCGATGTCCTCGTCGTCGCAGTAGGCCACCTGCCAGGGCTCGCGCGAGAGGCGTGTGCCGTCGGCACCGAGCATGTACCATTCGGCGATGCAGCAGTACTCGCGGTTCATGTGGCTGTCGAGGGCTTCGATGCAGACGTAGCGACCGCTGACGGGCTGCGGGAATTTCATTTCCTGCCAGCCGTTGCCGGCAGCGAACTCGCCTTCGATGGCGGGTGTCTCGCCGCTGAGGTCGATGGTCTGTCCTTCGAGGCGATGGGTCTGCGGGCGGTCGAGGTTGAGCTTGTCGATGACGGGCTTCTGCAGGCCTTCGATGGTGCACTCGCCACGCGGCCCCATGATGTCGAGGACGATGATTTCGTTCTGTCCCTTCTTCAGCCAGCAGCCGGGAACGTAGAGCGTCTGTTGCGGACCGATGTACCAGTGGCGACCGACGGCATGGCCGTTGACATAGACTTGTCCCTTGCCCCAGTTCTCGAGGTTGAGGAAGGTGTCGCCCACTTTCTTGAGACTGAAGGTGCCGCGGTAGTAGCCACGGGTGCCGAGTGCCTTGGCATCGTCCGTGAAGTTGTCGGCATATTCTGCCACACGCTTGCCGCTGGCACCATCCAAGGCACGGACGGCCCACTTGTAGTCATCGTCGATGCACACTTTCTCCCAGCCCTTTAGCGTGTAGGCCACGTCGTGCCCGTCCACGGTAGCGCTGAGTTTCACGTCGCCCACGATGCCTTTGAAGTCCTTGATGGCGCGTCCGAAGTTGATGCGCCCCATGGCTTCGACGAGAATCATCAGTCGATCGCCCTTCTTCGTGGCGGGCAAGGTGACGGAGGTCTCGTGCTTCACGCGGTCGATCTTGCCGATGAACTTGCCGTTGAGGAACACCTGTGCGTAGTCGTGGGCGTCGAAGCTGAGGACGCTCTGCACGGGCACTTCCGGCAGGCCTGCCCAATAGCACATGCTGCCCCATCCCAGTCCGTTGTACTCGAAGGTGAGGTCGTTCTGGTCGGCTCCTGTACACATGCCTCCGAATCCGTAGGTCAGCGGAGCGAACTCCTTCAGCTCGAACTTGGGAATAGCTATCGTGGGATATTCCTTGGGCACGGCGGGCAGTTTCTTGCTGCCCACCCACTTCTGAGCCACAGGGTCCCAGTCGCCGCTGTACTTCTCCATGGCCTTGCGCAGCTTCCAGAACTTGTCGGTCGTCTGTCCGGCCTCGTTGATGGGTGCGTCGTAGTCGTAGGAGGTGACGTCGGGCGCGAAGCCGGGGCTGTTGGCGCCTGCCCAGTGACCCCAGTTGGTGCCGCCGTGGGTCATGTAGAGGGAGAACGAGATGCCGCGGTCGAGCATCTGCGAGATGCCGTCGACCATGGCCTCGGCGCCGCGCGTCTCGTGGCGGCCGCCCCATTTGTCGAACCATCCGCTCCAGAACTCGGAACACATCTTCGGCGAGTTGGGGCGCAGCTGGCCGAGCTTCTTGAACTCGTTGCCGATGTTGGCACCTGTGCCGAAGTTCATCGTCCAGGTGAGGTCATCGAGGCCGTTCTTGGTGAAATTGGAGCTCCAGTCGCACTGGAAGAGCTCGACCTTGTCGAAGCCACTCTTGCGGATGATGTCGCGCACGGCGCTGATGTATGGCTTGTCCTCGCCATAGCTGCCGTACTCGTTCTCTACCTGCACCATGATGATCGGGCCGCCCTTCTCGATGGTGAGGTCGCCAAGCTGCTCGCCGACCTTCTTCTCGAAGATCTCGAGGCGTTCCATGAAATAAGGATCCTGCTCGCGCAGACGGATGTCCTTCTTCTTCAGCAGCCACCAGGGCAGTCCGCCCATCTCCCATTCGGCACAGACGTAGGGACCGGGACGAACGATGACCCACATGTCATTCTTCTGCGCCAGCTTGACGAAGGCGCGTATGTCGTTGTTGCCCGTGAAGTCGAACACGCCTTCCTGCTGCTCGTGGGTGTTCCAGAAGATGTAGATGCAGAGGGTGTTCATGCCCAAGGCTTTGCACATCTGGATGCGCTGCTCCCAGTAGTCGCGCGGGATGCGGGGATAGTGCACTTCGGCTGCCTTGACTACGAAGGGCTTGTCGTTGAGCAGGAATGTCTTGTCGCCAACTCTGAACGAGCCGGCTTTAGGCGCTGCTACGGCAGGTGATGCTATGCAGCAAGCAACAATCAAAGAAAGGATAATAGAAAGTTTTTTCATCGTATGTAATGTGTTGATTTCATTAGTGTCCCGTTAAAATCAGGGCGAACGCTCATAAGTATCTGATTATTTGTCATTTGTAAGGAATTTAATATTCAACCGATTTGAAATTGAAGTACGTCAAGAATGACAATTTAAGCAAAAAGCAGTCTTTGATTATCAATATCTTATGGAATCGATTCATCTTGAACATATCGAATCAAATGTTTAACGGGACACTAGTGTGTTGATTTATTTTTTCGCCACAAAGGTAGAAAAAAGATTAGAGATTCGGGATTAGGGATTAGAGTTTTTTCTTTTTCAATGTTCAAATTCTCTATTTTCAATATCTCATTTTACTTTTTTCTCTTATTCTCTTTTCTCTTTTCTCTAAAAAGTCTAACTTTGTGCCGCGAATTTCACATTAAATAATATATATAATGTACAGGACACACACTTGTGGCGAGCTTCGTCTCGCCAACGTTGGCCAGGCGGTGACGCTGGCCGGATGGGTGCAACGCACCCGCAAGATGGGCGGCATGACCTTCGTGGACATGCGCGACCGTTATGGTATCACACAGATAGTCTTTGAAGCCCCCCATTGCCCCCCAGCGGGGGGCGAAGCCGGCAGCAACGAATTGTCCCCCGCCGGGGGCCTACAGGGGGTTGCCAACGCCCTTGGTCGCGAGTACGTCATCCAAGTGACGGGCACCGTGAACGAGCGTTTGAACAAGAACAAGAACCTGCCGACGGGCGACATCGAGATCATCGCCACGGAGCTGTGCGTGTTGAACGAGAGCGTCACGCCCCCCTTCACTATCGAGGACCAGAGTGACGGCGGCGACGACCTGCGCATGAAATACCGCTACCTGGACCTGCGCCGCAGCTGCGTGCGCAAGAACCTGGAGCTGCGCCACAAGATGACCATGGAGGTGCGCCGCTATCTGGACAGCCTCGGCTTTCTGGAGATAGAAACGCCTATGCTCATCGGCAGCACTCCCGAGGGCGCCCGCGACTTCGTGGTGCCTTCTCGCATGAACCCCGGTCAGTTCTACGCCCTGCCGCAGAGCCCGCAGACGCTGAAGCAGCTGCTGATGGTCTCCGGCATGGATCGCTACTTCCAGATTGTGAAATGTTTTCGCGACGAGGACCTGCGCGCCGACCGCCAGCCGGAGTTCACGCAGATCGACTGCGAGATGTCGTTTGTCACGCAGGAGGATATCCTGCAGACCTTCGAGGGCATGGCAAAGCACCTGTTCCGTGAGCTGCGCGGCATCGAGCTGGAAGGCGCTTTCCCCCGCATGACGTGGGCCGACGCCATGAAGTTCTACGGCAGCGACAAGCCCGACACGCGCTTCGAGATGAAGTTTGTGGAGTTGAAAGACGTGTTTGCCCCCCAATGCCCCCCGGTGGGGGGCGAAGCAGGCTGTGACGAAACGTCCCCCGCCGGGGGACCACAGGGGGCTGGTTTCTCTGTCTTCGACGAGGCTAAATATATCGGCGGCATCTGCGCCACAGGCCAGGCCGTCTACACCCGCAAGCAGATTGACCAGCTGACCGACTTCGTGAAGCGCCCGCAGATTGGCGCCAAGGGCCTCGTCTATGCTCGCGTCAACGAGGACGGCTCGGTGAAGTCGAGCGTCGATAAGTTCTATGGTCCCGATGTCCTTAATGAGCTGAAAGAGAAGATGAATGCCCAGCCGGGCGACCTCATCCTCATCCTCAGCGGCGACGACGCCATGAAGACGCGTAAGCAGCTGTGCGAACTCCGTCTGGAGATGGGCGCCCGCATGGGCCTGCGCGACAAGAATAAGTTCTCACTGCTGTGGGTCATCGACTTCCCGATGTTTGAGTGGAGCGAGGAGGAAGGCCGACTGATGGCCACCCACCATCCCTTCACACACCCGAAGGACGAGGATATCCCCTTGCTCGACACCGACCCCGCAGCCGTGCGCGCCGACGCTTACGACATGGTCTGCAACGGCGTTGAAGTGGGAGGTGGCTCCATCCGTATCCACGATCCGGAACTGCAGGATAAGATGTTCCGCATCCTTGGCTTCACCGAGGAGCGTGCACAGGAGCAGTTCGGCTTCCTGATGAACGCCTTCAAGTACGGCGCACCCCCTCACGGAGGTCTCGCCTACGGCCTGGACCGCTGGGTAAGCCTCTTCGCCGGCCTCGACAGCATCCGCGACTGCATCGCCTTCCCGAAGAACAACAGCGGACGCGACGTCATGCTCGACGCTCCTGCCCGCCTGGAGCAGAAGCAGCTTGACGAACTGTACCTGAAGACCATTCCCTCACCCTCCCTGTGAGGGAGGGGGCGGTGACGTTCCAGAATAGAAATCGTTAAAGATTAACAATAGATGAATTCATCCAGTCAAAAAGATTCAGCACCCTCCCTACAAGGGTGGGCGGGGGGCGGGAACACCCTCTACACCTGCCAGGGCACCTGCTCGAAAGCCATCGAGGTGACGGCCAAGGACGGCATAATAGAGAACGTCGTGTTCTATGGCGGTTGCAACGGCAACACTAAAGGAGTGTCTGAACTCGTGCGGGGCATGAAGGTAGACGATGTGATCAGACGTCTCAAAGGCACTACCTGCGGCGCTCGTCCCACCAGCTGCCCCGACCAGCTCGCTCATGCATTGGAGCAGCTGAAAAATGGTAATTAGCAGTATACAAGATAATGAAGAATCACCGTTTCTCTTTTTTACATTTAGTCCTCGGACTCTTTGCCCTGCTCATAGCGGCAAGTTGCACTGAATCGTTCACCGAGCGCCGGCAGCGTGAGGCTCGCGAGTTCAGCGAGCGCGAATGTCCGCGCATGGTAGATACCTACATCCGTATGGACAGTATGGCTTTCGTTGCCGACCCCGTAGGGCTGGTATATTATTACACCGTACTCGGAGAGCTTGACAACGACTCGCTGCTCACCCCCGACGTGGTGGAGGACTTCCGACAGCGTCTGCTCGAGAATATCCGCAACGACATCAATATGAGGCGTGATAAGGAAGAGGGCTTCACCTTCACATATCACTATACCTCGGCTTCCACTGGCAAGGAGTTCATTGAAGCTTCCTTCGGACCGGAGGAGTATGGGAAGTGAAGAGTAGGAAGTGAAAAGTGAAGAGTGAAAAGTGAAGAGTGAAAAGTGAAGAGTGAAAAATGAAAAGTGATAAATGAAAAATCACTTATCGCCTGCCAATACTTAAATACATAAAATGACAATGAACCGACTATTAACTGCTGCGCTGATTCTAACGCTTTCCTACGCCGCAGCGACAGCCAAGAACACAACTCAGACTGTGGCACAAGTTAGTGATGCCGTCAGCCTCACTGCCGATGTCGACTACCACATCACCGGCATAGAGCCTTTCGCGGCCACGGGCTCCATCGACATAGTAAACACCGACCACGCCGTCGTCATCTTCGATGGGCTGAAACCTTCGAAGGCCAAGGCATTCCTGGCTAAGATCACCATCAACGGTGCGGCAGCTAAGGATGGCACCAACTGCCAGCTTAAGCTCTACAACCGAGGTGCAATCCTCCTGCCTTACGGAGGTACGGCCTTCCGCCCCCTCACCGTGTTCGACGGCGACAAATACGAGGGCGAGAGCTACGACGGTCTCACCGAAGGCCATTCCGGAGGCTACATGAAGAATATGCCTGCAGCCTGGAACAACCGCGTGCGCAGCTTCAAGCTCAAGCGCGGATATATGGTGACATTTGCCCTGAAGAAAGGCGGCTATGGCTACAGCCGCTGTTTCATCGCAGCCAATGAAGATCTCGAGATGACGCTGCCCTCCCTTATGGCCGGACGCATAAGCTCGTACCGCATCTTCAAGTGGTATGATGCTTCGAAGGTGGCTCTGGCTAATGATACTCGCGCCACATCTGTCGACAAACTCAACGTCACCAGCTGCTACAGCTTCGGCAAGGGTGAGAGCCGACTGCCCGATGCCGAGTGTGTGCCGCATCACATCTACGAGGACTGGCCATCGTCAGCAGAATGTGGCAACATGAACTACTCCTGCCACCTTAAAACGAACAACGAGCCGGGCAACAGCGCCGACGACCGTCCGCAGGACGTAGCTACGATCCTGAACAACTGGGAGAACCTCATGCGCACGGGCCTTCGTCTGTGTTCCCCCTCGTCGCACGACGGATCGCTGGGCCACCTGCGCGAATGTCTCGACAGCATCGATGCACGCGGCTGGCGCTGCGACATCATCGACCTCCACTGCTACTGGGCTGAGAGCTCATTCACCACCTGGAGCTTCTACGACCAGTGGGCCAATAAGTATGGTCGTCCCATCTGGATTTCCGAATGGGTGTGGGGCGCCTCTTGGAACAGCAACGGAGCCTTCGCCAATGGCGTGACCGAGGCTCAGAACCGCGAAGCCATAAAGCGCATCACTACCAACCTCAACAATTGGGACTGCATCGAGCGCTATTTCTATTGGAACAGCGAGCGCGACCCGTCGAAGATTCTCAGAAACGACGGCTCAACACTGACTACCGCCGGCGAATACTACGCTACCATCAACAGCGGCTTGGCTTACAATAACTATAAGAATTACGTGCCAAAGAATCCGCGCATCTACGCTGTCAACGACCTCGCCACGGCGTTTGCTCCAAAGAACTCGACCTGCACCGTCACCTGGACAAACCGCAACGGAGACCTCGCCACGACGGTGGCGCTGCAGCGACGCACCGGCACCGGCACCTGGGAGACGCTGCAAGAATGGACCGGCGCCGAGCTCGAGGACAAGACGTCGATGAGCTACAAGGACGTCATCGACGGCCCAGGCTCTTACACCTACCGCGTCGTCGAGAAGATGTACGACAACAGCACCAAGTACTCTAACCCGGCCTACAACAACGTAGCCTCTGCCAGCGGCATTGAGAGTCTGCAGTACGGAGTCGTCTCGGCTAACGTGGGCGAGGAGAGCTACACCTATTTCGGACACGCCTTCGCCGAGACCGACGAGCCCATAGTAGTCTTCGGAGCGCCCTCCTACCGCAACTCCTCAGTGGGTATTGTCGACAACCTCATGGGCATCAACACCGCCAACGGCACCTACACATATTTCCGTTACCGCATGAACAAGTGGGCAGCAGACGAAGCCACGTCGACATCAAAGACTGAGGAATCCACCTTCATCGCCGCCAAGCCGGGGCGCGGCAAGCTCGGGCGCCTGAACTACGAGGCTGCCTACTTCGACAATGCCACAGTTGCCGTCGACGATGATTACGTAGGCTTCACGCCTACCGAGGTGCGCTTCAAGGAACCTTTTGCGACGGTGCCCGTCGTGATGGTGCAGCCGCTGAAGTCGCTCGCCACGGCAAAGCCAGTCATGTGGCGCGTATGGGACGTCACCACCGAAGGCTTCAAGGTGCAGCTCATGTATGAGTCGAACATCACTGCCGGCAAAACGCCCTGCCGCCTCGGATATCTTGCCGTAGAGAAAGGTCAGGGCACCGACGGCGAAGCCGCGCTCTACACCGTAGGCGACACGACGCTGACCTTCAAGACGGCTCAGCAGACCATCGTCTACCCGCGCGAATTGGAAGAGCCCAACCTCATGGTGCAGCTCCAGAGCTTCGACTATGACGCGGCTGCCATCCTGCGCACGCCCACCAGCTCTGCCGCCACCACCGAAGGCAAGGTGCGCATGCAGGTCGACAAGAGCAACACCGCCATGACGCTCTCCTCCACACGTTCAGCCACGGAGCGCGTAGGCTACATCGTCATCAGCAAAGCTTCGGAAGAGGACCTCGAGCGCGACAGCGAAGTTATAGACGGTATCTGCGAATTGTCAACGGACGATGGGCAATGGACAATGGTAAATGGCAAGTCCGTAAATGCTAAATGCTTTGACCTCACAGGTCGCCGCACCAGCGCCCTTTCGCGCGGCGTCTACATCGTAGATGGCAAGAAAGTCATCGTGAAGTGAGCGGGACTATGCGTCTACTGCTTAATCATCGTTTTTAGTAGTATTAACAAGTAAAGAGTGGATCACTGGCGTGGTCCACTCTTTTTTTGTTGGCGTAAAACGATGAGAGCTTGGTCATGTCTCCGTATGCGACCGGATGTATAGCCGTAAGCGACCGGTCATGTCTCCGTATGTGTCCGGACGTATATCCGTAAGCGTCCAGACGTATAGCCGTAAGCGAACGGTCGTCTTTTTCAGAGTTCGTTGCCCGTGTAGAGCTGGTAGTACTTGCCGCGGGCGGCTATCAGCTCTTCGTGGGTGCCGTGTTCGATGATGCGGCCGTGGTCGAGGACGATGATCTGGTCGGCGCCGCGGACGGTCGAGAGGCGGTGGGCGATGACGAAGGTGGTGCGGCCCTGCATGAGGCGGTCCATGCCCTGCTGGACGTAGACCTCGGTGCGCGTGTCGATGTTGGAGGTGGCCTCGTCGAGGATGAGCACGGGCGGGTCGGCCACGGCGGCGCGGGCGATGGCTATGAGCTGGCGCTCGCCGGCGCTGAGGTTGCCGCCGTCGCCGGTGAGGACGGTGTCGTAGCCTTCTGCCAGGCGGCGGATGAGGTCGTTGGCGCCGACCAGCCGTGCGGCCTCGCGACACTCTTCGTCGGTAGCCGAGAGGCGGCCGTAGCGGATGTTGTCGAGGACGGTGCCCGTGAACAGGTGCGTCTCCTGCAGGACCATGCCGAGGGAGCGTCGGAGGCTGGCCTTTTGAATGTCCGAGACGGGGATGCCGTCGAAGAGGATCTGCCCCTGCTGAATCTCGTAGAAACGGTTGATGAGGTTGATGATGGTGGTCTTGCCGGCGCCAGTGCCGCCGACGAAGGCTATCTTCTGGCCGGGCGAGGTGTTGATGTTGATGTCGAAAAGTATCTGCTTCTCCTCGGTGTAGCCGAAGTCGACGTGGCGGAAGTCGACGTCGCCCTCGACGGGCGCGATTTTCCCGTCGTGCTCCCACGTTCGCGCTTCGGCGTTGAGGCTTACGCGGCCCTCGTCGACCTCCGGCTCGGCGTCCATGAGTGCGAAGATGCGGTCGGCGCCGACGCTGGCGTTGAGCACGCTGTTGATCTCTTGCGAGACGTGGCTGATAGGTTGTGTGAAATGCTTGTTGAGGGTGAGGAAACTGACGAGGGTGCCGAGGGAAAGTGAAAAATGAAAAGTGAAAAATGAAAAATCTGGGTGGATGGCGATGGTGGCTCCTATGACGGCAATGAGGACGTAGCCGAGGTTGCCGAGGTTGCCGTTGATGGGCATCACGGTGTTGGCGATGCGGTTGGCAGAGCTGGCGCTGTAGCGCAGCTGCTCGTTGATCTGCTCGAACTCGGCGATGGCTTCGTCTTCGTGGCAGAACACCTTGACGACCTTCTGACCGGTCATCATCTCCTCGATGAAGGCATTGACGCGGGCGAGGCTCTCTTGCTGCTGGCGGAAATAGCCGCGCGAGAGGGTGCCGAGCTTCGTGGTGGTGTACATCATCAGGATGGCGAGGCAGATGCTGACGAGCGTCAGTGGCACGCTAAGCACGATCATCGAGGTGAAGGTGACGACGATGGTGATGAGCGAGTTGAACACTTGCGTCAGCGACGAGCTGATGGCCTGGCGCAGCGAGTCGACGTCGTTGGTGTAGACCGACATAGTGTCGCCGTGGGAGTGGGTGTCGAAGTAGTTGAGGGGGAGCGTCTGCATATGGGTGAACAGCGAGCGGCGCAGGCGCAGCTGCGTGCCCTGGCTGACGCTGATCATCAGTCGGTTGTAGGTGTAGGAGCAGACGACGCCGAGGGCCAGGATGAGGCCGAGCCGGAAGAGCGTCTGTGCCAGCGAGGCGAACTCGGGGTTGGCGGCCTGCGTCAGCGGTATGATGTAGTCGTCGATGAGCGTGCGGGTGAAGAGGGTCGAGGCCAGGGAGGTGAAGCTGGTGACTACGATGCAGGCGAGGGCTATAAGGATGAAGCCCTTGTAGTTCTTCAGTACGTAGCGCAACAGGCGCACCAGTGTAGACCATTGTTCGTTGGTGGGGCGCTGGAAGCCGGCTTGCTGGCGGGGGCCGCGGGGGCCGCCGAAGGTTGGTTGTCTCATGCGGCACCTCCTTTCTTGGTTGAGGGGATGTCGGCGGGAAAACCGCCGACCGCAGCCTCTTTAAAGGGGGCTGCTGATTCTTGAGAGGGGGAAGAAGGGGATGATTCTAGAGAGGCAGGGGAGGGGGCTGATTCTTGAGAGGGGGCAGCAGGGGAGGGAACATCGAAATCGCCGGTGTTGGCGCTTTGGATGTTGTGGATCTCGCGGTAGACGGCGTTTGTGGCGAGGAGGCGTTCGTGGGTGTCGAATCCGGTGAGCTGCCCGTTCTCGAGGACGAGGATGCGGTCGCAGTCGCGCACGCTGAGGATGCGCTGGGCTATGATTATCTTTGTGGTGCCTGGGAGCGCGGCGCGGAGGCCTTGGCGAATGGCGGCATCGGTGGCAGTGTCGCAGGCTGAGGTGCTGTCGTCGAGTATGAGTATGCGCGGGCGCTTGAGCAGTGCGCGGGCTATGCAGAGGCGCTGGCGCTGTCCGCCGGAGAGGTTGGTGCCGCCTTGTTCGATGCGCGAGTCGTAGGCGTCGGGCATCTGACTTATGAATTCGTCGGCGGCAGCTGTGCGGCATGCTTCGCGGCACTCGTCGAGCGTTGCGTCGGCACGCCCCCAGCGCAGGTTGTCGAGGATAGTGCCTGAGAAGAGGGTGTTCTGCTGCAGCACTACGGCTACGGCTTCGCGCAGGCTGACGAGGTCGTAGGCGCGGACGTCGTGACCGCCTACGACGATGCTGCCTTGCGTGACGTCGTAGAGGCGGTTGATGAGGCTGACGAGCGAGCTCTTGCCCGAGCCTGTGCCTCCGATTACGCCGATGGTCTCGCCCGAGTGTATGGCGAATGAGATGTTGAAGAGCGCCGAACGCTTGTGCTTGGGCGGGGCTGGGGAGAGGAGTGCTGCTGCCGGGGCTGCGGCAGGCTTGGGGGCGGTGTAGGGCGCTGGCGTGGCGGTGTAGTCGAAGCGTACGCTGCGGAATTCTACGCTGCCGTCGGCGACCTCGGTGATGGCGTTGTCGGGGTTGGTGATGCTGGCCTTTGCCTCAATGACTTCGGCTACGCGCTCTGCCGATGCTGCGCTCTGGGTTAGCATTACGAAAATCATCGAGAGCATCATCAGCGACTGCAGAATCGACATGACGTAGGTGAAGAGCGACGTGAGCTCGCCCGTGGTGAGCGTGCCGCCGACGATGAAGTGGGCTCCGTACCACGAGAGGGCGATTATGCATCCGTAGACGACCATGTTCATGATGGGGTGGTTCAGCGCCATGAGGCTCTCCGCGCGTACATATAATTTATATAGGCTCTCAGCAGCCTTGTTGAACTTGCTCGTCTCGTGTCCCTCACGCACGAAGGCTTTCACGACGCGTATGGCTGCGATGTTCTCCTGGACGCTCTGGTTGAGGGCATCGTACTGGCGGAAGACCTGGCGGAAGAGGCGTGCCACGCGGCTTATGATGCTGTAGAGCGATGTGGCGAGGATGATCATGGCCACGATGAAGATGATGCTCAGGCGGGCGTCTATCATCAGGCACATGAAGATGGAGAGGATTAGTCGGAAGGGCGCCCGCACGCTCACACGCAGGATCTGGCCGAAGGCGTTCTGCAGGCTGGTGACGTCGGAGGTCATGCGCGTGACGAGGCCCGAGGTGGAGAAGCGGTCGATGTCGGCAAACGAGAAGGTCTGGATGTTGCGGTACATGGCGCGCCGCAGGTTGGCGGCGAAGCCGGTGGAGGCGAGTGCTGAGCTGCGCCCTGCCAGGATGCCGAAGGCGAGCGAGAGGAACGCCATGAGCAGCATCAAGGCTCCGTAGCGGTAGACCTCCTGTATGTTGCCCGCCATGAGGCCTTTGTCGATGAGCGATGCCGTGATGTAGGGAATGAGCACGTCGAGGACAACCTCGGTGGCTGTCCATACGGGCGTAAGTATTGATGCCCATTTGTAGCGGCCTACTTGATGAATTAGCGTTGATAGCACTTTTGTGTTTGTTTTTGGGGTTATAAGGGCGTGTTCGAAAATAAGCCCAAGGGTTTTTGCCAAAACCCTTAAGCCTTTTTGCCAAATAGGTTAAGCCTTTTTGCCAAAACCCTTAAGCCTTTTTGCCAAATAGGTTAAGCCTTTTTGCCAAATAGGTTAAGCCTTTTTGCCAAAACCCTTAAGCTTGCGCAAGAGCCCTTGAGCGTCGAGTGTGGCGGGCACTGGTATGTCAGGCTTCGCGCTGACGGAGTCCCATACGAGCCTCCACGACGTTGACAACGTAGTCGCCGAGTTTCTCGCATTCGTTGACGAGGTCCATGTAGATGGTACCCACGGCGTAGGTGTACTCGTGGTTGTTGACGTCGATGATGTTCTGCTGCTTGAGCTGGTTGCGGTAGTTGTTGATCTCGTTCTCGGTGTTGAACGTGCGGTTGACGTCGAAAGCCTCCTTGCGGCCCGTCATGAGCTGGTTCATCAGAGTGAGCGAGTTCGACGTGAGCTCCATCATCTGGTGGAGGTGGGCATACTGGGGTTCAATGAAATGGTCCTCCTTGCCCTGGTACTTTCGGCTGATGGTGCGAGCCATGTTGTAGCACGAATCGCCGATTGATTCCAGCTCCGATATCTCGCGGAGCATAGCGCGAATCTTGGCCTTGGTCTCGTCGGAGAGGTGGGCGTCGCTGACTTGGTCGAGGTAGTTGGCTATCTCGAGTTCCATGTTGTCGGAGATGCTCTCGTACTTCTCTATGCGTGTGAACAGCTTGTTGAACTCTGTCTCCTGGTTGTCTTTCTTCTTGCCCGTAGAGGTTGAGGAGAGGGTGAGCAGCTCGCGCACCATGCCGAACATACGCTCCATACGCTCGGAGAACGACTGGATCTCTTTGTGAGCCTCGAGCACTGAGAGCTCGGGCGTCTTCATGATGCCGGAGGTGATGAAGTGGAGGCGGAAATCCTCTTCCTCGTCGACCTTCTTTGGCTTGATAGCCCAGCATACGAAGCGCTCGATGTAGTGGATGAACCAGATCTGAAGCAGTGTGTTGGTGATGTTGAATGCCGAGTGGAACGTTGCAAGGGCCACCGATGCCTTGATGGCAAAGTTGGGCTGATCCGACGTCATGGCCGGGTCGAAGCCTGCGAGGTGACAAACGAATGCGAAGAATGGCTTCAGCAGTATCAAGCACCAGATGACACCCAGCACATTGATTGTCATGTGTGCGAAGGCGGCTCGTCGGGCTTGCGTGTTGGCGCTTAGGGCTACGATGTTAGAGGTGATGGTAGTTCCGATGTTCTCGCCCAGCACGAGCATGATACCCTGGTCGATGTGTAGCACACCTGTCGAGCAGAGCATCATGGTGATGGCCATGATGGCAGCCGAAGACTGCACGCAGAGCGTAAGCACGGTGCCCATGAGCAGGAAGAGCAACGAGTTGAAGAACGTCGGCTCGTTGAAGTTCTTGAAGAATTCGCTGATGGCTACGTTGGCCTCGGGATCCTGAACAAGGGCGAAGCCCGTCTCTTTCAGCGTGCCTAAGCCCAGGAACAGGAAAGCCACGCCAAAGAGGAAGTCCCCCACGATGCGGCGCTTCTTCATATAGATGAGGATGATGCCGATGAAGAAGGCCGGATAGACAAAGTCCGTGATATTGAAGCCCATGCCGAGCGACATGATCCATGCCGTGACCGTCGTACCGATGTGGGCTCCCATGATGACGGAGATGGCTTGCAGTAGCGTGAGCAGGCCGGCGTTGACGAACGACACCGTCATCAGTGTGGTCGCTGTTGACGACTGCACGGCAGCGGTGACGAACATACCTGTGAGAGCACCAGTGAAGCGATTGGTGGTCATCGCTCCGAGGACGTGGCGGAGTTGGGGACCCGCCATCTTCTGCAGCGCCTCGCTCATCGCCTTCATACCAAACATGAGCAGTGCGAGCGAACCGAGCAACTTGAAAACAATCATTAAGGACATACCTTTGACTTTTTGTGAATATATAATTTCGCGTGCAAAAGTAAGAAAAAATGTTGCAAAGGCAAAGAATTATCTAAAAAAACTTTAACGAAAAAAATAATTAAGCGAAAAGTGAAAATATATCGCCGTCGCACTTACGTAAATAATAAATAATGTGTACCTTTGCGCAGTCGTTTATAAACAAAGAACTTATGGCGAGCATAAATAAAGTCATACTCTTGGGGCGCGTGGGCGTAGAGCCTGAAGTCCGTTATGTGGATCAAGGCGTCGCTGTGGCGCAGGTGCGGCTGGCCACCAGCGAGCGGGGCTACACCCTGGCCAACGGCACACAGGTGCCCGAGCGCACCGAATGGCACAACCTCATCCTGTGGCGCAAGCATGCCGAGACGATAGAGAAATATGTCCACAAGGGCGACCAGATCTACGTCGAAGGCAAGATACAGACTCGCAACTACGAGGACAAACAAGGTAAAACCCGCTATATCACGGAAATTTGGGTCGACGAGCTAAAATTGTTCGGCTCGTCGCGAGGCTCTGAACCGCAGACCAACGGTTGACAGCCAAATATACATCTTTTGCAAACACTCTAAATGGACTATTATTTATCGGGCTTCGCAGCCCTCTTCGATGGAATAACAACTAATGCCCCGACGACCGGGGCTATCATTGCACTCGCTTTATCGGTAATCCTGCTAATCTGCTCGGCTTTCGTCAGCGGAAGCGAGATTGCCTTCTTCTCGCTCTCGCCGGCAGACATGGCCGAACTAGAGGAAGGACGTACAGACAACGACCGGCGCATTCTTGCACTCCTAAAGGACTCTGAGCGTCTGCTGGCCACCATCCTCTGCTCCAACAACTTCGTCAACGTGGCCATCATTCTGCTACTCAACTATTTCTTCCTCGGTGGAGAGCCCCCGGTGATAGCTTTCGGCAGCAACACGATTATGGAATTCGTGTTCATGACCGTCCTGCTGACCTTCCTGCTCCTGCTCTTCGGAGAGGTGATGCCTAAGATTGCTGCAGCCCAGAAGCCCCTGGCCATGGCGCGCCTGTGTGCTCCAGCCTATGGCGTGCTCGTGAAACTCTGGTGGCCCGTCAGCTGGCTGCTGATTAAATCCGGGCGCGTTACCGAACGCATTAAGAGCAACCAGCAACTCTCTGTCGACGACCTCGAACAAGCTCTGGAGCTCACCGACAAGCAGGAAATCGCCGACGAGCAGCAGATGCTCAAGGGCATTATACGCTTCGGCGGAGAGATGGCGCGCGAGGTGATGACGCCACGGGTGGACATGGTAGACCTTGACGTCAAGACTCCTTTCCCCGAAGTAATCAAATGTATCGTCGAGAACAACTACTCGCGCATTCCCGTTTACTCTGGCTCAGAGGATCACATCACGGGCATCCTCTACATCAAAGACCTGCTGCCTCACCTCAACAAGCCAGCAAACTTCCGTTGGCAGACCCTCGTAAGGCCAGCCACCTTCGTGCCTGAGACCAAAATGATTGACGACCTCCTGCGCGACTTCCAGGCAGCCAAGGTCCACATAGCCATCGTTGTAGACGAATTTGGCGGCACCAGCGGGCTGGTGACGATGGAAGATATCATTGAGGAAATCGTAGGCGAGATCAATGATGAGTATGACGAGGATGAGCGCACTTACACGCGCCTGAACCAGAACACCTTCGTCTTCGAGGCCAAGACCCTCCTGACCGATTTCCGCCGCATCATGCAGCTGCCCGATGACATCTTTGACGAGGTGGCCGCTGATGCCGACACGCTGGCCGGACTCCTGCTGGAGCTCAAAGGCGAATTCCCCCAACTGCATGAGCGCATCACCTATGACCGCTTCACCTTTGAAGTTATGGAGATGGACGAGCGCCGAATCGTAAAAATCAAAGTGATAGAGAAAACTCAGAAAACATCTGAAATAGCTACCGAAAACAATTGAAAAACTCACGAAAACGAGGAAAAAGAGACACTAAACAATCTTTTTTTTCAAAAAAATGCCCAAAGATTTCCGTAACTGATTGAAAGTTGCTACATTTGCAGGCCGAAAAACGAAGCACACCCTTAAAGACATTATAAATTAATATTTAACCATTATTCATTTTTTTATCCAAATGACTAAACAAGACATCGTCAACCAAATTTCTAAGAAGACAGGAGTTGACAAAGTTACAGCACTCGCTGTCGTTGAAGCTTTCATGGAGCAAGTGAAAGATTCTCTGGGCGCTAACGAGAACGTTTATCTCCGTGGCTTTGGAAGTTTCATCCTCAAGAAACGCGCTCAGAAGACTGCTCGCAACATCACTCAGAACACCACGATGATTATCCCCGAGCACAATATCCCGGCCTTCAAGCCTGCAAAGGTTTTCTTTGATGCCGTGAAGTAAAAAAACTATTATCCACAACACATTAAATTTATTAAGCTATGCCAAGCGGAAAGAAGAAAAAAAGACACAAGATGTCTACTCACAAGCGTAAGAAGAGACTGAGAAAGAACAGACATAAGAGCAAGTAAACTCGCTTACTGCTCTGTTTGACTCTTCGCGGCTCTCACTTAGAGACTTCGTGAGTCACAACCGAGGAACAAACCGAGCCCACGTCTACAAAAAGGGTCGATTTGTTCCTTGTTTTTAAAGAGTTGACAAGTTAGCAAGTTAACAAGTTAACAAGTTAGCGAGTTGACAAGTTAACGAGTTGACAAGTTGACTCTAAATAAGAAACAGAACAAAGTTAGATCGTAAATCTCATGACCTGTGAAGTAATCGTTGATGTCCAGCCGAAGAAGATAGCCATTGCACTGACCGAAGATAAGCGACTCGTCGAGTATCAGGAGGAAGAACAGCAGGCCAGCTTCAACGTCGGCAACATCTACTTTGCACGCGTGCGCAAGCTCATGCCGGGCCTGAACGCATGCTTCGTCAACGTGGGCCATGAGCGAGACGCCTTCCTACATTACCTGGACCTCGGTCCTAATTTCAACTCTCTTGCCAAATACCTCAAACAGGTAGGCAGCGACAAACGCAACCTCTTCCCAATCTCGAAAGCCTCCTTACAGCCTGAACTGCCCAAGGACGGCAGCGTGCAGAATACGTTGCAGGTGGGGCAGGAGCTGCTGGTGCAGATCGTCAAGGAGCCCATCTCAACAAAAGGGCCGCGCCTGACCTGTGAAATCACATTCCCAGGCCGATTCCTCGTACTCGTGCCCTTCACGGATAAGGTACACGTGAGCTCTAAAATAAAATCCAGCGCCGAGCGCGCCCGGCTCAAACAGCTCGTCCAGAGCATCAAGCCCAAGAATTTCGGCGTCATAGTGCGCACGGTGGCTGAAGGCAAGCGCGTGGCCGAGCTCGATGCCGAGCTTATGGTGCTGCTGCGACGGTGGGAGGATGCCATCACAAAGGCTCAGAAAGCGAAAGACCTGCCCACCCTGTGCTTCGAAGAGACCAGCCGCACGGTAGCTCTGCTGCGCGACCTCTTCAATCCTACCTACGAAAACATCTACATCAACGACGCCGGCATCTACGACGAAGTCAAGAACTACGTCCAGCTGATAGCGCCCGAGATGACTGAAATTGTCAAATTGTACAAGGGTAAGCTACCTATCTTCGACAATTTCGACGTGACGAGGCAGATAAAAACCTCGTTTGGCAAGACAGTGTCCTACAAGCACGGAGCATACCTCATCATAGAGCACACCGAGGCGTTGCACGTCGTAGACGTCAACAGCGGCAACCGTGCCAAGAACCCCGATGGCCAGGAAGCTAACGCCCTTGAGGTGAACTTGGGTGCCGCCGATGAGCTCGCACGCCAGCTTCGTCTGCGTGATATGGGCGGAATAATCGTTGTAGACTTCATCGACATGGCTGTCGCAGAAGATCGCCAGAAGCTCTATGAGCGCATGTGCGAGAATATGAAGCGCGACCGTGCCCGCCACAACATCCTCCCGCTCTCGAAGTTCGGGCTCATGCAGATCACTCGCCAGCGCGTGCGGCCTGTGACGGAAGTCACAGTGGACGAGACTTGTCCCACGTGCATGGGCAAGGGAACCATTAAATCGAGTTTCCTCTTTACCGACCTGCTCGAGGACAAGATCGACAAGCTTGTGAACCATCTTAACATCAAGGCCTTCACCTTGCACGTACACCCCTACGTCTACGCCTATATCAATCAAGGCATCATATCGATGAAACGGCGGTGGCAGATGAAATACGGATTTGGCGTCCGCATCATTCCCAACCAGCGCCTCGCTTTCCTTCAGTATGAATTTATCTCGCCCGATGGCGAGGAAATCGACATGAAGAGCGAGGACGACATGAAATGAAATCCAAGACACGACCGGCTGTGTCGCCGCATACTACCGGTTGAAAACGAAAAGACATCCGGTTGAATCGCGTGATTCAACCGGATGTCTTTTTTTGCATTACCGGATATAATCTCAGAGTTCCATTATTTCCTGATGTGGCGACGGAAGAAGCTGGAGAACTTCTGGCGGGGCTGCTGAACGAAGGGCTTCAGCACTGCTTCCTCGGCAGCGCGTGTAGCCTTTACGTCGTAGTCATCAGAAGAGATAGTGGTGTAGCTGTAGCTCGTGCCGTCTGCCTGGCGGAGTGCTCCATAAGCGTTGAACGAATAGGAGCAGGAGTAAGTGTCTTCGTCCTCCTCGCGTTCTCCGTCCTCGATTTCTACGCTGGTCTCGTAGATGGCCGTGGGCAGCATCGAAGTAGCTCGCCCGAAGCAACCGGCATAGGCGAGTGCACAGAACAAATCGTTGATATCGAGGATATAGTCAAGGAACTTAGGTGTCCACTGTCCGTAGATGTTCTCGTACTCACGGTCGAAGTCGAAGGTGTAGGTGTAGTTGTCTGAGCCGCTGTGCTTGCCATCGTCGTCGCGGCCAGAGTAGTTGCTTTTCATCGTAATCTTCTTGATGACAGTTCCGGAGTATGAGAATTCAACGTTGCCGCTACCTGTTTCGCTGTAGGAAGTGCCATATTCCGAGCCGCTATCTTTCCATGAACCTGAAATTGATGTGCATTGGTTGTTGGAGTTGTAGCTGAAAGTTTCAGTCTCGCTGTCGTCCCAAGAATAGTTGTCGCTGCTGCCTTTAGACGAAAAGGTTATCTTGGAGATGAGGCCATTGCCGTTGAATGAGAATTTAATAGAGCCCTGGCCTTCTTCAATGGTTATGCCTTTCGGAGAGAAGTCTACATATTCTCTATCGACATAAATCTGCGAGAGTTGGCCGCCCTCATAGTAGTAGCGGTAGTTGCCGACGCCTGAGAGGCGATAGCCTTCGGGCAGTTCGCTGTTGCCGTGGCGGTCGTCAAGTGCTCCGGCTGTGGCTTTTCCGCCGCCGCCGCTGCCGCCTTCGTCGTCATCTTTGTCGCACGCTGTGAATGTCAGGCCTACGGCGATTGCTGCGGCCAAAAGAAGGATGCTTGTCTGAATTTTCATAAGTGTTGTGTTGGTTAATAAAGTTCGTTAACGCTGCAAAGATAACATCATTTAAGCTTTCACACAATAATTCCGCCGCTATTTTTATTATTACAGACAATTTTTATTCAAAAATAGACAATCTCAGGCTTAACTTATATTGCGGTGAGAGTCATAGCGTGTCGCGTGTTATCGTCAATCTCGAAACCAGCAGCTACGCGCAGGCCAACGACCCAGACGATTGTGTCGCCAGAGCAGACTACGAGTTGCTTTTCCTTGTCGAAGACCGAGAGCTTGCGGTCGGTGAGCAGGTCGCTGACGAGGCGCGTGCCTGTCATGCCAAACGGCTGCAGGCGGTCGCCTTCGCGAACGCGTCGGATGACGAGCGGCAGAGTGAGCTTCTCGAGGTCGAAGCAGGCTGTATGCACTTCTCGCGGAATGGTGAAGGAACCCTTGTCGACGACCTGCCGGCGGATGAGCAGGCGTACGTTGCCCGTTGCTTCGTAGAGCCCTTCGAGTGGCAGGTAGCTTCCTTCGTCGTCCTTACGTTCGTCCTTGCTTTCGGCAAAACCAGTGGCGCCTTTGTGCTGCAACAGCAATCGACCGCGGTCGCGCAGCAGGCGGCAAGTGCTACTCTGCCATTCGCGACCTGAATCGCCGTCGAGGCTCTCGAAGATGTCGAGCGACTGCTCGGGCGTGAAGCCGTTGTCGCGCAGGATTTCATACAGAATTGTCTGCGGTGCAACGCACGCCTTTAGTGCTGCGATATCGATGTTTCCGGCGTGCTCCACAGCTGCCCGTTGCTGGCGCACGGCAAAGTCATACAGCTGAAAAGCTTCGTTCAATCGTTCGCCGCTGAGAGCTATGTTGGCTGTTGCAGACGGATTGATGCGCTGCAAGGCTGGCAGTACGTCCAGGCGAATTGTATTGCGGCGCGCTGCTTCCGGGTCGCGGTTTGTAGAATCTGTGACCCACTCTTGTCCGCGTTCGTGCAGCCAGGCCTCTATCTCTTTACGGCTAACGTGGAGCAAAGGCCTGACGACGTTCTTGGCATTGACCTGTTGCATCCCGCAGAGGCCGCGTATGCCGGTGCCGCGTGTCAAGTTGAGAAGTATGGTTTCGGCCTGGTCGTCGCGGTGGTGGGCAACACAGATGGCCGAAGCGTGTAGCTCGTTAGCCTGCTGCTCAAACCATCCGTAGCGCAACTCACGGGCTGCCATCTCTATGCTCAGACTATGGCGCTTGGCATATGAGGCCGTGCGGAAATGCTTCACCGATAATGGCACTTCGAGCTTGCGACAGAGGCGGCGGCAGAAAGCCTCGTCGGCATCGCTCTCGCTGCCGCGCAGCTCGAAGTTGCAATGGAGAGCATGAATGGTGAAGCCAAGTTCCTTAAGGGCCAGCAGCAGACATACGCTGTCGGCTCCGCCGCTGAGGGCTACTGCCAGGGGCGCAGCGGCCGATTGTTCGGCGCTGATGCCGCATTCAGAAAGCGCCTTTGAAGTATGTTCGAGTAGTGTCATATATAATAAATAACGTAATTTTACGAAAAAAGTTGTGTGAAATCCTTGTTATTTCAAAATAATGCCGTACCTTTGCATCCGCAATTCGATAGTTGGTGCCTTGGATGAGTGGCTTAGTCAACGGTCTGCAAAACCGTCTACAGCAGTTCGAATCTGCTAGGCACCTCTCGAAGATGAAGAAACCCTGTAGCTTCTGCTGCAGGGTTTCTTTGTTTTTAGGACTTTTATCGCTCATCTGCAATTATTCTACTCTGATCTTGTGCCCGTTGATGATGTAGATGCCGCGTTTCAGGACGGTGTTGTGCTCAGCCTTGGGCACTCGTCGTCCGGCAATGTCGAAGATTGTCGCGTTGGCAGGCTTAGCAGTGGCGGAAGCTTGTATGCCGTCGAAAGGCTCGCTGGCATTGTAGAGCGCTGCTATCTCTTCGGCTGTCAATGCGTAGTTGTAGATGCGCAAGTCATCGACGGCCGCGTTAAGCATCGGGTCGGCGGTGAACTGGCTGCGCCCGATGTAGTTGAACACAGGACGGAAGTCGGCTGGGCGCACGGTGATGGTGGAAGACGAACCTACAGCCTCACCATTAAGGTATAGCGTTATGGCCTCGTCGGAGAATGTCACTGCGACGTGAATCCATTGCTTTGTGGTGTGATTAGTTGTGGCATTGATGATTTGCTCGCTGCCTCCGTTCTTTATGGCGAGGCGCATACAGTTGGCTACCAGTGGCTTGGTCGTGAGGAAGCAGTAGTGGTCGGTGTCATTGCCGAAATCGAAGATGCGCTGCCAAGCGTTGCCTCCCTGCCAGTATAACCATGTCGCAAAGGTGAGATTGCGTGAGTTTGCTATGGTTGCCGGCAGCTGTATGAAGTTGTTGGAGCCGTCGAGTGTAACGGCTTGGCCGAAGTGGCCGGCCTGCAGAGCGAGTGTACCGAACAGTGCGGCGTGGTTGCCGTTGGCTGTGGCGTCGCAGAGGTCGGCGTCGGCTGTGAGGTGCATCGTCAGAGCCTGCTCGCCTGTCGGTTGCGCTGTGACAGGAGTGCTGGGTTCGGAGTGGTTGAGGCTCTCGTCTTGTGCCAAGACACGGTACTGGTAGTCGATGGCCTCGCAGGCTGTGTTGTCGATGTAGGTGGTTGTAGCAATACCTTTATTGATGACGCGCCACGTGGCGCCGCCGTCGTCAGAGCGTTGTATGGTGTAGCAGCTCAGATCTTTATCCTCGGGAGCCGTCCAGCTCAGGTCAATGCTTGCGGGTTGCGGTGTGGCAGCGAGGTCTGTAGGAGGTGCCGGGGCCAAGGGGTTGTAGGCGATGTTCTGCGGAAGTAGTCGCCACTGCTGGTTGGGCGAGCCGGTGAAGGCTCCCTGATTGATGTTGCGCCCCGCGGCTTTCATCTGGCTGTCGGTGCCAGGCTGGACTTGCATATAGAGTCCGCTGTGCCTGCTGCGGATATAGAACCATCCGTCGCCAGCATACTCGAAGAACCATTGTTCGTTGTCACCGAAGCCGCCGGCGTAGGCAATGAGATCGTCGCCATCAGTGAGGCTCCAGTTGAGTACGTCGGGATAGATTCGCGGGTTGTTGGCATTGGCTATCTTGTAGTAGCTGAAGTCGCCGCCGCTGCGTGTGTCTACGGGCGAGATGGTCCAATGTTGTGATTTGTTTGTCTTAATGGGTCGCTGCTGCGACAGGCTTACGCCGGAGGTCACGCTGTTGTTGGCAGCCGAAAGAGCGAAGCCGCTACCTCGATTTATGATTTTGTAGCTGGTGGCTTCGGTGGGAAGGGCTGGCATGACGTCGTCGCCGCCTTGAATGTTCACGAGGCCTTCGGCGTTGGTCTGGCCCTTTTGGTAGCCGGTGCCGCCGGGCAGGGTCATGAGGAACTCGCGCGTAGGACCTTGTCCGTTGTAGAAGACGTCGTGGTCGAGGGCGGCGAAGCGGTAAGTAGTCTCATAAGCCTGGCGCTCGGAAGTGCCCCCGAAGCCTTGCACGTGGCCGTCGGGGTGGCGATAGACACTGGCGGCAGTCCAGTTGGCTCGGTGCTCAGCATAGCCGAGGCGAGTGCCGCGGCTGGCTTTCATGAATTGGCTGCGGGTGTGGTCGCAGGTGCCCCACCATATTCCCTTCGTGAGTCCGTACTCAGAGCCTACCATACATTCCATGGTGTTGTGGAGCTCATCGCCTACGCCCACCTTGCCGTCGGCTTTGACGCGCTCGTAGAAAGCGGCGAAGTTGTCGAAGGAGCCGGCCAACTGGTGGGTGTTACCTTCGTCGAGGTACTGCTTCGAAGCGTTGTACCACTCGAGGGCGTAGTCATCGTTGAGCGTGTTGCCGCCGCAGACGGCCACCCCGGCGAAGTCCGTATCTTCTTTGATGAGCTTGCTAATAGCCTTGAACTCAACCTTGGAACCTTGATTCCATGCGGTGTAGTCCGGCTCGTTGAAAGGCGAGACGCTGCTTACTTTCAGACCTTTAGACTCGATATAGTTCTTTGTTGCCTTGATGAGCAAGTACCATCGGCGTGCGTAGGTGTTGACTTGCGAGGCCGATTGCGAGTTGTGGTAGTGGCTGATGACGCCCGCTTCCTGATCGGAGTTGATGTTGATAGTCGCATTACCGGCAAATTTGGCTATGCGTATGCGTTCGTCGAGCTTGGTTTTCTGGCTGGCGCTCAGCTGCAGGTCCTCGCCCACGGCATCGGTGGTCTGGAAACTCAGGCGTACGATGTCAATGAGGTCGACGCCTGCGAAGTTGACGCCGCGCCGCATGTTGCCTTCGGAAATCCAGGCCTGGTCGAGGCCCCACGTGATGTCGGGCAGCTTGGTGCCCTGGTCCTCAATGCGGAATGGTACGGTGGTGTGTGGGACGGCTGTTGCTACACTGTTTGTGGCGCCCGATGGTGTCTGAGCTGCGGCAAAGGTGTTTGCGGCCAATAGCGTTGCAGCTATTATCTTTAAATTACCTTTCATAGTATTCAGTGAACAGGAAATCAGTTGTTTTGTGTGTGCAAAGGTAGCAGAAATTAGCTTATGCACAAAGTAATACGTCAAAAAAAGAGTGAAGAATCCACGATTCTTCACTCTGCAATACTTAAGGAGTCGGTTGTCTGAGCGGGAGGTGTGTCCTCGGTTTGTTCAATCTGTGGCAGGATGTCTGTTGCCACTTTGGTGTCGGGGAGCATGGCTTGAAGGAAAAATCCCATGACGAAAAGTGCTGCCACAGACGCTATGTTCGATACCACGGGCAACAGTCGCATGCGTCGTTGCTGCCGCTTGCGTTCGTCCCACTCTTGCATTTTTTGCTTCAAGCGTGCTTGTTCTCCCAGTTCTCGGAAAATGATGTGGTCAACGGCATCGATGCGCTCCTCGTCGGGGTAATGGTTACGATTGTCGGTCATAGCGATATGTTTAGTTGTTTGAAACGTTGGTGTACGCGCTCGCGCAGGCGTTGCATACATTTGTATTTACTTGTCTTGAGGCCTGTCTTAGTGCTGTTTTCGGGTCGGAGGGCCAGGATCTCGTCCAGCGAGCGGTGTTCGTAGTAGAAAAGCGTGAGTATCTCACGGCAGCGTTCCGTCATCGCCAGCACGGCGTCTGTCACCACCCGTTCGCGTATCTCCGTCTCGCTGACATCCTCGGGGGCGTTGCCGTAGCGGTTGTTGTCGAGGGTCTCGAGCACGCGGTCGTTGTCGGTGAGCTGCCAGCGCTGCTGCTGTCGCACCTGTTCCCAGTTCTTGCGCTTGGCCACAGCCATGAGGAAGGTCATGATTGAGCTACGCATAGGAATGAGCTGGCCGTCGGCCCACCGGCATACGCGCCCTTCAAAGATTTCGATGCGACGGGTCTCAATCTCGCGCCAGAGGTGTATGATGGCGTCCTGGAAGATGTCGTGCGCGCTGGCGTCGTCAACAAAGATAGCCCCGGCATGTTGCGTGAAGTAGCGGCGGCAGTCGGTGTAGCAGCGTTCCATCATCCGTTCGTCGTGCTGGCGGATGGCGTTCACCATATCTATGTCTGTCCAGGTCTGCATTTCTGTTGATTAATGTATTGTCGTGTGTGAAGTAACCCTCTGGCAGCAGAATAAAAAGGAGTCAGTGCTCCGAGCGCTGGTACGAGTCAGTGTCGGCCTCGGCCATCTCTCTGATGTGGCGCGAGCAGAGCTTACGCAGCTCGTTGCAGAAGAGCAGCAAAACGAGGCCGAAGATAGCTTCGAGACCAGGCGACACCTCTTGTGCCATGGCAATAGTGTCGAAGATGCCATGGGCCAGCACGGGAGCTGCCAACACCCAGACGGCGTTGCGGCGCGGGTTGTGGCCGAAATGCACGAGGCTGTAGTAGTAACCCATGAGCACGGCAAAGAAGAAATGGGCCGGCACTGAGAGCAGTCCGCGCAGGATGGCTGTCAGGGCCCAGTCGTTGCCGGCATTGAACACGTACTGAATATTCTCGTATGCAGCAAAGCCCAGTCCGATGCACACGGCATAGACGATGCCGTCGAGGTGCTCGTCGAAATACTTGTTGTTGCGAAGTAGCAGCCAGAGGAAGAACAGCTTCGAGAGCTCTTCGGGCAAGGCTGCGACGCCGAACGAGTAGAGCGCCGCCTCGACGGAGTTAGTATAGGTGCTCGGAATCAGCCCTGACGCAAGGAGCGGCATAGAGATGGCAAGCGACCCGAAAGCCGAGAGCACTCCGAAGAACACGCCGCGTGCCAGCATCAGAGGGGGCTCGGGTTTCTCCTTGTCGCGGATGACGATGAGTACCATGAGCACGACGGCTGGCAGGAGTGCAGCGGCAAGGATAATATAGCTGGCGTTAAGCATAGAGGGCCTTCTATATAAATATAATTATTGTTCGCGCGCGTAGAAGTTGAACACAATATCGAGGACAAAGTAAACAAAATCTTTGAGTTTTTCCAAATTTTCTGCAAGAAAGTTGCACGACAGCCCTAAACTTTGCAAATTGTGCTCATTTATTTTGCGAGGCAGTGCCAAAACGCTTACCTTTGCAGTGCGATCATTGAAACAGCAGTGGCGCTCCCGCGAGAGCGTACACGACACCATAGCCGCATCAGTTAGACTGGGAGACTCATCAATTACTACAAGAAAACCGAGGACGCTTCCCTGACCAATGGCGGGCTGCGCCCCTCCTCAGAGGGGTAACCTCCGTGTGGAGGCCGGCAGATTACAAAGGCAGAGGGCACTCAAATCATTTATTCTCGGAGTTCTCATCACATCGCTGATGCGGCTTTTTGTGTCCTTTTTATTCTGAAATAAGATATAGAAACGAGTAAGCGGCTTAGTCGTCTTCGTGTTCCGAAGATTGGCTAAGCCGCTTGTCTTTAGTGCAGAAATCGTCTGTCGATCAGCTGTTTCGAAACTCCTCTGCTTGAGCTGATGATGTAGATGCCCGATGGAAACTGTGGCCTGTTGCGGTAGGGGCCTTTGTAGAGTGTTATGCCCTGCGCGTTCACGATGCTGACGATGTCGGTGGGTGCCGGCGAGAGGCTTTCGGGCGTTGTCGGTGCGCTTTCGTCGATGGCTCCGATGGCATCGGGCACTCCGTGGATGGCTATCTCGCACTGTGCCAGCTGTCTGCGCACGTCGGTGTCGGCGGGTGCGAGGGCATAGTTGTTGCGCAGCTCGATGATGCAAGCGTCGGTTACGCGCGGAGTGCGAGTGGCTGCAGTCGTGTTGTCGGGCTGCAGAAGCATGCGTGCCCGGCCAGTGCCTATGGTGAAGCCGTCGGGCCGCACCGCTATGTCGAGTGCTGTGGGTTGATCCGTCAGCGAGGCTCCGTCGGTGGTTACGCTGAGGTATTTCTGTGCTCCGAGGTTGTAGATATAGTATTCATCGTACGCCTCGGAACGGAGTATCAGCCAGTTGTCGGCAGGGGCACTGACGCACGTGGGGCGCCGATAAGCTTCGAGAGCGCCTTCGGTGGATGCTCCGGCGAGGGAGAGCCGGCCGTCGGCATCTACTACGAGGTCGCCCTTTCCGTAGGGATTGTGGAGCTGGTAGGCTGTGAATGAGGTGATATGGCTGACCTTGTCAACGTTGCCGAGGCTGAGCGGATAAGCTGTCTGCCCGAGCTGCCGTATGGCCTGGACAAGAGGCTCCTTTTCGCTGCAAGCGCCGTCGGCGTAGACCTTTCTCAGCTCCTCGAGGTCGCTGGCACGGAAGCCTCCGAAGCGGTCTTGCTGAGCAAGGAGTTCTGAGGCGAGGGCCTTGAGGTCGTCGAGCCGGTATTCGTTTTTGAAGTAGATTTCGTTGATGGCGAGGTTGCGTCCGGCGCCGTGGCCTCGCGTGAAACGCAGGTTGAAATAGCGTGCAGTGATGGGCGCGGCGAGCGTTGCCGTAGGCGTTGCTTCGTCGTCGAAGCTTATTGTCCCGGCTGAGGTGAACGTCTTTCCGTCGGTGGAGTAGGTGAGCTGTGCCTGCCGGGCACGATAGTTGAGGTCGAAGGCCTGATATAGTCCGATGCTGCGGACTGTCACCTCCTCTCCAGCATCGAAGGAGAACGAGTGTGGGAAGGTGGAATAAGCCTTCTGGCGGTAGTAGCTGGAGGTGTTGCCGTCGATGATCTGTGCGGCCCGTCCGTATTCGCCTTCTTCGTTGACCTCCTCGTCGGAGAAGCCCATGAGCTTCCATGTCTGCGGGTCAGAGACGACGCTGGTGGCTTCGAGGCGCATGCGCACGTCCTGGTAGCTGCCGTTGCGCACAGCCATTTCGATGCGGTCGCGCAGAGCCTGAATGTTTATCGTGTCGACCCACGGCATCTGGCCTTGCGGCACGGGGTCGTAAGAGGCTGCGCTGTCGCGGACGCCAAATAGTCCTCCGGCCTCGATGTAGAAGCTGTTGTCGAATACGTCTGTGACGCCGTGGCCGTAGTCGTCGCGCGAGTTGCGCTGCGTCTCCCAGTGTTGTGTACTCCCGAAGCCTGCCTTGTTGAGGCTGTACCATTTGCCGCTGGCAGTGGAGCGCATGGCTCCGTTGCGGTAGTAGACGCGGCGGAAGCGGTCGCCTCCGAAGCCGCTCCAGTTCTCGAGGAAGCTGTAGAGCCCCGAGCTCTTGCCCTCCATGCGGTAGGTTCCAGCCGCGCGTAGCGTGCCGAAGTAGTGCCATTCGGTCTCTTCGGCTTGCTTGTACCAGTAGGAGAGGAGCGTGCTGCGGAAGGGTTTCACTACGGTGTTGCCTTCGTCGTCGACGGTCTCGCGCTCGATATAGTCGGGGCGCTCGTACATGAGCATCTGCACCCAGTGGTCGGTCTGCCAGCGTTGGCCCTCGGGGTAGCGTAGGCTGGCTCCTGTGCCTTCTCCGCCGAAGCGCACGGCGTAGGCCCCCTCGCCCACGTCGAGGGCTCCCGATCTCATGTAGTCGGGCAGCGACTTGTCCTTGTCGGTGTCGCCGGCATCCCAGGCAGAGAAGATCACGGCGTGAGTCCACGAGTCGTCGTCGAGGAGGTGGTTGGTCTGAATGCCTGAGTAGAGCCCCGTGGAGCCTATGGTCATCTGATAAGTGCACGACTGCTTATAGGCCTCTGGGATGAGCGCTTCCATGTAAATCCAATCGAAGGAGTCGCCGTCGGGGGCTTGTGGGTCGGTGGAGGTCCACCAGAGGTGTACGGCCGGTGCCATCATCGAGTTGGCTGCGGTGACGGCCTTGTTGGACGTGCGTTGGAATTTGAGTTGCTCCATCGAGCTGAGGTTCGTCTTGGCATTGGGGCTGGTGAACTCTATGAAGTACCATCCGTCGGCAGGCAGTTCCGTGTCGGGCAGTATCTCCACTTCCTGCTTGCCATTGCGCCCTTTCTGCGTCTCTACGGTCTGCTCAACGACCACAGTGCCCGTCTTGGGGTGGACGATGCGTACGTTCAGCGTTACTGTCTTGTTTGCAACGGGCGTCATGACGACGTCTGCCCGCACGTGTCCGTCGGGCATGTGCAGGGCGAAAATCATCTTGGCATCGGCTTCGAAGTTCCAGGTGACGGCGTTGTCGCTCTCGGAGTAGCCAGAGGCCAGACCTTGACACTCGCGATAGTGGCGTCCGGCCCATACGATGTCGGTCGTCGGCTGCCAGTCGGTGGCCGAGGCTGTTGCTGCTGCCAAGGTCATTGCGATGGCTAACAGGTGTTGTAAGAAAGTCTTTCTCATAGCTCGGATTGTGGATCGTCGTTTTTGGCCTATGATTTAGGCCTCGGCAATGCACTCTATCTCTACGAGTGCGTTCTTAGGCAGCGTCTTCACAGCCACGGCTGAGCGGGCTGGGAAGGGGGCTGAGAAAGCTTCGGCATAGACGCCGTTCATGGCGGCGAAATCGTCCATTGAGGCCAGGAACACGGTTGTCTTTACGACGTGAGCGAGGTCGGTGCCAGCCTCGGCGAGGATCGCTTTGACGTTGGCCAGCGACTGACGTGTCTGGGCTTCAATGCCTCCTTCGGGGAATGTGCCGGTGGAGGGGTCAATGGGCAGTTGGCCTGAGCAGAAGATGAGGTTGCCGACGCGGATGGCCTGTGAGTAGGGGCCGATGGCAGCAGGGGCTGCAGTGGTGCTGATTGGTTTCATACGAGTATGGTTTAAAGTTTGAAGTTTCAAGTTTCAGGCTTCAAGTTTCAGGCTTCAGGTTTCGTACAAAAGGCTCAAAGGTTTCGTACAAAAGGCTCAAAGGTTTCGTACAAAAGGCTTAAGGGTTTTTGGGAAAAGGCTTAAGGGTTTTTGGGAAAAGGCTTAAGGGTTTCGGGCAAAAGGCTTAAGGGTTTCGGGCAAAAGGCTTAAGGGTTTTGTTTGTTCGCTCGCGAGCGAACAACTAATTCATACGGCCTCTCATCCAAAATCAATCCACAGCTTCGTACACTCTGACGTAGTCAATCTCGTAGACGAGCGGGAAGGCCGCGTCGTCGGGCGTGCCGCCGCAGCCTCCGATGGCCAGGTTGAGCAGTATGTAGTGGCCGAAGCCTTCGACGTCGTTGCTGAAGGGGTTGAAATATCCCGGCCTGTCAGCATCAGCCTGCGACGTAGGAATATCGTTGAGTAGCTCGTCGTCGAGATAGATCTTGATGGCTTTGGCTGTCCAGTCCATGCGCCAGACGTGGAATCGTGTGGCCCATTCGGCATCCCTTGAGGTCCAGCGGGTGAATGGCCATCGCCCTGTGTTCCAGGCATCGCGCCCATTGGCGCCTTGCCAGCAGGCGTTGGCCAGTATTACGGGTTCGGTACGCTCCGCCTGCGCCTGATGGTGTATGTTGACGTCGGCCTGCGGCACGCGGTAGAACTCCATGACGTCTATCTCGCCGCAGGCAGGCCATCCCCAGCGGTTGCCAAGCGTCCATATTGCGGGCCACGACCCGGAGGCCACGGGTATGCGGGCCCTCACCTCAAGGCGTCCGTAGCGGAAGGTGAAGCTCTCGCGGCTCTCGATGCACGCGCTGGTGTATTCTGCATAGTGGCGGTTGCGGCGCCAGTCGCGGCTCTCGGCCTCGTAGCGCGGGTTCGCTACCCGCTCCCTTCTCCCCGTGATTTTTAGCAGGCCTTCTTCGCAACGCGCGTTGTCCTGCTGATACCATTGTAGCTCTTGGTTGCGAACGAAACCACGCTCAAAGTTCCAGCGTGCGGGGTCTGGTGCTCCGTCTATGTCGAACTCGTCAGCCCACACCAGCTCGTAGCGGCATGTGTCGGTGGGGCAGGGTAGTGAGTCAGCCGCCGCAAGCGAGTGCGCCATCATAAAACAGAAAACAAAGAGCACTGCTACGCGAGCCGCCGTTTCCGTTGCCGACGGCTGCTTTGTATATTCATATATAAATCCTTTCATGCTCGTTCGTGTTAATTTGTGGGCAAAGTTAAGAAAAAATGAATAATGACGCAGGCAAATGCAATTTTTTTTATTACTTTTGCCGCGCAAGTAACAAATATAGCAAATATGAACTTAAAAATTCGTCTGTCGATACTCAATTTCATTGAGTTCGCTGTTTGGGGAGCTTACCTCACATGCATGGGCAACTATCTGGGTTCCGTCGGCTTAGGAGCGCAGATAGCCTGGTTTTATGCCATTCAGGGTATCGTAAGCATCTTTATGCCAACGATCATGGGCATCATTGCCGATAAGTGGATACAGCCTCAGCGCCTGCTGGGTCTCTGCCACTTGGCTGCCGGCCTCGCCATGTTGGGCTGCTGGTGGATAGGCTGGCGCTCGGGCTTGGGCCACGACCTGCCTAACAAGGCTCTGTTCATCGGCCTCTACACCGTCAGCGTAGCGTTCTTTATGCCAACGATAGCCTTGGCCAACACGACGGCCTTCACCATACTGAAAGAAGGCGGCATGGACACCGTGAAAGACTTTCCTCCCATCCGCGTTCTGGGCACCGTCGGTTTCATCGCAACGATGTGGTTTGTCAACTGCGCTGCCTACGATGATGCCGGTTTCCACTTCACGCTGGCTGAGAACTCGATGAAGTTTCAGTACACTTATATGCAGTTTTTCGTCTCTGGTATCTTGAGCCTGTTGCTTTGTGCTTATTGCTTTACGCTACCTGAATGCAGGCTTGAAGCAAAACCTCAAAGTTCACTGTCTGATCAGCTGGGACTCAGCGCGTTCCGTCTGTTTAAGACGCGCCGCATGGCTCTCTTCTTCATCTTCTCGGCTCTGCTCGGGATGGCTCTTCAGGTCACCAATGGATATGCCGGTCCGTTCATCACCAGTTTCAAGGGCTCGACGGATCCCGTCGTAGCGTCCTCATTCGCTGCCAACAATGCTACGTTGCTGACATCGCTTTCCCAGATCAGTGAGGCCTTGTGCATACTTATGATACCGTTCTTCCTCCGGCGTTTCGGCATAAAGACCGTGATGCTGATGTCGATGTTCGCTTGGGTGTTCCGTTTCGGCTTCTTTGGCGTGGGTAATCCCACGATGCCGGGCGTGCTCTTCTTTATCCTTTCGTGTATCGTCTACGGCGTGGCCTTCGACTTCTTCAATGTCTCTGGCGGCATCTTCGTTGATCAGGAGTGCGACCCGAGTGTCAAGGCTTCAGCCCAAGGGCTGTTTATGCTTATGACCAACGGCCTGGGCGCTACTGTCGGAACGCTTATCGCCGGTCAGATCGTGAATCGCTACTGCACATGGCAGGACGGCTTCCTCGTCGGCGACTGGCAGACATGCTGGTTCATCTTTGCCGCCTACGCCCTCGTGGTGGCTGTCGCCTTTGCCTTTCTCTTCCACGATAAGCGGCAGGTCGGTTAGCTCGCGCTGTTCAGTTTATTGAGATTCTCAATTTCACTCCCGCAAGAGAGTTGTTAACAGAACCGGAAAACCATAAGAGTTGTAGCTATGTTGATAGAATTAGAATTAAGTGCTTTGGCTTCTACAGCAGACCAGAACGATCGTTCGATGCTGATACTGAAGGAGAAGGGGGGCGACAGGATTCTCCCCGTGATGATGTCGACGCGCAGGGCCGTTACAATGATGATGCGTCGGCAGATTCCTCTGTCGCTGCCTGTGGCAGCCTCTGTTGCCGATGCCTACAACCTGTTGCTGCTTCAATTCGACATCACAGTCAAGCGCATCGAGTTTACGGGCATCGCCAATGGCATTTTCCTATGCAAGATAGTGGCCGAGCGCGATGGTCAGGAGTGCGTCGTGGACACTTGCCAGGCTCATGATGCACTTGTCGTAGCCTGCACGTCGGTATGCCCTATTACCATCGACAGCGAACTCTTTGAGGCTCAGTATATGCGAAAGACCGGCGACAACTCGTTTGCGATAAACATCAATGTACTCACGCGTAAGATGCTCGAGGAGGCTTTGGAGCACGCCGTAGCTACCGAGAACTTCGAGGTGGCCACGCAGATACGCGACGAGCTGGCCCGTCGCGAGCAGGTGCACAACCCCATAGAAGATGCCAACCCGTATGCAGAGTAATTCATAATTCGTCACTCGTCACTGGTTAGTCGTCACTCGTCCTTTAAGCCAAACCGCCTTGAAAGAGATACGATATTTCTATGTGCCGGATATAAGTTCTGGCGAGCTCCCCTCAGACGAGGCTCAACATGCAGTGCGCGTGTTGCGGCTCGGTGTAGGGGCAGAACTCGTGCTTGCCGATGGCTGTGGCACGCTCTACGATGCTGTCGTCAGCGAGGCTTCAAACCATAGGTGCCGCTACACTATCGTTCGTGCTCGCCCTCAGGAACCAGAGTGGCACGGCACGATACATTTGGCTTTGGCCCCGACGAAGAACATCGATCGTGTGGAATGGTTCGTAGAGAAAGCCACTGAGATAGGTATCGACCGCCTCTCGCTGCTCGACAGCCAGTTTGCCGAGCGGCGCGTCGTGAAGACTGAGCGCCTCGAACGGGTGGCCATTGCGGCCATGAAGCAGAGCCATAAAGCCTGGACACCTATGATAGAGGCGTTGGAGCCTTTCAGCCGCTTCATCAGTCGCGACAATCTGCCGCCCCAGCGCTTCATAGCCCATTGCTACGAGTCTGCCGACGGCGAGAAGCCCTTCTTGGGCGACGTGCTCCGGCGCTCAGAGCCAGCTCTCGTTTTGATAGGTCCCGAAGGCGATTTCTCTGTCGATGAGGTACAGGCGGCCGAAGGTGCCGGCTTCCAGTCGGTATCGCTCGGCACCAGTCGCCTCCGCACCGAGACGGCCGCGCTCGTGGCCGTGCATCTCATGCGACTTGCCAACAGATAAAGATCATAGAAATGAATAAGACCAAAGCAGCTCTCATCGCATTGCCCATCGTCGCAGTCATAGGCCTGGGAGCATACTATTTTGTCAGCCGTTCTCAGACAGCTTATATGAATGCGCTGCCATCTGAACTGAAAGCCCTTGCGCGCTTCGACCTTCAGACCTTTGCCGAAGAGTCTGAACTTGAAATCAGCGATTTCGTCGACTTCGTGCGCCATGCCCGAACGTCGGAGAAAGCCGAGACGGGTATCGACTTCTCGCGCCCGCTCTATGCCTTCGCCGCCGCAACAGGCAATTTCGGCATGGTGGCAGCCATAGCCGACGACGATGATTTCACAGCCCTCTGTGAGGAACTCCATGCCGAGGGGCGCGCCTCTGCCATAGCCCGCCAGCGCGGTTATTCGTGGGTGATGCTGCTCGATAGGTGGTTGTGTGCCTTCGACGATTCCCAAGCTCTGGTGATGGGGCCTGTAGCCGGTTCGGCTCAAGACCAGTTGCGCGTTGAGATGGCACACCTACTTGAGCAGAAGAAAGACCACAGCGGCCAGACTACCGTTTTCTTCAAACTGCTCGAGAAGAAGTCCGGCGCTGCCGTGGCTATGGTTGGCCCCGAGCTCTTCCCCCCGCGTCCGCGCCTGCTCTTCTACAAGCTGGGCATCGGCAACCATGACGACGGACTGGTGTTCCTGCAACTCTCGACGCGTGCCAATGAACTCTTCCTCGATGCTGCCATCGAGCCCTTACTCGATGAGGCCAAGACCGAGCTCGCTGAGTTGTGCGACAACCTTCGTCCCATCCAGGGCGAGCTCATCGGCAACGCCCACAGCGACAACAGCTGCTGGCTGGGCCTCAACATCGAAGGCCGACACCTCCTTAAGCTCCTGCGCTCCCATAAGAGCCTTCGCTCGGCGCTGGCTGCCATGAACATGGCCCTCGACATCGACAATATTATTTCCGCTATCGACGGCGACGTGGCTATCGAGTTCACGCCCGACTTCTCACCCTCGCCCAGTAACCTCGTGAGCTTCAACTTCCATGGCCTTAACTTGACCGCCCGCCTGCGTGATACCAGTTGCTTCGACGGCGCCGCGTCGTGGGGCAACAGCTTCGTCGACGTGCAGAGCCTCGGTCCGCTCGACTACTCACTGGGCTTAGCGTCAGAGCGCTATTATATCGGCGCTGCAGGCAATATCCTCTATCTCGGCAGCCAGCGAGGGCTCACAGCCGAGGGCAACAGCCTGCTGCAAGCTCAGCAGGGCACGATTGCCGGCAGCCGTCTCTATGCCACATTCTCTATGCCGCAGCTGGTGCAGCTGGCCGTGGGGCTTACCACGGTGCCGCCTGCTCTGCGTAAGTTCGAGCGCGTCACCCTGTCGATTGATCGCGACAATGCCGCACACCTGCGTCTGTCGGCCCCTTCGGGCATTCATATTGCTAAAGAACTTCTGAAGAATGAATAAGATAACACTCCGCAACACAATGCCCCGCGTCTTTGCCGGGCGCGACGACATCGTCTCCGATACGTGGCGCCACGACATCACCCTCGAGCGTGGTCACGTATATCTCATCGAGGCCGCTTCGGGTACGGGTAAGTCGTCGCTCTGCAGCTACCTTATAGGCTATCGCGACGACTACGAAGGCCAAATCCTTTTCGATGACCGTGACGTCCGGTCGCTGAAGCGCTTCGAATGGACACAGTTGCGCCAGCGCTCGCTGAGCTACGTTTTCCAGGAGCTCCGCCTCTTTCCCGAGCTTACGGCCTGGGAGAACGTAGAGATCAAGAATCGCCTTACCTCCCACAAGTCGGCAGCTGAGATCGAGTCGTGGTTTGAGCGCCTTGGCATCGCCGACCGTCGCGATACGAAGCTTGCTCACATGAGTTTCGGACAGCAGCAGCGCGTGGCTTTCATGCGCGCGCTCTGCCAGCCCTACGACTTCATCCTGGCCGATGAGCCCGTGAGCCACCTCGACCGCGACAACAGCGCTATCATGGCCGAACTGCTTCTGCACGAAGCTCGCCTCCAGGGCGCCGGCATCATCGTCACCAGCATCGGCCACCACATGGACCTCCCCTACGAAAAAACGTTCCGCTTATGACTCTCATCTGGAAACTCCTTCGCCGACATATCAGCGCCGGACAACTTGCCGGCTTCTTTCTCGCCAATCTGCTCGGGATGCTTACTGTGCTGCTCAGCGTACAGTTCTACGAAGATGTTCTTCCAGCCTTTGGCGGTGAGGACAGCTTCATAAAGAATACCTATATCATACTGTCGAAGCGCATTGCCGCCAGCAGCACGCTAAGCGGCGAAGCCCAGACTTTCAGCGAAGCCGACATTGAGGAGCTGCGCCAACAGCGATTTGTCCGCTCCGTAGGTTGCTTTACCGCTTCGCAGTACCAAGTCTACGCCTCGCTGTCGATGGGCGGCTCGCAGATGGGCACCAGCATGTTCTTCGAGAGCGTCCCCGACGAGTTCGTCGATGTCTCCTGGCCTCCGTTGCGCGAGGGCGAGGTGCCGATTATTCTCCCTCGCTCCTACCTGGCCCTGTACAACTTCGGTTTCGCCCAGAGCCAGTCGCTGCCTACGCTGTCCGAGGGCGTCATCTCGATGATTCAGCTCGACCTGCGCCTCCGAGGCGAGGGTGGGGCAGAGCGCCAGCTGAAAGGTCGCGTCGTAGGCTTCTCCACGCGCCTGAACACCGTCCTGGTGCCCGACGCCTTCATCCGCGAGAGCAACAGCTCCCTGGCTCCTTCGTCCACGACCGAGCCTACGCGCGTCATCGTCGAGGTTAAGAATCCTGCCGACGATGCCATCGCCACCTTCGTCAATGCCCACGGCTACGAGCTCGACGATAACAGCCTCGACGCCGGACGCACCACCTACTTCCTGAAAGTGGTCGCCGGCATCGTCATGGCCGTAGGCCTGCTCATCAGCGCACTCTCGTTTTATATCCTGATGCTCAGCATCTTCCTGCTTGTGCAGAAGAATGCCGACAAGCTGCAGAACCTGCTGCTCATTGGTTACTCGCCGGCGCGCGTCTCGCTGCCGTATCAGTTGCTGACGATAGGTCTCAACGTCCTGGTGCTCGTGCTGGCCATAGCCTTGCTGCTGTGGATACGGCACCTCTACCTTGAACGGTTATGGCAGATCTTCCCGGCGCTCAGCGAAGGTCCTCTGGCTCCGGCCCTGCTCGTGGGCTGCGCCATCTGCATCGTCGTCTCATTCTTCAACATCCTTGCCATTCGCCGCAAGATAGGGCGTCTGGCCAAGGCACGGCAGTAAGCCTTCACACATCCTTATCTACACATGGACAAACTGCGCGAACTATACATATCCTATACCAGCCAGGAACCGCTGACCGTGGAGCCGATTACGGGCTCGGGCAGCAACCGCAGCTACTACCGCTTCACGGCTCCTGACGGCCACAGCCTCATCGGCGTCGTCGGCACCTCGCTCGACGAGAACCACGCCTTCATCTACCTCGCACGCCACTTCGCGGCCAAGCATTTGCCCGTGCCCGAGGTGGTGGCCGTTAGCCCCGACGGCCTCCGCTACTTGCAGCGCGACCTGGGCGCGCGCTCGCTTTTCGATGCCCTCAAGGGTGGTCGCGATGCCGGCGGGCGCTACAACGAGGCCGAGAAGCGCCTGCTGCGGCAGACGGTTGCCGAGCTGCCGGCCCTCCAGATCCGTGGTGCCGTAGGCTTAGACTTCAGCCAGTGTTATCCGCAGGCAGAGATGGACAAGACTAGTGTCCTCTTCGACCTCAACTATTTCAAGTACTGCTTCCTAAAGGCCACCGGCATTGATTTCCACGAGCTGCGCCTCGAAGCTGCCTTCCAGCTCTTTGCCAAGGACTTGGTGTCTGCGCCCGAACAGCCCTCGTCGCTCAGCAGCGCTTTCCTCTACCGCGACTTCCAGGCCCGTAATGTCATGCTCAGTGCCGACGGCGCCCCGCATTTCATCGACTTCCAGGGCGGCCGTCGCGGCCCCGTGCAGTACGACCTCGCCAGCTTCCTCTGGCAGGCCTCGGCGCGCTACACACCCGAACTGCGCGAGGAACTTATCGGCGTCTATCTCGACAACCTCAAGCACTACGTCGAGGTCGACGAGAAGCTTTTCCGCTCGCGCCTCCGCCTCTTCGTGCTCTTCCGCCTGCTCCAGGTCCTCGGCGCCTACGGCTTCCGCGGCTATTTCGAGCGAAAGAAACATTTCATCGACAGCATTCGTCCCGCCATCGACAACCTGCGGCAGCTCCTGGCTGATGATGCCGGCTGCCCCTATCCCTACCTGCGCGAGGTGCTCGAGCAATTGGTAGCCCTGCCTCAGTACCAGACCGAGCCGCAGCAACCGCCACGCCGCTCAGATGGCTTCCGCACAGCCACAGACAACGTCTACAAAGCACATCCGGCCGACGGCCCCGCCACCTTCTCTAAGTACGACGGCAAGGGCCCCCTGCGCGTGCGCGTCTTCTCCTTCTCCTATCGCAAAGGCATTCCCGAGGACGAGAGCGGCAACGGCGGTGGCTACGTCTTCGACTGCCGCAGCACCCACAACCCCGGGCGCTACGAGCCCTACAAGCAAATCACAGGCCTCGACGAACCCGTCATTCGCTTCCTTGAGGACGACGGCGAGATCCTCACCTTCCTCGACTCCGTCTATCGCCTGGCCGACGCCCACGTCGAGCGCTACCTCCAGCGCGGCTTCACAGACCTCATGTTCTCATTCGGTTGCACCGGCGGCCAACACCGCTCGGTCTACAGCGCCCAGCACCTGGCCGAGCACCTCAATGCCAAGTATGGCATCGAGGTGGTCGTCGAGCATCGCGAGCAGGGCATACGCTCGGTGCTCCCAGCTCGTGCTCTTCTTGACTCAACGAATTAGACTAATAAGTTCTTTGACGCTAATTGGGGCAAAGCTCTTCTCACCAATTGGGATAAATAACTCTTTTCACAAATTGGGATAAAATTAATCACAAATTGAGATAAATAAATCCGTGTGATCAGTGAGATCAGTGTGAGATAATTATTTCTCCCAATTAGTGAAAAACATTTCTCCCGATTAGTGAAAAAGAGAACTAGTGCGAATTAACGAAAAAGAGGAAAGAGGCCGTCGTGCCAATAAAAAAAAGGGCGCGCCCTACACAATATAGGTCGCGCGCCTGCGTTATATATATGTATTAATCTACACTCAAACCATCCTCGGTGAGACGTTTCTTAGCCCTTTTCTGCACCCTCTGCTTCACGCTTGCGTCGTTGGCGCAAGAGGTCGCTACTGCCGTGGCCGATACATCGTCGGTCGAGGACGGCTCGGCCAAGGCTGTCGCCCGCACACGCTGCACCCTCAGCGGCCGCGTCACCGACGAAGAGGGCCATGCCCTGCCCCTTGTCACGGTGAAGGTGCAGGGTCAGGCGGCAGGCACCATGACTAACCTCGACGGCCACTATTCCTTCGAGTTCTCGACGGCCGACTCTGTTGTGGTCAGCTACAGTCTCATCGGTTTCGAGGCGAAGCAGAAACTGCTCGTGCGGCCGCAGGGCAAGCTCTCGTGGAACATTAGCCTCCACTCTTCGGGAACACAGATGGGCGAAGTCACCGTCTCCGAGGTGCGACGCCAGATGGGCACGACGCAGGACATCTCCACCAAGGACCTGCGGCGCCTGCCCTCCACCTCGGGCAACGCCGTAGAGGAGCTGGTGGGCACGCAGGCCGGCGTCTCGACCCACAACGAACTCTCGTCGCAGTACAACGTGCGCGGTGGTTCGTTCGACGAGAACTGCGTCTACGTCAACGGCGTAGAGGTCTACAGGCCCCTTCTCGTCTCGAGCGGGCAACAAGAGGGCCTCTCCATCATCAACTCCGACATGGTGGAGCGCATCCAGTTCTCGGCCGGAGGCTTCGCTGCTCAGTATGGCGACAAGATGAGCTCCGTGCTCGACATCACCTACCGTCGCCCCGAGCGCCACGAAGGCTCGGTCAGCGGCAGCCTACTCGGCGCCAGCGTCTATGATGGTTTCCGCGCGGGCAAGCTGTCGCTATCGCAGGGCCTGCGCTTCAAGTCCAACCGCTACATGCTCGGGTCGCTGCAGACCAAGGGCGAGTACGACCCCTCGTTCCTCGACTATCAGGCCTACCTCTCGTGGACCCTCTCGCGTCGCTGGACCTTCGACGTCATAGGTTATATCTCTCGCAACCGCTACCATTTCAAGCCGAAGAACCGCGTGACGAAGTTCGGAACCATGGAGGATGCCAAGGAGTTCACCGTATATTTTGATGGCGAGGAACTCGACCTCTTCCGAACACTCTTCGGTGCCTTCGCGCTCACTGGGCGCATCGGCGAGCGCAGCACGCTGACGCTTGGCGCCTCGGCCTTCACCACCAAGGAGCGCGAGACCTACGACATCCAAGGCCAGTACTGGCTCGACGACACCAACACGTCCGAGCAGCTCGGCGTAGGCACCTATATGGAGCATGCACGCAACCTGCTGACGTCGAAGACGCAGGCCGTGAGGGCGCTCTACAGCTTCCGCACCGGCGAGCACGACCTCAAGGCCGGCCTGCAGTGGCGCCACGAGAGCGTGCGCGAGAACACCCGCGAGTGGGAGTTCCGCGACTCAGCAGGCTATTCCATGCCACACACCGCCGAGCGCCTGTCTCTCATCTACAACCTCAAGAGCAGTCAGGAAATATCGTCGAGCCGCATCGAGGCTTTCGTGCAGGACACCTGGCGCCACGAGGACGCCGCAGGCATCTTCTCTGTCAACTACGGAGCACGCCTCAGCCACTGGTCGTGGAACGGCGAGACGCTCGTCTCGCCACGCGCCAGCATAGGCTTCGTGCCCGCTGCCAACGAGGACCTCACCTTCCGCCTAGCCACTGGCATGTACTACCAGGCGCCTTTCTACAAAGAACTGCGCGACACGGTCACTGCCGACGGAGCCACCGTAGTAGAGCTCAACCACGACATCCAAAGCCAGCGTTCCTTCCAGGTCGTGGCTGCTACGGAGTATAAGTTCCGCGTCGCCGAGCGGCCCTTCAAGTTCACCACCGAGGCCTACTACAAGGCACAGAGCCGCCTCAACCCCTACAATGTCGACAACGTTAAGGTTGTCTATTACGGTCGCAACGAGGGCAGCGGCTACGTCGCCGGCGTCGACTTCAAGGTCTACGGCGAGTTCGTCCCCGACACCGACTCGTGGATATCCTTCTCGCTGATGAAAGCCTCCATGAAGCTTCACGGCAAGACCATCCCGCAGCCAACCGACCAGCGCTGGAATATCAACTTCTTCTTCTCAGACTACTTCCCGGGCACCGACCGCTGGAAGATGACGCTGAAGATGGCTTTTGCCCACGGACTGCCCTTCGGCCCGCCCCACTCGGGTCTCGAGCGCCATGCCTTCCGCGCGCCGGCCTACCGACGCGTCGACCTCGGCATGAGCTACCGCCTGCTACGCTCGCAGGAGGAACGACGCCGCCATGCCATCGGTCGTCACCTGCGCGATGCATGGGTGGGGCTCGACTGCTTCAACCTCTTCGGTATCAACAACGTCTCGTCGTACCTCTGGATTACCGACATCTCAAACCAGCAGTTTGCCGTGCCCAACTACCTCACCGGACGCCTCATCAATGCCCGCCTGACCATCGACTTTTAGTGGGTACTACGCTTCGCAAGCAAAGCGACAAGTGAGATTTAGTTCTTAGCCTCATACACCTCCTCGATGGTCATTGGCTTCTTGATGGTGCCGAGCAGCTTCACTTGGTCGTCGGGCATGACGGCGTAGTTGAGCTCGTTGCGCAGGCCCGTGAAGTCGCGCCACGGTGCGAGCTTGTCGTAGCAGATGAAGTCGGTGAACTGCCGTTCGGCCTGCCATTTATCCATCAGCTCCGGTATGAAGTAGATGCCGGGCTCCACGGTGAAGACGAAGCCGGGCTCCAGCGGGCGCGCCAGTCGCAGGCTCTTGAAGCCGAACTGCGTGCTCTTCTTGTCGCCCTCGGCGTAGCCCACGTACTGCTCGCCCAGATTCTCCATATTATGAACGTCCAAGCCCACCATGTGCCCCAGTCCGCAGGGGAAGAAGAGGGCATAGGCACCGGTGCGCGCCGCCTCCTCGGGGTCGCCTTTCATCAGTCCGAGCCCTTTCATGCCCTCGCAGATCACCCGCGCCGCTGCCAGGTGCGCCTCGCGGAAGGGCACGCCCACCTTCAGCGTGTCCACGGCCGCCTGGAACGAGGCCAGGTGAATCTCGTAGATCGTCTTCTGCCGTTCGGTGAAGCGCTCGCCCACGGGCATCGACGAACTGAGGTCGCCGGCGTAGTGCGAGCGCGTCTCGGCCCCGGCGTCCAGCAGGAAGATGTCGCCCTCGCGCAGCTCGTGGATGAAGCCGTGGTTGTGCAGCACCTGCCCCCGCACTGTGGCGATCGTGGGGAAGGCCAGCGCGTTGCCGTGGCGGCATGCCACCTCCTCCACGGCCGCGGCCACCTGCGTCTCGTGTATGCCCGGGCGCACGGTGCGGTAGGCCGCCAGGTGCATCTCCGTGCTCAGGTCCACGCTCTCTTCTATGAGGCGTATCTCCTCCAGGTCCTTATGGTTGCGCTGCGCCACGATGGCCTTGATCAGCGGCACGCTGGCACGGGACGGCTGCGCTGCCGGTTCCACGCCCAGCAGCTCCCACAGCCATACGCGGTGGTCGCCGCGGTAGGGCGGCAGGAAATGAATCGTCTGCCCCTTCGCCCGCGCCTTGTCGAGGTAAGCCTTCAGCTCGCCCATCGGCCGCGTGTCCGTGATGCCGAAGGCGCTGGCGCGCTCGTGCAGCGTGGGCATGGTGCCCGTCCATACAATGTCGTCGATGGTCAGTTCGTTGCCGAAGACCACTTCGCGGTCCTCGTCTACGTCGATGACGGCGGCCAGGTCGGGCGAGTCCATGCCGATGAAATAGAGGAACGTCGAGTCCTGGCGGAAACGGTAAGTGTTGTCGGCATAGTTCATGCCCACTTCGGCATTGCCGAGCAATAGCAGCAAGCCCGAGCCCATGTCGGCTTTCAGGCGTGCGCGGCGGTGGAGGTAGCTTTCGGTCTTGATTTTCATAATCTAAAGTTTGGTTTTTCGGTAGCAAAAATACACTTTTTTCTCGATACGCCCACTTATTTCCAAAATTTTTCTTCAAAATAGGCCCTTCCGCTTCCAATATTCATAATTTATTCGCTTTCAAACGGCAATAGTCCGTAAGCACTCTAAGAAGTACACCTTGTAGCAGTTGTGGTTTTGTTGTACCT